>Ga0307515_10012580_pt1 | contig 15906 bp, 3 predicted proteins | sample 17_EM_MG_FD_194513 | JGI IMG/M metagenome (GOLD analysis project Ga0307515, IMG submission 194513) | Populus trichocarpa ectomycorrhiza microbial communities from riparian zone in the Pacific Northwest, United States - 17_EM | ecosystem: Host-associated > Plants > Roots > Unclassified | place... | reverse complement strand
TTCTCTACCGTCTCTTTCAACAACTCCAACTCCAACCCCCCCCCCTAAATCGCCGCTCCCACTATGCCCAGCTGCATCTCCTCTATCAATACCTTCGCCATCGCCTTCGCCTTCGCCTTTGCCTCCGCCTTCACCAAACCTAGCCCCTAGCTTTATAACGATATCCTCCCGTATAAGCTCATACACGAACTAGCCCCATTAACGTCTCTCCCTAATAAAACTCGCTAGTACCGGTTTCTACCATCTAATCTTTAACGACGACTATGAGGATTTTACGCAATGCCCTTTCTGTAGTATATAGAAGTGTAGCTGGAACGATATAGACTACTCTATCGAAGAGTTAATAACAGAGCATAACGACGATTGCTCGTGGCCAAAACTTAAAGCCGACTTCTACAACTATCTTATACCTGCGCCTACACCTAAGCCTAAGCCTAAGCCTAAGCCTACGCCTACGCCTACGCCTACGCCTACTACACCTAATATACCTTAGCTATTACCTAAGCCTACGCCTATACCTACTACACCTCAGATACCTCAGATACCTTAGAAACCGCTTCTAAGCCCTATACCTTAGCTATTACCAAAACGCAGACCACTACCTTAATTGCCATAATCGCCTTACCTACTACCTCTATAACCACGTACATACGCCTTAGTACTAGCATCATCCTCACCCCTATAACCAGTTCAACCTTGCCAGAAACCACTAGGCCTAGTACTTACAGTTTAAGACCTTATGGTACGATTTCGGGGTAAACCGTCTCCGTTCCAATTCCAATTTTAACAGCTATAACTATAACTATAACTATAACTACTACTACCACTACTAGCAGCTCAGTCGATTGCACAGTTCCTATTATATATACTACTAGCGTTTATAAGTGGACGTGGTCTAAGCGATATTACACCCCTATACTGTAACTAACCCACGCACCCTCGTGCTACCAGCAGATCTCGCTTTAGTTGCCGAAGATAGGACACTAAACACTTGGAGGAACGGCCCCCTAGGAGTACCTGCTACTAACTACCCACAAAATCTCGTAGAATAAGGCATAAATAGTACTAGGGAGTACTAAATAAGGCATATATATGGGCTTATGCGAGAATATAGCAAGACTAAAAGAAGTAAAGTTATGTAATATAGTACTAGTGCCCTCTAGGCTTAGTGCCTCCGGGCGGAATAAACTTCATTATTATTATCATTATCGTGGTGGTAATATGCCTTATATAGTAACCACTTGCCTTTATTCCCAACACTAGCAACTCTTCTTTTATAGTTGCCATCTATATATATATACCGCTTAACTAGCGTAACAAATATTAATCCTCCTTACTTACTATTGCTATTATAATATAAGTCTCGCTATCCTAAAATTTACCTCTTAGCACGTGGTGCTTTCTTACTTAGGAGTTATAGGTAGATATTATATTCGGAGGGCCGCTAAGGCGCTAGTAGTAAGCGAGCTAATAGCGATTTTCTATCCCGGGGATGGAAAATCCTAATTAGCTAGATTGAGTTAGGCTCCCCTTCTAAAAAAGTCTTAGTAAGAGAATTTAACTAATTAGATAACTTCGACCACCGGTTAAAGTTCCTAGACATCTTAAGACCTTACGTAACTAAGAAATTTCTAGAGACTCCCTTTAAACCTAACCTTTAACTCGTATATATAGAGTATTTATATTAACAAACGTCTCTAGTGCCTTGTTTGGGTTTGCCTTCGTTATCACATCTACTGGGTTATCTTGGCCATTAATCCATTAAATCTTAAAGAGTTCTTAACGCTTATAGGATTGCTAAAGTGCCATAATGTCGATTATAAGGCGCTTTTTTTTTATGGTATTAAGCTTAACTAAATACTTATAAAGGGAATATAAGTCGGTATATATAATTATAGGGATAACGGAAAGTTCGAGTTAATCTATAATTATCTTTAGGGTAGTTCTAATTGCAATTGCTATATTAACTCCGCTAACTATTTTATATATCTCTAACGCTAAAACGCTTTAAGTAATACGCTTACTCTTGGTTAAGCTCTAATAGATAAGATTGCCGTAGATTATAAAGTTATTTTCTCTAGTAGACTCGTTCGCGATAATAATCTTATATCCTAGCTAGAAGCTAAAATCTTTATTATTTATAAACGATCTATTAATAAATACAAAAAGCTTAGTGGTGGGAAGATTAATAGGCACGTAGTATAGTCCCCGGTTAAGATAGTTCATTTACTAAAAAAGACATTTATTTAGGACAAGAATGTCGTCTTTAGTTAGTTCCTGGTATTAGGCGGTAATAGAGAGATCGAATAAAGCCTTAGGTTAACAGATAGAAGTAATATAAGCTCCACGAGTACGTTGCTCTACGTATCCTTACTTTAGGGAATTAACGTTAATAATGTTAATCTTCTTACCTTAACCCTTCTAGCGTAAAGTAATAGAATCCTTATTTAGGGAGAGGATGCATCTATTAAAGAGTAATAGTGTTATTAAATTAAGCTTTTCTTTTGGCTTTACTATAAGATTTGCCTTTACTAGCTTATCTTCTTTAAGAGCTAAGAATTGGTCGTCCCCTAAGATAATTATATCGTTAGTTTATATGCCGATAATTCTAAATAGAGTTCCTGTGGTTATAATAAGGAAGCAGGGATTAAATATAGAAGTAGTTATTAAAAGCTTCTCTTTATAGTGCTTACTATAGGTAGCCTACTAGTGAGTTCCTACCTCTGTAATTCCATACAATAGCTTAAGCATAACTATAATCGTATCTTCAGGATACTGGTGGCGAATTTGCTCCGGAAGGTATGCTAATATTAAGCACTAAAGGTATATCTTTAATTGGGTGTAGGCTTAAGTAATATCTCGCAAATAAACCGCCATTCTATTCTTTATTAAGGAGGGAGCTAGCGCAATAATAACTCGCTAACTAGCTTGTTAAATCATAGGAGATTATATAAGAATTAACTTCTTGCTATTATTATTATAACCTTAGATAATAAGCCTTAATTTCTTAAATGGGGCGTTAGTAGCTTTACCTTTAATCTCGTTAACCATTCTTAACTTAAAGATATAAACTTTATTGAACTTAGTAGGGTCATACTTCTTAAATCTAAAGACTCCTTTTGTAATAAGACCGTCGATCTCCTACTTGTTGGATGCTTAGAAAGGAGCTCCTAGGGTTATAATATAACCTTCCTTTTAGAGCTGTTTTGCGAGCTTAAAGTTAGCCTTCTCTTTAGCTATTATAAAGGCTATTAATAACTTAACTCCATTCTTAATGGCGGCAATAAATTATTCTTTAAAATTAATAAGATATTAGCAATTTTGTAATCCCTTCGGGCAACCTCTACCGCGTTATGGTTATAGCGTATCTACTATAATTATATTGGGATTATAGTCGTCTTCTAGAGCACGTTAATCGTAGTTCTCTTTTAGGGCATCTTCTAGGGCATCCTGTAAAGGCTTAGAATTATTATCTTTATAATAAGGCTTAATAATAGTTAAACGGAATTAAGTGGGTCTGTAAGGCATCTAAATAGTATAAGTTTAACTATTAATTATAATAAGTTGATATAGGCCTAACCATCCTCCCTTTTTACGCTATACGCGTACCTTAGACTGGAGTGGCAGATCGATTATAGTTAAGGTATTTAGGCCATTTCTTATTCTTAGTGCGTTATTGACCTGGCGTGTAGCATAGAGGCGTCGCACTTTCTTTATTGCCTTATGAATTGCCTTAACTTATTATATAACGGAGGGAGATAGTAAAGAATCGTTAGTTATTCGTGGGTAGGCGCTAAAGACTAGTAACGTAGGTATAAGTCTATCCGGGCCAGCGGAATTGTTAATAGCTTTAATAGCTATTTATAAGGTAAGTTCTTCGCTAGCGTCCTTTAGTTCTAAAGAGATAATCTTATATACGCGGTATAATGGTGTATAATATCGCTCTACTTTTCTAATACTATTATATGCCTTAATAGGGACTTCCTTAACCTTAATTGCTATTGCCTTTATTTATTATCGGAACTCTATAAATAAGAAGTTCTTTCTTACGTCGTAGATAATTTAATTAGGGGGTCCTAGGTAAACATTAATCTAGCATAACTAAAGAGTATCCTATGCGTTCCTAGTTAATATATCCTTTAAAAATTATATAGCTTAGAAGGAGGTTAAGAAGTTAACAACTTAGAGTACTGGCTTGTTGCTAAGGTATATAACATTAACAATAATATAGAAGTTAAAGTCGTAGTTATCTTTAAGGGTGAACTTAAATCGGCTAGGGGACCTCTGGTTTATTTGGTAGTAGTAATAGTATTTTATAAGATACTTAATTACCTTAACCTTGACTTCATAGCCTACTCGTTAAAGAACCCTAAGCAATTAGTAAACTAATAGGTGACCAAAACGACGGTATAGTTGGCGTAACTCTAACTTAATTATATGGCTCTAAGTAACACTCTTTTCTGGTTATTAAAGGAGTAGCTAAGGGTAACCCCACTTACGTATAATAGGCACCCGATTATCTCCCTGTATAAGCATATTCTTAAGGTTATTAAGCTTAACGCCTAGTTTATCTATATCTTTAATGCAAAATAAAAACGGGGTATTTATGGGAATAACGTAAAAAGTAATATACCCTAAGGGGGTTTAAACCCTAATTGTGCTAAGGGAGATTGCAGTACCCTTGCTAAAACAAATCGTGTATTGGCCTGCCGTTAAATAGTTAATCTAAACAGAGCTATTAAACTGCTAAAGGGCTTAAACTTAAGGTTTTCCTACTGTAGATACTCCTGCGGCTCTAGTATCCGGCATAATACTATAAAAGACGTTTGCCGAGTATCTATTGTTAAAGGAAAATGCGGAGCTCTTCTTTAGCTTATTAAAGATATCTGACTTTATAATAGAATGGAGCGTAGATTAATTATTAAGAACAGCAACGGTTTATATGCCATTTACCTTACTATACTTAGTAAAGTATTGGTTAGGTAAGTAGTCCTCAATTTCTATATCTATAAGGAGCTGTTTAGTCTTATTAACCTCACCCTTAAGATCTTTTACGCCTTTATATTAAACTAGGAAGCTTTAAAAGTAGGCCATAGTAACCTTATAATTTCTAATATTTTTTATACTCTAACGGAACTTATTATATGCCTCCTTTTGCTTATTAAGGGAGTGTCTAGTTAACTAGTAATTTGGCTTCTTACAAACGTAGCACTTCTTCTAGCGATTATTTCGAAGTAAACCTCTACGAGGACCTCTATAATTGCCTTATAGTTAACATTAATTATACCCTCTTCCGTATTCCCTACTACGGCCACTATATATTTAATTAGTCCAGTTATAATTATGTTAGTTAGGAATACTTAGTTAGGTAGGGTTTTCGGTATAGAACTATTAAGATTCTTATATTTACATCGCAGTATTTATAACAGAGCGTAGCTTAGTATATACTCCTTTAAACGTATTTATAGGTTTATATAGCGCTAAGTTATACTTAGGAACGCTACGGTATGCTAAGATAACCTAGTCCCTTAGGCTGTTTTTATTTTAGTAAGTTTTGGTAAGGCCACGTTAGATTTTCTAGAGTTTATTAAAGAGTAGTTAAAGGCACTCTAAACAAGTCTTTATTAGGTTAAAAGCGATAACTCTTTAGAACGTAGTCTTCCGCTATTTAGATATATAAAGCTGGCGATTTTTATTAGTTTTAAAGTAGGTTCTAGTAAGCTAAAGCATTATATTAAAGCTATAGTTTTTACCCGTAATATGGTCGTAATAAAATGTTACTGTCCGTCCCTTTAATATAATAGAGAAAGCGTAGTAGTACTAGTGGCGTTAAATTCTAACCTTATTACAACAGTTATAGAAGACCTATAGTTTTACTCCAAGTATATTATATAGTTCTCTTTTAAACTTCTTCTCTTCGTCTAAATATACCTTTATTAGATTCGTGACTTCTTATAGTAGAGGCTTACCGGTTAGCTAAAGTGGAGGAGGTAGAGGCGGAGTAACTTTAAGTAGGAGAGCACCTCTAGGTGGGAGAGTAGCTTTAGGTAGAAGGTCAGCGTTCTAGGGGTTTTAATACGAATTAAAGTTACCTTCTAAAGAATATGGGTTGTTTTTAGGTTTCCGTAGTTAACGTATAATCTTAGCTTCCGTCCATATTAGTTCTTCTATACTAGTAATAACGGCCTAAATATTGCTAGCAATTGGGTTACCGTTCTTAGTAATATATACCCCATTCCTACGGAGGAAGTCTTAAAAATCCTAAACAATATTAACGTTACTAAGTGCCCAGGTATCAGCAGTCCATCTTACGAAATCCTCCCTAAAATACTCCCATAGTTGTAAATTGGCGTAGCATCTATTTTAGTAGAATATAATATAGTGTAGAAGAAAGCTATTAACTTATTTTGTGGTATAAGTTATTATATTAAAGGCGAATTCATTCCAATCTTTATCGATAAGTTTCGCGTGCTTAGCTACCCCTAGTAGTAAGGAGTCTTTCTAGTTATTTAAAGTAGGCGTAGCCATGTTTTCGGAGAGAGGGAAGTGTTATTAGTATAGGGATTGTCGTTTAGTACGCGTTCGTCATTTAGTACGCGTTTGGACGTATATTTGCGATTATAGGGCTTAGGACTAGTTCTAGCCTTAAATTACAAAGACTCGTAAAGCGTGTTGTTTTGCGTAATAGACGTAAGAATCCGTAATCTTAGAAAGGCTTAGGACCAGTTCTGGCCTTTAGATCCTTAGATTTATAGAAGAGTTCTATTTAAGGTTTAGGACCAGTTCTAACCTTAAAAGACAGCTTCCTCTAGCACGAGTAGCACTGGTATAGTGGCTCGTCTCTTCTTAGTAGAATACCTAGCTGTTCTATGGTATAACAGTAAAGTTAACTACTAATTAGTGTTGGTTATATAAGGTGATATCACGTAGCTACGGTTCGTAGATAGTATAATAGTTATTATTCTTATTTTTAATTCTTAAAGAAAGGGGTAAGGAACTTAAGGTTCCTCACCACGCTAGTGCCGCGGCGGCACGTGACGGCAACTTGCCGCACGTAACGGCAACTTGCCACACGTGGTGGCAATATACCTTATATAGTAACCACTTGCCTTTATTCCTAATAGAAAGTAATTCTTAATTTTTCTAAGGCTTATAGTGCGTGGAAAATAATTAAAAGGTTTTTAGTAAAAATAAGGTGCGGGTAAGTCCTTTATTAAAGAAATTTAAAAAATAATTAGTGTTTATAAAAAAACCGCTAATATAGCCATTTTTGCTATATAAATCTAAAATTAAAATTTTAAACTTTTAAGATATTTTTAATAAAATCTTTAAAAGTTTTATTATTATAATTATTTTTCTTAATATAGCTCTATTTTTTTTTTAAAAAAAAAGTAGTAGCTTAATTAAGGTATAGGAGGAATTTTAGGTTTAACAAGAAATAAATCTTAGGATATTATAGTTACCGTTTAAAATAAACGGCTTTTTAGGTTTACTAAGGAATTTATTTAATTTAGAAGAAGAATATATAAAGAGATTATAATTTATAAGGAAATGTTAGTATAACTATAAAAAGAGTATATTCTTAATAGAAAAATATAATTAATTTCTTTAGGTAAGATAAAGGAGAAATAGTGCGGTTTCTTAAAGAATCTAATATAAAGGATATTACTCCTCTAAGAATTCACCTATACTATATAAATAATCTTTAAAAATACTAAAAATTGCCTTTACTTTTTAGTTCCTCTAAAACCCACTCTTATACTCTTTTAGTCTCTAAGAATTCTTTTAATATGTCTTAGCTGCATTAAGAAAAAAATTATACTTTACCTCTCTAAGCAGAGGTTACTATTTAAAGGTAAAATTTATTTAATTTTAACTTAAATATTAAGACTATTAGAGATTTTACTTTAGTAAGCAAGGTCTTTAAAAGACTTTCTTAAAACTTATATAAAATCTATCTTAGTTTAATACCGTTTAGTACCTTAACTAACCTTAAATATTAACCTTAATTTTCTAGTTAAATACCCTAGAATTTTCCCTACTACTCCAAAAAAACTATTATCTATTTAGGGAAATTACTATAAACGGAACACCACTAAAGTTCTTAAATAAGGATATTATATAGCTATATGGAATTATTAGTTATACTAATAATATTTCTTAATTATTTTATAATTAGTACTACTCTTTACTTATAAAAGTAAAAGGTGTTTTAATTCCATTGAGATGTTAGGCTTGATTATACTATAGCGTAGTAAAAGAGTCTTAGGAAACCTTAAAAAAGGGTTATTTAAAGTAAAAGGTATTAATATATCTAATTTATATTAAAAGCCCTACTTATATTTTATAAACTATTATATTAATATATAGTATATATTCTAGTAAATCTGCTTTTTAAAAAGACTTTTTTATAGTTAATAAGAGCTCTAAGTAGAGTAGGCGTATAAAATGGATGGAAATAGTATTAAAAGCTTAGTTAAAATATTAAATAATTAATACCGAAGATATTATAAGGGTAAGAGCTAAATATTAAGGAAAATTGCTAGGTTTTAATAAAGTTTTTATATATTAAAAAGGTTTAAAGGTAGAGGTATATAAGAGTAATTACTAAATTGCTTAAAAATACTAAGAACTTAAAGGGGAATCTCGGCCTTAAGATAATAATAATCTTAATTAGCGCAATAAACCGATAAAACTTTTTTGTGGTTTTTTTCTCTTATTTTTTCTAATAAATTAGAAGTATGTATTTAGAATTTATAATAAGTTTTAGTATCTACTACGTTAAAAAAATTTGTGCCTACAGCGTATGCCCGCTTTTAAGATTTTCTTAAAAATTTTATTATATACGGCTAAATTTAGGGTAGCACTTCTTAAGAATAGTTACCTTTACTATACTAAGACCTCTACCAGACTATTACTAGACAGTTACTAGATAGTTACTTTTTAGTCTTAAAGAAGCTTTAAGCTAATTTTACTAGTAATTACGTGCCTTTAAAAACTTAGCGCTAGGTTTTATTATAATAGTTTATTAAGTACTAAAAAAAGGACTAAATATATATTTTTTATAGAAAATCTATAAAATGTAATATATTATCTCGTACTTTTAGAATAAGTCTAAGTCCGCGCCCTATCTTATATTAAGGCGTACTAGGTATTTCTAGGCACTAACTAAGCTATATATAGAATTTTGCTAACTTTTCCAAGAAAGGGGCTTATCTTTAGTAGTAATGTTAAGATTTAGCCTAAGCGCGCGTGGTGTTACGGACGCTTTAAGTACAATATTATAACTACTAGGAGAAGAGTCGGAAGAAGCTAGTTAGTTAATATAAACACGGTCCAGAATGGAGCTAATAGAACTATATAACGAGGAATAATAAGCAAGTTATATAATATTGTACGCAGTATACGCGGTATACGTATATTACATATAAGAAGGATTTCTTAGAAGTCAGGTTATGTATTTAAAGGACTATAGTCCCTACCTAGATAGTTCCTTCCTTTTAGTAATTCTTAGAATATAATTAGAGTTAATCTATTAGGCAACCACTCCACTAGTTATTATTTATTAACTTTATTTATATTACCTACACACCTAGCCTATTAATAGGACCCACCGTAGTTCTTGCTATAAGGTTCCGTTATATAATCACTACCTAGTTATAGTATTAATAGAAAGTTAAATAATATGCCACCAAAAGCAGCCACCATAACACTATTGACGGTAGCAACTACTTTAGGAAACGATACTAGTATAGCAGATACTAACTTATAACAACCTATAATAGTTAGACAGTTATAAGAGATAGTCGACTAATTAACAGAAAATAATATAATACTTAAAAATAGGATTAATGGGATAGGCGCAGTAAAGGTTAAGTTACCATTAATTAAGAGATTCTTAAGAGAAATATTAAAGCTTAAAGAATTCCTTATATAAATATATTTTAAGGTAACGTAAAAGGGAGTAAAGCTAATAATACCTATAGATTAAGTGGTATATATAGGACTGTTTTTATTAGGAAAGGTACTTAAATAGTTTAAACCTTACCTTATAAAAATATAGGTAAACAGTATAACGACCACTAACTGTCACGGAGTGAGTATAAGCGACGATAATATATAGCAAGATAGATATTATTAAGCTATATACATAAACTATATAAGAAGTCAAGACGTTGCGTAAGGAGAGAAGGTAGGGAAATGGGAAGAAAGGGTATATATCGTTAGCTTAGTTGCTTAGTTAACACGTATACGGAGCAAAATAGGATTTAAGTGGTGGTCCTGGTAGAACTTAGTAGGATTTAGTAGAACTTAGCGGAATATAGTAGAATATGGTAGATTACCGTCAGATTGCCGCAAATTGCCATCTCGTGGTTAGTTTTTAGTTGCTGAGTTGGTGGAAATAGGTAGGCGTGTATAAGGTGTTACAGGGGTATCCTGTAATAGTACCCCCCCTTTAAACTTAAGCTTCTGCGAGATGGGGCTATAGTAGTTCTAGATAGAGTTTATAAAAGTCTTCTGCGGCTTATATAAGTCCTATAGAGTTAATAGGTTCCTATAAGGGCTTAGTAAAGCCTCTCTATTTCGTGAGATATATATATTAATATTTCCATTTATTATACTTAATGTTGTTAATTCTTTTAATAAAGTACTTATTTTTACCATCCACTTTAACTAGTAGGGGAGGGTCTTATATTTGTCTAGGCAGGGCGTCTAATATAGGAGTAGTAGGGTAGAGGACTGACGTGTAGAATATAGGGTGGATTTTAACCGTATTAGGGAGCTTTAGTTAGTAGGTATAGGAGGAGATAACCTTCTTAACCTTATAAGGGCCAGCGTTCTTTTAATTAAGCTTCTTAGTAGGTTGTTTTATGTTTAGATTTCTTATATCTAGCTAAAGTTACTAATTTAGTAGGCTAGTGCTAGGGTTCGTTTCTTATTTACTGCGGCTTTATAGACAGATTAAGCCTATATTATTTCATTAGTAAGGAACTATTATAGTTCCTCTATCTTCTTTACGAATTTATTTGCTTCTATAACTTATAAGGCGTAATAAGTAGGGCGAGGAACATTACTAAAGGGTTTAAAACCTATTTATAGATGCTAGCTATAGTTAGCTAGGAACGGGGAGACCTTTGTGGTTTCTAAGACGGAATTATTTGCGGTAAACTCGGCAAATATAAGCTAGTTAATCTAGTTATCTTATAAGTACGACGTATATATCCGAATATACTATTCTATTATAGCGTTTATACGTTCTATTTAACTATCCGTTTCTAGGTAGTATGCTATAGATAATAGTACTTTAATATAAAGTTAGGTAGTTAGTTCTTTCTAGAATATAGAGATAAACTAGCTGCCTTTATTGGAGATAATTGTTTTAGGGAGTCTGTGGAGTTTTTATACATAGTTCAGGAACAGTTAGGCGATAGTAGGTATTAATATATTAGGGTAGGCGATTAAGTGTCTTATCTTAGATAGTCGGTCTATAACTACTATAATATTTATACAGCCCTTACTTACAGGGAGGTTAATAATAAAGTTAATTAAGACGTTTTCTATCTTTGGTCCAGAATAGGTAGTGGCTTTAGAAGGCCGTTATATATCTTATGTAAAGCTTTAGCTCGTTAGTAGATATAACAGCTAGAGATATACCTTTGTGTTATATTATATATATTTAGCTAGTAGTACTCCCGTTGGAGTAGCTCTAGGGTTTTTCCTTGGCCTAGGTAGCTGGCTACTAGTAGGTTATATATGTGTTTAAGGAGCTTAAGCTTAAGTTTATCGTGATTAGGGATAACTAGATGGTTCTGGTAATATAAGCGGTTTCCATAAGCTTTACATTTACTTAGAAAGATCTTCTTAGAGCGTTTAACGCTATCTTAAATTAGCTTAAGCGTCTCTTGGATAAACTTGTTATTTGGGTATTTATTAGTTATAATCTGTTTAATTAATCGATTAGTTATTTTAAGGACTTATACTATAAGATCTTTAGTAGGAGGGTTAAATAGTTTGGGGCGAAGTAGGGTCTAATTTTGGTAAGAACGTGCCTCTTTTAGTACTGGCGTGTCTTGCAAGCGTCGGGTTAGGGCATTAGGCTTTTAGCCTTAAACGCCTAGGTGATACGTGATTAAGAATCAGAAACAAGATAGGTATTCTAACTAGCGGGCCTAATAGTGGCTTAGCTGTTTCGTAGTCGTGAAGTACTATAGGTTTTTATAATCACTAAGGACCTTAATTAGGAATCTAGCGCTTTTTAGTTTAGGTTGCCATTGCTTAAAGCATCTAATAATAGCCAGTAATTCCTTGTCGTAGATTTTATAGTTATATTTGGCTGGGCTTAGTCGTTTTAAGTAGTATACTATAGGGTGCAATACTCCCTCTTCGTTATATTAAGATAGGATGCCTCTAGTGACGTAGTTGGATAAGTTAGCTTCTATAACACTTATTTAGTTTAGGTTAAAGTATTAGAGTACGGGCGCGGTAGTAAATATAACCTTTAAATAAGTAAAGGCCTTCTTATATTCCTTATTGAAGATAAAGGCTTTATCCTTTTGGGTTAGAGCTATAAGGGGTAAAACTAGGGCGGAGAAGTTGTTAATAAACTGTTAGTAGAAATTGGCAAATCTTATAAAGGCTCTTATGTCCTTAACGTTCTCGGGTTCTTACCAGTTTATAATTGCTTTAATTTTCTTCGGGTCTATTTATATACCGTCTATAGAAATAAGAAGCTTAAGGTATAGGACTTCTGTCTTATAAAACTCGTATTTATCTATATCCAATTATAAACTAGCCCCGTATAGGGCTTATAGGACAAGGTTAACATGTTTCCGATATTTGGTTAGGTTATTACTATATATTAAGATATCGTTAATATAAGCAGTATAGAAGATATCTAGGTAGGGGCGTAGGGTATTGTTTATGTAATGTTAAAACGAGCTTAGGGCATTTGCGAGGCTAAATAGCGTTACTAAGTATTTGAATAATCTATACCGAGTACGAAATGCGGTAAGCTATTTATCTCCCTTTGTTATACGGAGGCGGTTAAATATAGAGATAATATTAAGCTTTGTATAGTAGCGAGCCTTACTTAATTAGTTTAGTATCTCCTATATTAATGGGATTAGGTATTAGTTTTTAATGGTAACGGCGTTAAGAGCTTAGTAGTTTACATAGAAGTGTAGTCCGCCGCCTGGTTTCTTAATAAAGATTACTAGTACGGCTATAGGTGAAGAGCTTGCCCTAATAAATCCTTTGCTTAGGTTCTCGTCTAAACACTTCTATGGTACTTAGAGTTTGTTTTAGAATATCCCGTATAAGGGTCTAAATCTAGGCTACTTTCCTTCTTCTAGTATAATCTTATAGTCGTACAATCGGTATTCCGGTAGCTTATTAGCTTCCTTTTATAAAAATACCTCTAGGCGGTTATAGTATTCCACTAGTACCTTTGTAGTAGGGTTAGTGTGCTTCTTCGGTGCTAAGGCCTTTTTAATATTAGCTATAGTAACAGCGAAGATTGTATGTTTGGGTTTCTTAGCGAGTTACGCTAGTGGGGTAGCTCTAATTATATAGATATTTAGGGCGTTAAGCAGGCTCTAGTTGTTTATAGTTTCTTATATAGTTCCTTACTTAATTTTGGGTTTAGTATTAGGTACGGAGTTAGTGTTAAATTTAGGTTCGGGTTCTTTAAGTATACTCTTTATAGTAGAGTACTAGTCCTTCTAGTATTTTCGTGTGGTAAGCTTAAGCTTTTGTTTAGCGTAGGGTGGTGTAGTACTTAGGGTCTATTTGTGGGGTTTAGTGGAATTTTTAGATCCTTAATGGGTATTGGTAGAATTCTTACGTTAGTGGAATTTAATAAAATTCCTAGGTTGGTGGAATCTGGTGGATTCCTTAGGCGTAGGGTAGATATTGGTAGAAATCTTAGGCTAATGGATTTTAGTAGATTTCCTAGATTTTAGTTTAGGGTTAGAGTGGCGAGTTATAAGGCACTTTTGCTTATAACGGGGGGCGGTAAATAAAAGCCTAAGGTTGTTTTAATTAATAGTTACCTTATATAGCTTTATCTAGGGTTGTCTAAGGATTACTAGGTGACCTAGGGTGGTAATAAAAAGCCTAATTAGTTCTTTGTGGTTTAGGTATTAGAGTCTTAGGTGTACTACGTAGGTAATTTGGCTTAAGACTATGCGTTTACTATTAAATTTAAATACGTTAATATATTAGTTAAGGGGGGTTAAGGTAAAACTATTATCTTACGCGAAGATCTTATTGATAAATCCTATACTACTAGCTCCTATATTAATTAGGACTTAAGTATTAGCCTATTAATTATTCTGCCAAAGACGATAGTTAACGGTTATGCTATAATCCTAAGAGTTAGAGTTTGTGACATTTAAAGCATTTAATGATATCCTAAGGTAGAGCCGTTCCGAAGAGCGACTTAACTCTAGGACGTGCCTTTTAGTAGTAAGCGGGAAGGGGTTCCTATAGGGCGTCGGTTATAGCTTCGCCCTTATAAGTAGTACTTACTAGATATGGGGCTGGAACTAGGTAAAGATTGGGGACGGTAACTGGAAGATCGATATAGTAAACAGCTGCTAGTATTGGCCGTTTGTAAATTATTTTGGGACGTAGGTAAGGGGATAAGATAGTATTTTAAGATATAGTCCTTACTTCTGTACTTAAAGCAGAGGCCTAACTTAATACGTCTTTCTTATTTAGGGGACCCTAGTAGGGCGTACTCTAGGGTTCTAGTGTTAATATCTATGGCGTTAGGGTGCTTAGGCTGAGATAATAACTTAGTAAACGTTTATAGGGTTGCCATATTATATTAGGAGGCGGGTTTTGGTATTAGGCGTAGTATATCGTTATACCGTTTATTAATAACGTTTGCGTAGGTATTAAGGGCTCCTAGTAGGTCTACACCTATTAAAGAGGTTTTTAGTTTGGCGCTTAGGAATTTAATAAGGCTATTAACTAGTGCAGAGTCGTTTTAGCTAGTCTCCGTTATATAATAGTTAAATTTGAAGAAGTATACTAGGAAACTTTTTATTCCTTAAGCTATATAGTTTATCTTTCTCTAAGTAGTAGCCTAGCGGTTTAGGTTACTGTATATAGCTTTAAGAAGTACAACTAGGCTTTATACTAAGTTCGGTTAGAGGGGTTTAATAAGGTTAGCTGCCTTTCCTTTTAATTAACTTAGGGCGTAATATAGTTAGTTAGCTTTAGTTAGGTAACAGTTAGCGTTACTAGTTAGCTTATTCTTAAGCTGGCTTAGGAATAATTAGAGCTTTTAACGTTTACTAGTAAATACCAGAGGGTTAGGTAGCCGTTTAGATCGTTATAGTATAATAGTTGGTTTAGGGTGGATAGCTGTTATAAGTTTGGGGCTCGCGTTCCGCGTATTTATCTCTAGAGATAGTATCTGGTCTTAAGGCCCTAACGTAGGCATCTTAAGTGTACGGATTTCTTCTTGGAGGTTCTTAATTAATTGCTAATATCGTACTTCTTATTTAGCTTATCGTTAATTTAAAGTGGCTTAGTTTTATATAAGGGCGTTTATAAAAGACTTTTATATCTCTACCAGTTGTTTTTAGAGTACGGATATAATACTAGCGGCCGTTACGGGGGCTTTAGGGTTATTTTATATTTCGGAGGTAGTATATAAGGTTAACGCAATATAGTGTTACGGAGTAAGTATAAGCGACGATAATATATAGCAAGATAGATATTATTAAGCTATGTATATAAACTGTGTAAGAAGTTAAGACGTTATATAAGGAGAGAAGGTAGGGAAACAGGAAGAAAGGGTATATATTATTAGCTTAGTTGCTTAGTTAATACATACACAGAGCAGAATAGGATTTAGGTGGTAGTCCTGGCAGAACTTAGCAGGATTTAGTGGAA
>Ga0307515_10012579_pt1 | contig 15907 bp, 3 predicted proteins | sample 17_EM_MG_FD_194513 | JGI IMG/M metagenome (GOLD analysis project Ga0307515, IMG submission 194513) | Populus trichocarpa ectomycorrhiza microbial communities from riparian zone in the Pacific Northwest, United States - 17_EM | ecosystem: Host-associated > Plants > Roots > Unclassified | place... | reverse complement strand
CCACCAAATCGTTTAAATTGAGCAAAACTTAGGTACCTTATCTCATAAATCAGACCCTCGGTAGACCGTTGGTACGTGCACTACGCGCACGGTTGGGTATACTGCTCCTTATCCCAACAAATTCTCTACTGAGAGTGAGAGCTTATGGGCGTCATTTTGGTGGTAACGGAGCCTCAAAATACACCAAAAATCACCTTTTTCACTGCCGTATCCCGACCCTTTTACAACGTCTAGTTATTATAAAAATACTACGAGGTAAGAGCTCTTTTAGCTTCTCTATCTATTATATTTAACTGTGATATTGTGGCTATATTAGGTGAAAAGTTGGACATGGGCAATTAGTTGCATTAACGTAGGACCCTAGGAAGCGAGACACCCCCCCAAGCGAGACACTCTTTATCTTTAAATAACACCGCCTTAACAAATAATTTAAATTTTTTTTTTTGCAATATAATAATTTAATATATATAAAATAAATATATAAAATAAAATAATAAAATAATATATATATTTAAATTTTAATAAATATGCTAAGTTTATACTAAAATTAGTAATAAATAAACTATTTACTACTTAAAAGTTTATATTTTTATACTTTTTATATTTTTTATATATTTAAACATATAACGTGTTTTATAAGCGAGTCGCGTATATAAGAGAGTCGCGCACTGCAAAACCCCACCAAAATCGCGATTTTTTGACCCTAGTAAAATCAACCAATTCTTAATAATAATTAATGCAAATTTAATAGCGGCTTATTAATGTAATAACTAACTAATGTTGGAAGTACTGGAAATCTTATATAAGCGGAAGTAGGTTAAATAGAAAAAGTAGGCTAATTTCGCCCCCACTTTCCTATTTAACCTACTTCCGCTTATATAAGATTTCCAATACTTCTAATATTAGTTAGTTATTACATTGATAGGCCGCTATTAAATTTGCATTAATTATTATTAAGAATTGGTTGATTTTACTAGGGTCAAAAAATCGCGATTTTGGTGGGGTTTTGTAGTGCGCGACTCTCTTATATACGCGACTTGCTTGTAAAGTACGTTATAGTAAATTATTTCTGTATATAAAATTAATATATAATAATACTATTAATAACGTAGGTAATAGGGTTATGCCGGTCGGCATAGTTATAATGGTGGGCCCCACCGCCTTCCTAATTAGGCTTACAGCCTACCTAGTTTGGAACTTCAAAATTCTGCTAGATGCCTATTTGAATGGTTTAGAACATCAAAACTGCGTATAGATGAAATTTGTTAACTATGCCGACTATTATAACCCTATTACCTATGTTATGCGATATATCTATCTTGTACGCCTCTGTAAGCCGTTGTGGAGGCCCTAATAGAGTTGCAAGCTCTGCGTCTGCCTAGAGCCGTAGAGCTTTGCGACCTCTGCCGAATGAAGCTTAGGGGGAGACGTGTACGGGGCTTTGCTGAATAAAGCTTAGGGGGAGACGTGCACGGAGCTCTGCACGGAGCTCTGCACGGAGCTCTACACGGAGCTCTCACGGAGCTCTGCAAAATCTCTGTACGAACCTCCGTACGAAGCTCTGCAAAGGCTCTGCTTGGAGCTTTACTTAAGGCTCCGCTTAAAGCTCTGCTTAAAGTCCTAACGTAGGTAATAGGGTTATAACTATCGGTATAGTTATAACAGTTCCTAACAAATTTCGTTTATGCGCAGTTTTAATGTTCTAAATGGGCTTTGGCAGAAATTTGAAGTTCCAAACTGTATATTAATTAGGCAGGCAGTAAGCCTAATTAGGAAGGCGGTGGGGCCCCACTGTTATAACTATGCCGACCGTTATAACCCTATTACCTAAGTTATAACAATTTAGTAAAAATTTAATTAAATATAAATTTATAAAATATACTTATATATTATAACGTAGTTCCCTAGTGAGCTGGCCACCCTAGTGAGCTAGCCACCTCATTATACGCGCGACGCGCTTTTAAACTACAACCTTAATGCCTACGCCACAACAACAAGAGGCCCTCTATCGAGAGGGTAGAATTGTTCTAGCTGTTTATGCGCATACGTAAGATAAATCTACAAGTTTTTAAAAGCTTACTAGCTTGTATAACGTGCCCTGGAGCACTACCTAGGGACGCGCCAAAGGCATTAAATTAAGACGCGATTCTATTGCGAATAATCGCCGTCTTACACTAGCATAAGAAGAGAGCCTTAAGGAATGGATTCTATCAATGGATTAACGCGGTATGCTACCGCGTATCGTAACCGTATAGTAAATGGCAAGTCTACTAGCGACGCAGCATCCTAGATTATAACTAGTTGGCAAGAATTGGACCTGGGGCTTCCTTAAGCGCTACGACGACCTATAATCTAAATGGAATCGTAAGTACGACTACTAGTATGCTCTCTGTAAGGATCCTATGCTTATTTACGGCTGGTTTAAATATGTTTAGGATATAAAGATATAATACGGGATCTTAGATAATAATGTCTAGAATTTTAATAAAACTGGCTACTAGATGGGCGTTATTGCGACGGCATAAGTTGTTATAGGAACTAACTAGGCTGAACGGCCTAGAATAGTATAGCTAGGCAATAGGGAGTAGGTGATAATTATTAAGGCCATTAGTACTTAAGGGATTGCGATTCTACCGCTTATTATTTTTAAGGCCGTAATGCACCAAGCAGCTTAGTATAAGGATAATATTATACCCTATAACTAGTTAATTGGCGTAAGCGAGAATAGCTAGATAATAAATGAGATTGGCCTTATCTAGCTTAAGGAGGTGTTCTATAAGCATACAAAGGATCGCACGATTAGCACGCATTGGCTACTTATGCTAGATGGCCACGGCAGCCACGTATTGCTAGAATTTAATTAATTCTACCTAGACTATTAGATTGTCATCCTTTATATACCCGCGTATTTATCGCATCTACTACAGCCGCTAGATGTAGGCTATTTCTTAGTGCTTAAGTAATTGTACGGACGCCTTATAGAATAGCTTATAGGTAGTAATATTAACTATATTAATAAGCGCGATTTCCTGCCGCTATATAGGCAGGCTAGGCAGATAGCGCTGTATTGCAATAATATATAGGCAGGATTTACAGCTACTAGCCTTATGCTATATAGCCCTAATCGTGTGCTAGTATAGCTACACGCCGAATATTAGACACTATCACCCTAACGTCATCCGCTATTAAATGCGTCCTAGGCAGCTAAAATACTATATAATATTGCTGAGCTATAGAAGCAGACAGCCCTAATAAAACGCTATCTTAAACAGCGTATAAATAGCCCACTAAGCCCTATAGAATAGGCCCTTAGCTAGCTTATTAAGGGCTGCAAAATGGCAATGTTAAGCGCTGTGCTGCTTACTAGCGAAAATAAGAAGCTATAGATGGAAAACTAGCGTTAAAAAAGGAAGAAGGTACAGCGGCGCACGTATATAGCTAAGGGAGGAGTGCTATTAGGCGCTAAGGGGGCCTCTTGGGTATCTGCTGCTAAGGAAGGGGCAGCTATCCCTTAGCACGTCAGGGTCTAACGAGTAAGTGGTCCGTGCGGGAATACCGTTTTCAAAAACGTACAAATACCTACCGTAATGCCTTCTACTCGTGCTAGAATTTCTGCAGAAAGGATAAGTGCTAGTGACCTTATATTAAGCGACTTAACTTTAAAGAATAAGCTTATATATTAAAATACTATAGAGTTTGGCCTCTATCAAAAGCTTTGTATTCCTGAGTACGGGCGTTAAATGCAGTTCAATTGATTGGCTGGATCTTATTAATAACAATTAGACCCGAATTGACGTGTTAAGGGATAATAGCCTCTTACGCGGAGTAATAAGTGGCCGATTTAGGCACAGACCTTAAGGCCCGTGCCTGTTTTTATGTACCCAAAACAACACCTATTTTATTAGGCATTTTAGGTTAAAACCAATATTAATATGCCTAAAGCACTTAAAACACCTAAATCTCGCAAATCTCAAGCTTAACCCTATATACTACTATCTGCCTTACTCTATATAAACCACAATCAGCACATTTAATCCCCTAGCCGAGCCTGTGTTATCTTTATAAAGCTTTTAACGTACTTTATAAGCGAGTCGCATATATAAGCGAGTCGCGCACCCTACTAACTTTTTACACCTTTCTAGCTACGTACAGCTCTGTGCACGACTAGCTTTACCCCCCCTTTGGCGAGATTTCAAATTCGCTACAGGCATTCAATCTCGCTTGGTTGCCACCAACTGTATATAGTAACTGTAGTGAGCGCCTATGCCTGCACGTAAGGACCGTCCTGGTTGTAGGGACAATTGAATTAAAGCTATATAGAACTTGCCTGACCTACTAAAGCCGTAATATCTACCTAAAATCGTGTTGTACTATTATTAATTTGCCCTTAATATGCATCCTTCTTTAAAACGCGCAGCGGCTTAATTAATAGGCGAGAGTCCTCCTTCTTAACGAACTCGACGAAGCTACCTTCCTCCCTCCTTATTACCTAGACCCCTGCTGCCGTTAAGCTATTGCCTAAATATAATATAACAGCCGCCAAGACGCGAATACAACACCGTTTAGCCGGGTTTTATATTAGAGGAGCTTAAGGAAATAGATGATAATCCAGAAGCCGTAGTAAAGGCTGCTGAGGAGGAGGTAGAAGATTGGCGTGTATACTGCTAAAGTCAGCTTAGTAGATTGCCTCGGTTAAGATCTTATAAGTCACCGTATTCGATATAGGAGCCGCTAGTATTAATACCACAATATTAAGCCACGCCCTTTTAGGAAGTTACTTGTGCTCCTTAGGCTCGTCTAATTACTTACTTAATATTAGCCTCTCGCTTACCCCTAAGGGCTCGCTTACGCTCACTTAGTGAGTATAAAGATAAGCTAATTCCGCCGCCGCCTTGCCTGTGTTTTAAGAGTAAGATTGGTAATATAGAGAGAAGAAGCGGCGGCGTGTTTATTACTTATAATTATAATATAGTAATTTGATACCTAAAGGATTTGCCTTTTACTGAGACTCTTATTGGTATGAGCCTTTAGCTTTATAATCTTTGGCAACTCTAAGTCTTTCTTATTTATAAGAGAGAGCTATATTATTAAGAGCAAGGTATTCGTATTAAGCTCTAGCCGATTAAGGCTAAAGTTAACACTTAGTACGCAGGCGTTTGTGACGTTAAATTTAACATTATAGAAGTTAAGGTTGCAGCCTAGTGGCAGAAGGTTAATACCTAGCTTATATTATAGGCGAAGCATACTAATAGAAGTAGCGCTATTAAGGCTCTTACCGTTAACCTCTTAATTGTATATGCCCCAGCTGCAAATTAATTAGCGGCCTCTCGCTCTAAAGTTAGCTCTCGTCCGTTAATGCTTAATTAACTCCGTAGTAAAGTTTTAACACCCTTATAGATTTTAGAGCGGAGCTTAACGCCTTATATATCTCCTGCTAGTGACGCTATAGGATTACGGGTTAAGCTTACTAGATATTGGCGTTATAAGAAGCGCTGCCTAAATGTTAATTAGTACTACGTTCTTGGCTAGGTAGACATTAAATTAATAGATAAGGACTTAAGAGAATGGGTAACTAGTATCTAGTAAGGTATTGCGAATATTTAGAATCCACCTTATAGGCTTACTATGCGGCTTGCTAAGAGAGCAGCAAAGGGAGGAAATAATAGTAGAAGAGTACGTCAATTAGCCTCTGGTAAGAGCTCTACTAGTACTCCAGGCGTTGTTAACTACTTTTACGTTAGTTCTATAAGCCTAATACCAAATTAGTAAACTCCTACACTAGCAAGCCAACTAATGTTATTATCCTCACCTATATTACTAATACGCCGCCTATATAGTATTAACCGCGTAAAGGATTTAGAGGAGTTCTTTATGTATTAGAAGTAGAGTATATCTAGTGATTTTAACTAGGAGGCTAACTTTAAGGCGGCATACGAAATCGTCTATAATCTAAAATAGGACTTAGAGCTCCTACGTAATAAATCTAATAGCGCTAATCCTATTAAGGAGCTTGTAAAGGCTGGTGTTAAATTAGGTATTATAAGGCGGCTATAGAAGGATTTAAAGAAGTGGGCAAATAAGCATTATATGTAGCTTAAAGAAAGTTTCTAAGATGTAGATAATTAGTAGAATATAAAGTATCTCTATCACTACTAGCGCCTCTATAGTGACGAAGACACCCTATATATATAAGAAATTAAAGCCTTTAGTATATTTATAAGTGTTATATACAATTAAAAAAACGCTACTAAAAATTGATTTTCCCTACACCAAAAACCTTAACAATTATACCTACTATGTTGGAAATGTCCTCTTACACTCTCGCTTCTACTACTAACCTTATCTATACTCTAAAGAAGAAAGGCTTTAAAGCTATAGTTAAAGCTTTTAGGGTGCTCTGCCTAAGAGAACCACTCCCACCAAATAAAAGCTTTTAGCTCTCTAAAAAACTCTTTAATTGGATTTAAATTAGGTGAGTACGCAGGTAAATATATAAGCTTAACGCTAAAAGGTATTAAAGAGAGCCTACATCCTCTCTAAGTAATAGAAGCTGGCGTTATCTATAATAACTACTAATCGCTTAGCAGGAAAGCAATTATACCGTAGTAGAAGAGTATTTACTACCTAGAACTTAAAGCCTTCGCCATTTATTAAGCCTTTATATACTAAAGCTACTAGTACGCCGTCGATTGTATACGTGGGTAGTATATTAAGCCTTATCTTACCCTAATTATATGGCGTATAAGAAACTGGTGCAATACTATAAGGAGCCCAGCCGGTCTTCTGTACGCCTGTCTTTAAATCTACGCCTAACTTATCTATAAACACCAGTTGATCGGCGGTATACTATAATATAATGGCGAAATATATATCGCGATCGTGAGCGCTGCGCTTAAGGGCCACCTGGCGACACTACTCTGCGTAAGCTACTCTTTAAGCTCTATAACTAGAGGATCTAATTAGCTTACCCGCTTCCTTGTCCAGCCAGCTAAATAGAGCTCTTAAAATATTATATAGCGGCTTACTACAACATTAAATGTGTTATAGATTAACCACTCCATCTCATTACTAAAGAGAGTTGGCTTTTCCTCTAGCCGTATTAGTACTACTATAATTATCCAATTGCTTATTATAAACTGGCCACCTTTACCGTTTAAAGGCGCTTAAGTTAATCTAAATATCTATAAGTTCCTTCTAATTAACGTAATTAAGCGAACTGTACAACTAGCGACAAAGGCACACTCTGCTTAGGTTGCTCCAAGTCAAAAAAGATCCTTAATTAGGGCGTACTAATATGGGCCCATTCGCGGAGCCATATTGCGAATATAGTACGGGTGGAAACCTTACGGTATTTAATAAAGATTACGACACTGCGGAGAAAAGCTGATCGCGAATAGCTTCAAGTTCTTTAATAGCAAGGTTCTTACAGCCAAGCATAGGCGCTCGCTACAGTTACTATGTACAGTTAGTGGCAACCAAGCGAGATTGGATGCCCGTAGCGAATTTGAAATCTCGCCAAAGGGGGGGTAAAGCTGGTCGTGCACAGAGCTGTAGATCAATAACGCATCAAAATAATATAAATATAGTAGCTATCCTAATTTAAGCAGTATCTACAGTATCCTTTTTATAGGTATGTAGGTTGTGCCCTTGCTCCCTGCAGCGCGTGCAGCGCGAGAGAGCCCGCTGGCTCACACTTGATTCCCCCCCAACTTGATGCCTTTCGCTCTCCTGCAGCTGCCCTACCCCTTTTTGAGCAATAAGCTCCTCTCCCTCTGCTAAAGTTAAGGTGCCTCCCTTCTGGAGACGCTTCCTTTTGCACTGTCGACGCTTTATAGCAGCCTCATTTGCCTTTTCAAGAGCAGAGACTCGATTACGTAGTAACACTAGCTCGTAGCCCATTCCTCTAGCGCCCTTTATAAGGTGATTAAACGCGCTAATAATTGACGTAGGAGAAGAATCTTGATGCCTCTGAATCTGATTACGTACGAGCGTTGACTGAGTATCTAGCTCGCGTGCGTTGCCTGGTGTATGAGACTCCCACGGAGCCTCTGGTATAGCCGGCGGCGGCGTATAAAGCTTTATATCGAGCCTCGAGAGCACTGCCTCTGGATTGTGTGGGACAAGGCCAGCAGCCTGGAAGCCTGCGCAGATATTCTCCTTTGTAATTGATCGCTGGTGCGCTGCGTAGTAGGCAGGCAGGAACTCTATCTTTGTGATATGGTTAACATGGTTCCGGATTAGGTCGCTAATCTCTGCTCTGTATGCGCGCTTTAACGGCGAGAAGCAGGCAACATCTAACGGCTGTAGGAAGTGTGATGAATGTGGCGGCATATAGAGAGTATAGATTTTATTCTCCTTATAAATTGCCTGGAATTCGAGCGAGTTATAGCTCTCGTGGCCGTTAAGAATAAGTAGCTGCCACGCGCCTACTCTATGATTCTTTGTATGCGCAATAAAGTGCTTTAGCTAGGCAACTCTAAGATCGTTAGTAGTCTAACCGTTGTCGCTTATTGCGAAACACCAGTCGCGTGGTATACGCTCCTAGTACCAGGTAGAGAGGTGGTATTTGCCGGCAAAGATAATAAAGGGCGGGATTGCCTACCTAGTAGCGTTAATTCCGTGGATTACTGTTACCTACTTGCGATTGCCTGGCTGAATCCCCTTTGGCCTACCATGTCTTTCTGAGCCTGTAACAACTAGCTGTGACGATATTCTGCCTATTATAAAACCAGTCTTATTAAAGTTATAGGAATCCTTATCCCTAATCCCGTATATAGCTCTCGTACGCTCTATAAGCTTAAACCAGGCTTCTATAACCTTAGGATCCTCATAGAGGGCTCGCTGTTGATCGTACGGTCGATTAAATCGCGTTGTAAGGCTGTCCGTTCGATTAACAAAGTTCCTAGGCCACTGCTTACCTACCTGCCTAGCAGCCCTCTTAGCAAGCAGTTTATTAGCTATATCTTATACAGCACCTAGCGTAGGCGTAAACCCTCGCGAATTAAGGTCTAGTATATGCCTTACAATCACCTCCTCTTCTAGCTTTGTAAGCTTCTTTGATTTAGGCTTACAATCGCGTTAGGCGAGCTTTCCAGCGCGTCGGTCGCGGAGCGTGGATTTGGGGACGTTGTACGTTGCTGCAGCGCGCCTACTACTTTGAATCTGCCTTGAATTAAGAGCCGAGATAGCAAGAGACATATGGGCCCGGTTGTAGGACTGTCGAGCACGAGTTTGTTGAGCCATTGTAGTTTATAGGTGACGCGTTGCAAAAAGTTGGTTGGGTGCGCGACTTACTTGTATACGCGACTCGCTTGTAAAGTACGTTATACCAAAAAACGGGTATAAAGATTACTTATAAGGATATCCGCTAGATACTTAGGATCCCTAAGCGTAACTAGGCTTAAATTATGGCCTTAAAACAAGTCCGTATATGCTATAATGTACCTAATTTTAGACCTAATCCATAGGGCCAAAATCGAGCTCTTACCTAGAGCGAGACTGCTGTAATCGCAGACTATACAGACAATAGTACTGTTCCCCTAGATAATAGGGGAGCCCTATAGCAAGACCTTGCTAAGGCCTTAGGTATTATACTTCTAGAGACCTACTATTTTAAGCCCCCTAGCTACCGCACGGTTAAGGGCTAGTTAATCTAAAAGGCCTGCCGAGATAACGAGGGAATTATTAATGCGGTTTGTGTGGAGGAGAGATTATTAAACCTAAGGCAGTGTAATAAACGGGAGGCTTAGGTCCCTATATAAGAGAAGGTAAGACCTAAGAAGTAAGACTGGTAAGATATAATCTTTATAGATAAATTCTATTTTAGGATAGGGACCTAAACTACAAAAAAGATTAAGAGATAAAAGGGAAAGGCCTACTAAGATAAGCTAGAGAACATTTACTATAAAATAGTTTTAAGAAAGGATATTAAGGTAAAGGCTTTAGAGGAGAAGCACCTAAAGCTTTTAAACGTATTTATAGTAATTAGCTAGAATTATTAAAAGATAATTATATACTAGGTCCTTAATAGGGTTAAAAAAAATAACCTCTAAAGTCTACTATAATACTATCCTCCCTTAGCTTCTCCCTAACCTTAAAGCTTAAGACTTAACGCTTTATTATAATGTAGATTTAGCCTATATAAGTAAAGAGACTATAAAGTAGCTAAAATAGCACAATGTTAAGGTCTTTACCCTACTAGGTATCTCGCCAGATCTCTTAATCCTTAAGTTTAAAGCTTACCCAATTAAGCGGAAGTTTTATTAGAGGAGGACTAGAACATTAGAGGCTGCTTTAGCACATTTTAAGAAGATCTTCTTTAAATTAATTAATAAACGTCAAATTTAGGGGTTCTATAATGGATATCTTATGCGTTTAAAAGAGGTACTTCAAGCAAAGGGCCAGATGACCTGGTTTTAGGATAAAAAAGTATATATTTTGAGTATTGATATGTCTTTGTTTGGGGCTTAAGGTCCGTGCCTAAATCGGCCAGTTATTACTCCGACTAAGAGATAGCTATAGCTAAGCGACCGCAGCGCGCACCACGCAAATGCAGTATATGCACTTCAACAGAGCATACAGCACGTACGTGCCCTAGGCGGCAGCCAACTAGCTAGAAATTGTAACTATTTATTATTGTAGCGTAGGCATTGAGGTTGTAGTTCAAAAGCGCGTCGCGCGTATAATGAGGTGGCCAGCTCGCTAGGGTGGCCAGCTTACTAGGGAACTACGTTACTTATACTTATAATTATTAATAATAATTTTTATTGTAAAATAATAGCGTAATAATATATATAATTATAAAAAATTATAATAATAATATAATAACAGTGTAATACTGTTGGTAGATATTTGATTTATATATCACGTGCGTAAAGCACGTAATCTACGCGACGCGTATATATATTATCAAGACGTGTAGATAAAACGACAAAAATCCAACTATATACCGCACTGCACGTATATTACGTCTATTGCACTGTATTAAAGCATACTAACACTAATTAGTAAGCGCGCACAGATTAGAAAAGACGTAGATAGCTTAAAAAACAGTTATACTATCCACCTTACAGTAGATTAGAAGATAGTTATACTTATCCACCTTTCGTATCAGCCTATTTCAGTTAAAGAGAAGAAGAGAAACCACCTAGGAGTACTTATTTAGTATCTACAACGACTTTTAGACATCTCGTTCTATCTATTTTAGAAGAATTACTGCGTAAAACACCTTACCTTACTTAAACAACTTAAACCGCCCCCTTAACCGCCTCCTTAACTACCTCCTTAACCGCCTCCTTAACCGCCTCCTTAACCGTTTCCCTACCTTTACCCTACAAACACCCTTACTTACCTAAATAATATATAAAATACAAGATATTAGGAATAGAGAAAGACTAAAAGGAAGAAGCAGCTAAATAGGAAGATAGAATTAACCTAACGGAAGTTACTAAGGACGAGCTAACTAACTACGTATAATGCAAGATATACGTATATACGGAGATATACAACTAGCTAGACTTAACACTCTAGAAATCGTTCTAGGGAGATTTTAAGGATTTTACGGTTAATATCTTTACGCAAATTTACTTATACTGGCTTTAGAAACTACGCGATTGTTTAAATACTAAAGGAGTATAAGTTAATACTAACCACAAATAAGGCAAATTACTCCCTTAATCCTTATACAATATAGTATAAGAAGAAGACTAAATAGAATAGACTAGAGAAGAGATAAACGCACTTAAGAAAAAGTTTAACACTAGCATTAAGTTAAAAAGTATTTAGTATTATAAGATATACGGAACTCTAAAAGAGCAACAAGTAAGACGTTCCTTAGTACCTATACTTTCCACTATACCTTAATCTATAATTACCTCTACCTTTACACCATCTATTACGCCTTAACCTATAACAATAATATAGTAACTCTACGAACAACCTACGGACAAGGATAACCGCCCTATTACTATAACTGGCTATAAAAAGGAAATTGTAAATACAGCTAAGATATATACAGAGGAGCAGAAATATGGTAGTATAAATAAAAGCCTTAACTATAAATTAACAATATTCTACGATATCTGTAATTAAGCGGACGTACCCTAAGAAGCCTACCTTAAGGCATTCCCTACTATATTAAAAGGACTAGCTTTAGACCACTTCTACATAAACTAACTATCCCGCCTACTATTTGCTAAAGCTTACGAGCACCTTTAGAATTTCTTTAAAGGATTAGGATTTTAACGCAAGAACCTAGACAAGTGGAATACTATCACACTTATAACAGTAATGGCAGAAAATATAAATAAGTTTATAAGCAAATGCCTCCAATTACTAATCTATAGACTTTGTCAACTATAGTATAGCCTTAGATCTACCTTATAAACTATAAACTTCTTTTATAATAAAATCGTCACTTCTTGCTAGGGAATACCAGCATATAGATATACAGTCTCTAACCTACTAGATAACCTTAGAGCCCTTATTAATAAACTCTAATTATCTATTATAGTATATAAAAAAGAGTATACAAAGAAGATATAAGCTTTCTTTACAGACCGACAATTCTATAGAAGAGATAATAACTATAACCGCAACAACCGTAACAACCGCAATAACCCCCTGTATAACCGCAACCGATAGAAACTACGTTGCTTTATATATAATAAGGAAGTATATTACTTATAGAAATATACTAAGGAGGAGCAAGAAGAGTCTAAGATTAAGTTTAAAAATAAGTTTAAGGACCACTTCTAGGAGCGAATAAAGCAATATATTATAGACTATAAAGGCAATAATAACAAGGACGACGAGATCACCAATATATTTAACGCTCTAGTAATTAATATAGACCCCAACACTCTACTAAACAAGGACGACTAGGCCACAGTATACTATACTTTATACGGTAAGATTGAACTAGATAATGCGACCGCTACAGCTTTAGAACTGGCTAATAGAGCTTATAGCCACGCAGTCACAACTATTAATACTACAATAGATATATTTACTACTAATACAGACCCGTTTACGTATAATACAACCTTACGCTAAACCTTAACAAAGTTTATAGGTGTAATAATCGACACTAGAGCCTCTAAACGTTCTATAGTAGAATACAGTCAGTTTCTTACACTTTAGAAGATTAATAAAGTATAGTTAAATAAGTCCATAAGAGGTATAGTCAGCGTATAGTTCGGAATAGGTTCTACATCCTCTATTAGTTCTATTAAGGTAAATACACCAATAGGTATAATAGAGTTCTACGTTATTAACGCCCCTTTCCTACTTTGCCTAGCAGATATAGATAACTTATGAGTATACTTTAACAACCTAAAGAATGCCCTAATAACCCCCTTAAAGACCGTACCAGTTATACGCTAATTCGGACACCCGTTTCTACTATAGGATACCTTATTATATATGTTTATTATAAAGTCTTTTAACTAAAACCTATACTACTTAACTAATATAGAATTACGACGCCTACACTAACGCTTTGGATACCTATTAGTAGAGCAACTTAAGAGAATATTAAACCGCGCTGGCTATAAAAACGATACTAATTAAAAGACACTTAAGCATATTACCCGCTACTGCTTGTACTGTTAAAAGCATAGAAAGTTACTAGGTAGATTTAGATTTACCTTAAAGGACGACATTAATTTTAACTACTACATTATCGTTAATATTATATACATTAACAGCAAGCCTGTACTTTATATTATTAATAAAAGCACCCAATTTTAAATAGGCAGATAGCTATAGAATATTAGCGCTAAGTATATATAGGACATATTATAGGCGTGCTAGATTAATATATACCTAGGCCCCCTAGATATAATTACACACAACGCAGAAAAGAACTTTATTAGTAAAGAGTTTAAGCAATACGCGGTTAACATAGGCACTACTATAAAGAGCGTACCGGTTAAAGCTTATAACTTAATTAGTATAATAGAGCGTTACTACGGCCCCTTATAATATATATACTACAGTATTACTTCTAAGATACTAGGAATTAATAAGGATATAGCACTGCAAATAGCCTTTAAAGCAATTAACAACTTCGTAAAACTAAACGGCCTAATACCTACGCTATTAGTATTTAGAGCGTACCCCTAAATAATAGAGTCCGACGTACCTTTACCTATAGTAATATAGCATATAATTATAGTTAAGAAAGCTATAGAGGAAGTAAAGAAGATATAAGCGAAGCGCTAGATTGCAGATACACTTAATATATATAATAGCCTCAGCACTACCGCAATTTATAATTTACCCCTTAACTCTTTAGTACTGGTCTAAAGAGAAGGCAATACAGAATAACTTAGATACTAGGTAGGACTATATAACCTACTAAATATTAAAGGAGAAACGTGTGCTGTTAACCTACCTAGCGGCCCTACGAAGTTCCACAGTACTACCGTTAAACCGTACTTAACAGACCCTAGAAATATTCACATTAAAGACATTTAAAATAACGGCACCTAAGTTAATAATATTTAAGTTAACGAAACTGCCCGTATATACGAACCGTCTATAGAAACTATCTCTATATAGAAACCGTCTCTATATAGAAACCGTCCCTTACCAAAACCAGAGAAGTATAACCACCTTACTAAGGAAGAGGAAGACCCTATAAGTATCCCCTTTACGTTAATACTGCTAACATTACTATATTCTTATAAGAGGATAGTAACTATAAGTAGTTTAAAACATCCCGTTAAAAGGAAATTATAGAACTAATTAAAAAGGGCGTATTTAAGATAATTAACCCTTAGGATATACCCGTAGGAGTCAGAATCTTTAACTTATAATTTATAGATAAAATTAAGAACCCCAGTACTAACAAAGCCTTTAAGAAATTAAGACTCGTCGTCTAAGCGTATAACGATCTTAAAAAGGGCATTATACTAACCTAGTTACCTACTATTTAACGAGTCAGCTAATGCCTTATTCTATACATCGCAGCAATACTATAAGGTAACGGCACACAGTTATACCTATAAAATATCTCTTAGGCGTATATCCAATCTCTTATAAAGCTAAATTAAGACTTCTATATCCGACCACCTTATAAGTTAGGAAGCTAACTAGGTATCAGAAAGAACTCAATCCTAAAGATAATTAAGCCTTTATATGGTGTTCTAGAAGTAGGCAATTACTAGTTTATAACCTACTATAATCATTATATTAAGGAATTAGATATAAACTTATTAATATATAACCCATGCCTCTTATAAAGCAACATTCCCAACTACTTTAGTATTATTAGCCTTTAAACTAATAACACTCTATTCCTAGCTAATACCACCTTTATAGACGCGGAGCAATAACATTTAGAAAAGGCTTAATTTCTTATAAAAGAACGCGAGCAACTTATGGTTAAGTAGTTACTTAAATTTAACGGATGCATTATTTAACTCTCTTAGGAAGGCAATATTATAATAACCTAGGAATACTAGTGCAAGAACCTAAATACGGTCCACCTTAATAAAATAGCTATAACCATAAGCTTAAGAGGTATTATCTACAATACACTAACTATAAAGGAACAATACGTTGCGTAACGCGTAAGAGGTGCGTATATTACCTCTATATATTAACTAAAAGCTTTATTTAATCTCTCTTTTACTACTTAGGTAATTAACCCTAAGAAGGAAAAAATATTACTATAGCTAGAATATATTGCATTGCAATAGAAGGCAAATTGCCGCCACGTGTGGCAAGTTGCCGTTACGTAAGGCAAGTTGCCGTCACGTGTCACCGCGGCACTAGCGTAGTAAGGAACCTTAAGTTCCTCACCCTTCTTTATATTGGAAGACAACATCTATCTACAACACCGTATAGTATATATTATTGTAATATATATATTCTGCACGTGGTTAAAGCATACTAATACTCA
>Ga0307515_10012578_pt1 | contig 15907 bp, 16 predicted proteins | sample 17_EM_MG_FD_194513 | JGI IMG/M metagenome (GOLD analysis project Ga0307515, IMG submission 194513) | Populus trichocarpa ectomycorrhiza microbial communities from riparian zone in the Pacific Northwest, United States - 17_EM | ecosystem: Host-associated > Plants > Roots > Unclassified | place... | reverse complement strand
AATTTACACAAAACACTACTTCATGATCTCTTTAATTTGGTATCAGAGCTTCTTTATCTTAACCAATTTATTTCTTCTTCCCTAGTAGCATCGCCGCCTATGCTCTCCTCTGTAGCTGCTACAACCATGTTGCATCTGCAGCGACAATAGTTGTTGGTTCCTTAGCAACCATGCATTATTCCCCTCTCCAACACGCAAAAAGTAATTAATCTCAAGCTTACCAACATGAACTATGTATATTGACATATGCAGATGAAACCATATGTGATTTGTCAAGGTGTTTTCTCATTTGTTGATAGCTCATTTCCATGTCCTTCTCCCCATGTCCTGCTGAGTGATGATTCTACCGTCTCTGTCACCTTCGGTTTTGGTATTAATCAAGCTTTTCTCTCACAAAAACAACAAGATCAGCTCATCCTCAGAGCTCTCCTCTCCTCTTTTTCCATGAATATCCTCCATCTTATGGTTGATTGTTCGACTTTTGCTAGTGTTTGGAGCACACAAGAACATGCTTTTTGTTTCACCATCCAATTCTCGGATTACAAAATTACATGTCTCTCTTCAAGATCTTTATTAAGGTGATGATACTATTACCATTTATTTGCAGAAAGCTAAGGATTATTTGACGAATTAGAAACAACAGGCAACCCTATCTCCCTTACTAATTTCAATTTATATGTGTTTCGGGGCCTTCGTAGTGAATTCCGTGATTTGGTTACAAGTCTGTTAACCTAGGCTGAGCCTCTTCCCTATTCTGAGCTGCATAGTCACCTATTTACCCATGAGGTCTTACACATGAACTCTCTTCAATCCATTCCCACTGCTATATTGTTGTTGCCTACTCCTATGCAACCTCTCTCTGCTTTTGCTGCTCAGAGTGGTTTTTCTATTTTTAATGGTAGTGGTTCCTCTCATAATCGGGGTAGAGGAAGTTATGGTAGTTAGAGGAATACTCACAACTCGTTCAACTAGTCTAGTAGTCAGAATTACCGTGGCAACATTGGTGATTCTTGGCAGCAGAACCATGATTATGAGGGCAATTGGCAGCAACAGTCTAACCAAAACTCTTCACCCAATTAGTGGCCTCGTACATAATAGGTTTGATGTCAGTTTTGCAACATTTTTGGTCACTCAGCGTAGCAATGTTCACAGCTAGTAACCCATGGAAATCAAGCTTCAACCAACTTCTCTTTTAGTGATGCTTCGACAACAAACTCTATCACTTAGTTTCCTGATATAGGTGCAGATTAGCATGTTACTCTAGACATTGCAAGTATGACAAATGCAAAACCTTATCTTAATAATGATCAATTACATGTTGATGATTGTAAGGAACTTGTCATATCTAATATAGCTCATACTACCTTACATACTCTAAAATGAGCCTTTACTTTGTCTAATGTCTTACATGTGCCACAAATTAAAAATCAACTCCTATCTATTCAACAATTTTGTCATGAAAACGGTCTTTTTTGAATTCACTTCTCTGTTTCTTTTTATGTCAAGGTTCACATAACAAAGAAAGTTCTTTTTTTTTTGTCAGAGTAAAGATGACCATTATGTCCTTTCAGAGTCTTCCACAATGTTTATGTCTCAAGCCTTTTGGTCTGCTAGCTTGTCTATTTTTGCTGATGTCTGGCATCATCAACTTGGTTACCCAAGTTCATGTGTTCAGAGTCTCTTAGCGAAAATAAAAAGGTCATTTGTAATTCTCGTCATTTAAATTTTCAGTGTCAAGTTTGTTTTTTAGGAAAATCATTACGTATGTCATTAGGGCATATGGGTCACAAAACATCTGCTTTTTAAAGCTAATTTTTAATGATGTTTGGGGTTTTGCTCCTGTTTTAGCTTATAATGGTTTTCAGTATTTTGTTATTTTTATGGATGTGCACACAAAATTTATTTGGTTTTATCTTATTGTCGTCAAATCTAATGTATTCAATGTGTTAAATGATAATTTTCTAGTAAAATTAAATATGTTCAAACTGATTGGGGTGGTGGATATCGTAAATTCAATTCCTTTTCTAAAACAATTGATATTCATCATCGTTTAATATGTGCAGATACACATGAACAAAATGATATTGTTGAGTGTTGTCATCGCCATATTGTGAAAACTGATCTTACTCTTCTTGGTCACTGCAAAACACCTCTAATTTTAGAGTTATGCTTTTGAAACTTCTGTGTATCTCATTAATCATATGCCAACACCTGTCTTGCATAATAAATCTTCTTTTGATGTTTGTTTCATCAATCACTTGATTATACCTTTTTACGTACTTTCAGGTGTCTCTGTTTTCCTTTTTTTCATCCTTATAATGCTCATAAATTAGACTATCATTCTACTTCATGTGTGTTTTTAGGCTATAGTTCATCTAACCTACACTAATATTGTTGTCTTGACTTGTCCTCTAATCATATTTACATCTATCATTATGTCCATTTTCATGAATAATATTTTCCTTTTCTTGAGTCTGGTCGAGTTTCTACCTCTGCTCACTCTATGTCTACAACCGCACTCACTTCCAACCTTCAATCCCTTATTAATACCAAACTTCTCAGAACCACAAACCTCTCCACTTCCCTTTTGGTTCCCTTATCACCACCTGTATCTATGTCTCTTAATCATTCTATAGGTTCGGGTTTTGTCGTGCCAACCTTGTCTTCGTTTGACTTACTCATTATTGTTGTATCTCCAATCTTCCTATCGAGTCCTTCTCCTCCACCGAGTACCTTTGATCAGTCTCCGTTAGATCTGGACCTTTGTGTTGATCTCTCCAGCTACTGTCTTCCATAACAGACCTAGCCTATCATGTCTGTTGTCCATTCGACACCATGACAGCACCATATGGTGCCACATTCATGACAACACAAGTTTGCCAACATGAGTTTGGTTTCCGTCACTCCATTCTCTTCAGAATCACAGGTAACATCTTCTCTTGACCTTGAAACTCTATATTTTAAGGAAGCTGATCAGTTTCTATGCTGGCATAATGCAATGAAGTATGAAATTGTTGCTTTACATGACAATGGTACTTGGTCCTTGGTACCACTTGAGCCTTTTATGAACATGGTTGGTTGTTGATGGGTATATAAAATTAAGCACCAAGTTGATGGTGGTAATGATCACTACAAGGCTCGCTTGGTTGCGCGAGGGTTCACTCAGCATGAAGGAATTGATTACTAAAAAACATTCAATCTTGTGATTAAATAGACTATTGTCGATTAGTTCTCACTATTTTCGTATCTAAAGGCTGGAAGATTCGGCAACTTGATGTTCATAATGCATTCCTTAATGGGTCACTTAGGGAGGTTGTTTATTTAGAATAACCCACGAGTTTTGTAGACCCTACTTTGCCTACTTATGTCATTCGCCTTCATAAGACTCTTTATGACTCAAAACAAGACCCACAAGCTTGGTACACATATCTAAGCGACTTTCTTCTTTGTATTGGTTTTCGGGCTTCCAAAGTTGATACCTCCTTATTTATTTTGTTTGTGGATTGTGATATTTGTTACCTTCTTGTTTATGTTGATGAAATTTTACTCACTAGTAATAACTCTGCTTTGGTTCAACATCTCACTACTTTCCCGAGTTTAGAGTTTAAAATTTGTGATTTGGGTAATGCTCATTATTTTTTCGGAATTGAAGTCCCTCCTACTAGTATGGGCTCATGCTTAGTTAACACAAATATCTTCTTGATATTCTTTGTCATACTGGTATGTCATCGTGCAAACCTATTGATATTTTGGCCTCTACTTCTAAGATTGGATTGCAATCTGGTGAGTTATTTTCGAACTCCACTCACTTTCAACAAATTGTTAGTGCTCTTTAGTATTTCGCCTTTACTAGACCGAATATATGTTATGTTGTAAACTAGGTTTCTTAATTTATACATGCTCTTACTGAGAGCCATTAAGTTGCTGTTAAATGTATATTGTGATATTTTAAAGGTATGACTTTTTTTGGCCTGCACCTTACTCGTGGTTCTTCATTATCTCTTCATGGTTTTACTGATGCCAATTAGATTGGTAGTATTGATGATCATAAGTCTATTGGGGTTTACATTGTATTTTTTAACACCACTCTCGTTTCATAGAAATCTGGCAAGCAACACATTGTTGCTCACTCCTCCACTGAAGCTAAGTATAAAGCTTTAGCCGATAACACTACTAAGGTTTTTTGGCTTTGCTATCTTTTGTCAGATTTATATTTCTCTTCTAGTTCTATCACCATGATTTGGTGGGACAAATTAGGTGCTACCTATCTATCTGCTAATTTAAGTTCTTATGCTTGTACAAAGCATGTTGAGGTTGATTATCACTTTGTTCAAGATCGAGTGGCCGAAAAGGAGATTCAGATTCGTTTCATAACCTCCAAGAATCAATTAGTTGATGTTCTTACTAAGCCACTTACCTCACTCCGTCTTTGCTTATTTATGGTCCAAGCTTCATGTAGACAACTCACCTTCAGTTTAAGGGGATGTATTATGGAACGTGTTATATTATAGAAAATATTATAATTGTCCTATATAGATTTATCATATGTAATATATGTTCCACATTATTATATATTGGTCATCTATACACAGTGAAATTTAAATTCTTGATTGTTTTATCATTAAGGTTTTGATATTATATTAAAGAACCATCTTAATTTAAAGTTTCGTGAAGTTGGAATTGTTATAGAAACTATCCCACGTCAAATAATAACAAAACGTAAGATTTAAGTTTTTTTAGATGGAATCTCAACTTACTTGTCTAATTCAATATAGTTGTGAGCCTCAAAACAGGCCTTACTGTCCAACGAAGATCTTGAAATAACACTTTATAGACTTTAAGACACGAACAACAAATTAATAAGGAAGACTTGATAACTACAATGAGGAAGACTTGATAGAGAACCTATATCACATAGAATAATTACAAAAATATAAAAGAATATATATAAAAGATCGAGAATGTACTACCAATCACAAGGTTTCAGCTTGTTGAATGGAACCCAGACTCAACTATCTAACTTAATAGAGATCATCCAACAAATTATCTAGAATATCCTGCTAACCAACCAACTTTAATCATGTGTTACACTTTCTTGCCTTTTCATTGTGGACAATACCACTGAATAAATCGTGGGTTACATTGTTTTGAGTTTTTATTATACCTTCTCGTCTATTATAAAAAAAAAAAACCCTACTTGTCTGAAGCAATTGCAAGACCCTTGAATAAATCATTTGTTAGTTCTCCAGATGAGTTGGAGGAAAGTTATTTTCACAATTTTTTAATAACCCTATTAGTCTCATGATGTGACGGATTTAAAAAATTCAAGGAAGCAAAAGGCGAGTCATGCATGCAGTTGACAATTTTTTAATAACTCTATGTCCACCAGGAATTTTCTCAAGCATTTGCTGTGCACAAATTGAAAGGTTAATAAAGCTGACGGAAACCACTCATCGGATCAATCCTTTACTCTCCAACAAGAAATGAAACATTAAAATTTTGCTTATAAAAAATGACGTAGATAAAAAAAATAAAATAGCAACCACAAGAACATATAAATGAAAAAGATGTTCTCAAAAACCTTTATTTGAAAAGTTTATTACTAAATTACTTTGCTGAAATACAAATTAAACAACACTATTTATATTAATACCATATCTATCTTGAAAAGGAAAAAAATCATAATAAATGATTATATTTATTATAAAGATTCCTAACTAAATTGAAAAAAATAAAACTACCAACTAAATATTTAATTTTCTTAACTAAATAAAAAAAGGCATAAAAAAATACTCTTTTAAACTAAATACAAATAAAATATCCAAGGAAACAAACAGTTTGTCATAAAATTAATCTTGCATCAATGTTCTTGGATCTAAGAGAACTAGTTCAAATTATTTTCTATTTGATCTTATGTATGTCAAATCTACATTTGTAATAGCAATAAACTTCTAATAAAAAAGATAAACATAACCTCAATTAATAATTTTGATGTTCTTTATGCTATTAACCTCTAATTCATCAATGAGAACATTGTTGAAGATCACAAACACCATACCATCATCCGTAATTCTATTATTGTCATTATTTATGCTATCATAATAATATAATCATCATAAAAATAAACATTATAAAATTGTGGAGAATCTCAATACTTCATAAACGGGATCACAAAAACCTCCATGATACTTATCCCTATCAAAAGACTGCCTCCTCTACTCTCATCTATAAAATAAGTTTACAAAGATGGTGATTAATTAATTTGTTATTGGTCTCCACACGATCCCCTAGGGTTATAACATTCGCCCACTAACGAGTTAATTCTGTAATCTGTCTTTTCATTTCTTCTATCACTAGTTTCTAAATATCTTTTTTCTAAGAGAGAACCTCTTCATTCTTTACTATAAAAACACTTCTTAATCTATGATGTATTCCAACCATGGTTAATTCCATCATACAACACTAACTAGTAAGAAAATTGTTAGGCTTTGATATCAACTGTTGTAAATGAAAAAGAAAAAAAAACAACAAACATAAGAACAAGAACATACAAATCTTCTAAAAAGGGTGTCCACGTAAAACCTTTATTTGAAATTTTTATTATCAAATTTTCATCTTTATAATTGTTTGCTAAAATATGAGTTAAATAACCCTTTTTTATACCAGCATCGGGTATATCTTGAAGAGAAAAAAAATCATAACAAGTAAATATAGAGTTATTTTGAGGATTCCTAAACAAAATATAAAAATATAATTATCAAATATAATATTTGATTTTTGTGAACTATATAAGAAAATAAAAATAAAATACCATAAAAAATATTTTTTCTTAACTAAATAGAAATAAAAATAACTAAGAAAAGAAATAATTCTCTTAAAAATCCTCTCGCATCTAATAATCAAACTTACAATGATTATCGAGATTACATTGTTGTTAGTATTAATGTACTATATAGGAAATATACTATATAGGAAATATTGTAGTCATACTCATGTATTGCAACTTCACCATTACTATTGTATATTGCCCTACACATATATATAGAAAGGGTTGGCTAACCATTAGGTTAAGCCTTCCAATTATTCTCAACTTGGTATCAGAGCTTTCTGTCATCAAAACTCTCATTCTCTTCTTCCTCCTTGCAGCCGGCATCCTTTCTTCTTCTCCCAAATGGACTTTGCTGTGGCTGCCACCTACTCCCCCCACCAAAATAGCCCCTCTAAAGCTGCTGCTGCTGGTTCCTTCTCCCACCAGCAGCAGCCCCAACCTGTAGAACAAAACCTTGGCTCTTTCTCTCATGTTTCTACCGTTCCCCTGCACATTATGGGGACAACAACTCCTTCTATAATTGCTTTTTCCAACACTCATCAAGTGGTCTCGTTGAAGCTTACAACCACAAACTATCTCTATTGGCGAATGCAGATGAAGCCATATCTGCTTGGTTAAGATGTTTTTCACTTTATTGATGGCTCAGTCCCGTGTCCTTCTTCTCATGTTTCTGATGGTTCTGATGGTTCTTCTTCAGCAATTAACCCTTCTTTTCTTCGTTGGAAGCAACAGGATCAACTTATTTTAAGCGCGTTACTCTCCTCCCTCTCCATGGATGTCCTACATCTTGTGTTTGATTGTCAGACCTCTTCTTGTGTTTGGCGCACTCTTGAGAAAGCGCTTGCTTCTCCATCAAATTCTTGAATTATACAACTCCATGGGTCTTTTTAAGATCTTCGCCGAGGAGATGCTTCGGTTACTACATATATGCAGCACGCCATGTCATTGTTTGATGAATTGGCTGCTGCTGGCCGGCCCCTCTCTCTTGAAGACTTCAACCTCTATATATTTCATGGTCTTCGTGGTGAGTTTAAAAACTTGGTAACTAGTCTCGTGACTAAGGCCGAACCGCTGTCATACGCGGACCTTCACAGCCATTTTCTTACTCATGAGTTTCTGCATAAGTCCTTTCTTCCCTCTTTGGCTGCAAATCCACCTCTGCTGCCTACCCCATCTCTACTGTCGTCTGCTCATCTTGCACAACAGTAGACCAGCTCCTATTTTGGTCGTAACAGAGGTCGTTCCCGCGGCAACTGGCGCTCCAACAACAACAGGTACAATAGCCATGGCAGGTCTGATTTTCGTGGCTCTTCTTCCTCTGCTCCCACAGACTGGAAGCAGAATCACTAGCAGCAGAGCAAACGGCCTGCTGCTGGTGGACAGTGGCCTCCTCACCAATCTTCTGAGCAGCACGTCAAGTGTCAACTATGCTTCTCCTTCGGCCACATAGCCTTGCAATGTGCTCAGTTTCACAACAGTGGTCATCAGCCCTCTGCCCATCTTACTGTTGGTCCGGTTTCTGCCTCCTTTTGGTTCCCGGATACTGGTGCCAACCAGCACGTTACTCCTGATCTTGCGACTCTGACCGATTCTGCACCCTATCTTGGTAATGATTATTTGCATGTTGGTGACGGTAAGGGTCTATCTATATCCCATATTGGCCATACCACCTTACATTCCCCTAAACGCACCTTTACATTATCTAATGTTCTTCATGTTCCTCACATTACCAAACCATTGCTATCTGTTCAAAAATTTTATCGTGAAAATAATGTTTATTTTGAATTTCATCGCCTAATCCAGTTACTGAGTTCAGAATTCAAGCTTCGTGACTTAGGTGATGTTCACTATTTTTTGGGAATTGAGGTTCAACCCACTGCTATGGGTCTGATGTTACGTCAGCAAAAATATATTCTTGACATTCTCACTCGAGCGGGTATGACTTCTTGTAAACCGGTTGATACTCCTATCTCTACCTCTAAAGTCACCATACTGCTGGATCCTCTGTTTTTTGACCCTACACGGTTTCGTCAAATTATGAGTGCCCTCCAATATCTCACCTTTATGAGACCAGATATCTGTTTTGCTGTTAACAGAGTCTGTCAGATTTTGCATGCTCCTACAGATTCTCATTGGGGTGCTGTTAAACACATTCTGCGTTATCTACGTGGTACGACCACCTATGGTTTACATATCACTCGCAGTTCCTCCTTTGCTCTTCATGGTTTTACAAATGCAGATTGGGCAGGTAGTACTGATGATCGCAAGTCCACAGGTAGTTATCTCATCTTCTTTGGTCAGACTCCTATCTCTTGGAAATCTAGCAAGCAACGAATAGTTGCTCGCTCCTCCACCGAGGCTGAGTATAAAGCCTTGGCTGATGGCACTGCTGAGGTTATCTGGCTTCAGTATCTATTGCGAGATCTGCAGATTCTCTCTACTTCTGCTCCTACCCTTTGGTGTGATAATCTAGACACTACTTACTTATTTGCAAATCATATCTTTCATGCTCGCACTAAACACGTTGAGGTTGATTATCATTTTGTACGAGACAGGGTTGCGAATAAAGAGATTCAGATTCGTTTTATCCCCTCTCACGATCAACTTGCTGATGTTTTTACTAAGCCGCTTCCTACTGCTCCATTTACTGCTTTTTGGTTCAAGCTTCAGGTTGATTCTCCACCCTCAGCTTGAGGGGGCGTATTAATGTACTATATAGGAAATATGGTAGTCATACTCTTGTATTGCAACCTCACCATTACTATTGTATATTGCCCTACACATATATATAGAAAGGGTTGGCTAACCATTAGGTTAAGCCTCCCAATTATTCTCAACTATTAGATTTGTAGATAGAAATATGTGCAAAAAATTTCTCAAAAAACTTGAGTACATTAGAAATATCAACCCACCCCTCAAAGCAACAAAGACCTTCCAAATGCATTTGATCAAGCTGATATATATGGTCTTTAATTAAAAAACACTGCCCGTTAGTATTTTATTGGAAGCAGCCGATCAATGAGTTCTAATTTTTACAACAACTAGCCTGTCCTTGCCGTGGTTCACTGGTTACTATCATATTTAATAACAAGATAAGGATGTTATTGTTATTAAATAAAATATAATAATTGAGTTTGAATTTCATTAAAAAACAAAACACTCCCCTTACTTGCAAGCTATTAGATTTGATACAATTAAAAATAATTAACTTACAATTGCATTTTGATCAAGTTGATATACATAGTCTTTAATTAAGATGTTTTATTTTAATTAAAATGTACCTATATGACATTTTTTCATTCCAAAGATCAATTATAATAAAGAAATATTAAAAATTATGTAAATTAGTAGGGCCAATTACAATTAGAAAAATCTTAAACTTGCATACTGATGGGGTCAACTACAATAAAACATCTTAATTAATGACCATATATATTAATCAACTTGCTCAAATGCAATTGGATATTATTTTCACACACGGCCGGTTGGTAGAAGGTTATTTTCACAATTTTTTTTATAGCCCTACTAGTCTGATGATTTTGTGGGGAATTTCAAAGTCAAGAAAGCAAGACGCAAGTTGTGCACGGTGTCCACATGTGGCGAACAGTGCCAATTGCGCTCTGTTGAATGGGGTTGTCGTCCATCAATATATAAGTTTTCTGATAGAATAATTCCAAGAATATAAAAGAATGAGAATAGACTACCAATCACAAGGTTTAATCTTGAATGGAACCTGGACTCAACTACCTAAAATGGCGCCAGGAATTTTATCACGAGGATATATACAGCAACTCTCTTGTCTTGTGTCTTTGTCTAAGCTTTTTTGTTGAGAACTTTTCTCACGATCACATGCCTGCCCTCGGCACTAATGAGTATCCGTGTAATGTGATAAGTTGTTTTTTAAAAGTAGTTGTTAATTAAAAATATATTCAAATAATAATTCTTATATTTTTTTTAATAATTAATATTAACATATTACAAAAAAAACTTGTTTTTTTATGCTCCAGTTCCCATCCCCAAACCTTGTTTTGTTTTGTATTGCTTTGTTAATTGTTATATGGGGTGGCATCACATGGGCCTCAACGTGGGTGCAAATAAATCTAGTCAAAATATTGTTTTGGGTTAAATTATGCTGACATGTGAAACTTACTGATATAATCTTTTAAAAAAATTAAAAAGTTTAATCTTGAATTAATTTAATAATGAAGAACGAAATCGGTAAAAAACAACATTTTATTAAAAAAACAAAATGAATTTAAGTCAATCAAGCAAACTCAAAATAAAAATCATGTACGTCATTAGATGATTTAATTTTTCAATTATGATTAATAAATGAATGATGATTTTGTGTTTTTTTTAATATATATTCAAATCAAGAACTTGCAGTAAAATAAAGGAAATAATTATCAGCAAAAGGAAATTGTAAACTGTAGTAAATAATTTTCATTGTAAATCCTATGTTTTTTTTTATTAACATGGGTGTCTGAATCAGGATGCGCGCACCTCGATTAATCCTACGGGTCCTGAAGTTGACGACCATGTAAGCCTCCAGTGACTATCATATGAGCACCCATAAGGCTCAAACATGAAATTATAGAAAAAACAAATCTTTTAATTCTAAACTATTACTACTAGATCATCTTCTAGATGGTTCTAAAACCTATGTTTTGATGAGCAAGGAGAGTGTAATATTGTATGAATTTACCAATTGAGTTTCGCTACATGATTGGCGTGTTTTCCAACTCTTTAGAATTTTCAGATGAGATTATAGTTTTATTTACAAGAATAAAAAAAATAAACGATTAAATTGGATTTTTCTAAAACCATCGTCTTCACTTACATGTATGTACCAACGGATTGTGCTTTGTAACTCATTTCAACAATGTTAAGTCGTAAGAACTATGATGAATTTTTATTAAAAATTATATTGAGGATAATATAAGTGAGCGTATTTTATGGTAACGGTGTATGGAATTTCAATCCATCTCAAGCTTCAACGCAGTGTAACGTTTACACTGCTTATTATTCCTCAAAAAAAACTTTTATATATACTGTTCTGTAATGAAATTTTATTAGTTATTTAATGTGATTCATTTTATAAAAAATATGTTTTTATTATTTTTAATAAATCATAAATTTATTTATTTTTCCCTTTGTATACATTTATTTTTATAAAATAAATTCCATGAAACAACTAATTATACGGTATTATTTTCAATGAATATGACATAAGACAGATTTGATAGTTTTCTTTAGGACCATTGAAAGCTTTTGTAAGAGGCGCATGGTAGTTCATATTAGCCCTTTTTAGACGAAAATGCTTTTAATTTGTCACGATTTGCTTTGTCTTAAAGAGAAAGGTAACAAATTTAATACAACTGTAGAATTGTACGTAGTATCCTTTCCTACAAATGCAAAGCAAAGCAAAGCAAAGACATTTCCACAACTCATCAATGTGGTCAGACACTCTTCCACTGCTCATTAGTAGAAGCTGTTGCTGATATGTATCATGTTCCTTCTTGACTGGCAATGTCACGATCCCTTTCTGATTCTTCAATCGAATTATCACAAAATTTGTGTCACTCATTTATCAGTCTGAAATGCCAAGAAAACAATACCACAGATCCAGCACCCTGTGATCCAAAAACATGGAAAAAAAAACATATTCTATGTTTTATGCTATCCAAATTTACTGCAACTGGTGATTTTCCATTTTTGCAACTCTCTTATCAAACTACTTTCCAACCGCTGATCATCAGAGCCTAGATCATGAATATCAATTTCCTGATCTGAATCTGCTTTATTCTTTTCCATTATCAAATGTACCCCACATTTTTCTACCCCACATTTTCGAACATCATATAAGCTTAATTTGACATTCACTTCCAATTCCTCTACACCTTGCAGCGATTCCTCTAACCCAATCAACGGTATACGCTGTATCCAAGAATGCTTCGTGATAGTTCTGTCAAACGTAACTGCTGCCATCGTCTCAAACAATTCAATACCATTGCTCTTATTTTTGAAAGTAGCAACACACATATCAAACTGGAGAAATGGTGTTTCTGGAATTGCTTTACTGGTGGAGGCCGAGACAACCCAAAAAAGAAGCGCTTGGAGTTTATTACCATCTGGAACTGAAACTGAGGGTAAATGAAATGATAATGCAGATCCTTCTCCGCGATGGCTAAACCATTCTGGTATCTCACCTCTTATAAGAGTCAGTTCGTGTGTTTTTTTGTAAAAATCTAGGATTTCCTAGCCAGAGTTTTACTCGTTTATTTGAGTCTATTTTGAGTCTATAAAATATATTTTCCGGGAGATGAGGTTTCTTGAATTAAAAAAAAAAAAGGTATGTTCTTGATATATAATTGAGTTTGAATTTCGTTCAAAAAAACGTAAGTTTTATGTCAAGTGATCTATTTTCAACTTTACATATTACCTTTATATTTCTTTATTCAACATGGACTTGGTATTTCTACATCTCCTTTACTATTCTACAAAAAATAAAAAAAATAAAAAAAAATAAAATATATATATATATATATATAGAAAATGACTTCCAGTTGCATCGAATCAAGTTAATGTATATGGTCTTAATTAATATATTTATTGTAGTTGAACTCATTAGTGTTGCAGTAATCTCGTGTCTATATGCAATTATTTCATGCCAAAGATCAATTATTATTATTAAGAAATATTAAAAAATTATATTAGTGGGGCCAATTAAAATTAAAAAATTTCTTAAGCAAAATGTATACTAATGGGGTCAACTACAATAAAAAAATCTTAATTAAAGACCATATGTATCAACTTGCTCAAATGCAATAGGATTTTATTTTTCCATGTTGGTTGATAGAAAGTTATTTCGCAATTTTTATAATAACCCTACTTGTCTGAAACTCATGCCATAATCATATTGACAAAACAGATTATCCAGGAAACTCATCCCTCCCACCTAGCCTGCTATGGAAAGGATTAACCCCACCACAAGTTGAGATGTTCATATGGTTCAAGGGAAAGTTAATACAAAGGAATTTTTCGCTCAAAGGAACATAATTCCGTTAGAGGAAGCTCACCGTCCCTTTTGTGAAGTAAACAATGAATCAGTACCCCATCTTTTACTCCACTGCTCCTATGTATGGAAATGTTGGTGCATATTTATTAAATGGTTGGATTTTCAGTGGTGTATACCGAGTACTATTGCAGACCTACTTCTTGATTGGAATTATTTGTTTAAAGGCAAATTCCAACGCAAAGCCATTTTAAGCTTGGCTTTTGGTGTATTTGTTTATGGGGTACTTGGTTAGCTAGAAACAAGTGGGTGTTCTTGGGAGATTCTTGTGAATATTGTGATACTGGCTTTTAGCTGGTTCTTCATCGCTTGATAGTCAGCTGAAAAGAGATTTTATTTGAGGAAGTTCTAAAAATTTTACTTGAGGGAGTTTTAAAAAATAATATAAATTATGTTTTAGAATGCCATTTAATAACTTAAATTATTACGTTGAAATAGTTCTTTAACATTACATACTTCAAATATAAGCGCTTGCTGAATCATGAAGTAATAAATAAGTTGAAATTAAGAGTTGAACATCAAATTCAATTAAAATAGGGTGTGGAGATAAAGTAAGCATGACAAAGTTGATGCCGATGCTGCTAGTGCAATTTAATGTTATTTTACACTCTTTTGACTTACCATGGACAAGTATTTTGTTATCAAATATGATGTTGAATTTTATCTAAAGAACTTAAATCTTGTAATGAATGATTCGTTATCAACTTTATATGTTATTTTTTTATTCAATATAAAATTAGTAGTTTTAACACCTCCTTTACTATTCTAAAGAAAAAAACTCCCCGTGCTTACAACCTATTACATATGATGCAATAAAAAATGACTTCGAATGCATATGATCAAGTTGATACACATGGTCTTTAATTAAGATATATGTTTCATAGTAGTTTACCCCATTAGTCTGCTGTAATCTCGCCAAACAGTTCCATAGGAGCTTGCATTCGCTCCCCTGTTTGATGCAAGAAATAGTTGGATCAATTCTAATTAAGATACCTTAAAATATTTATATTACTGAGGCAAACTACAATTAAAAAAATCTCCTAAGAAACATCTTAATTAAAGACCATATATATCAACTTGCTCAGATGCAATTGTAAGTTATTTATCCAGATGAGTTGGTGGAAAGTTATTTTCACAATGTTTTAATAGCTCCATTAGTCATTCAAGATTAAGGTGTGATCAGTGCCTCTTGCATCAGTTACGCTCTGGTGTAAAGCATCGTTATGTCCACCAGGGATTTTCTCAAGCATTTGCTGTGCACAAATTGAAAGGTTAATAAAGCTGACGGAAACCACTCATCGGATCAATCCTTTACTCTTCAACAAGAAATGAAACATTAAATTTTGCTTATCAAGAGTGACGTAGAATATATAAATAAAAAAGAAGCTATCAATAACCTTTATTTGAAAAGTTTATGACTAAATTACTAAGATAAAATACAAACTAAACAACTCTATTTATATTAATATCAAATCTTCAAGGAAAAGAATCATAATAAATAATTATATTTATTACAGATATTCTTGATTAAATTGAAAAAAATAAAATTACATTGTAAAATATTTGATTTTCTTAACTAAATAAAAAAAAACAGAAAAAATATCTTTTTAAACTAAATACAAATAAAAATATCTAAGGAAACAAATAATTAATATGTCGTAAAAATAATCTTGCATTAATGTTTTTGGGTTGAAGAGAACTCGTTTTTAAATTTAAATTATTTTTTATTTGATCCTATGTATGTCAAATCTATATTTATAATGACAGTAAACTTTTGATTAAAAACATAAACATAAACTAAATTAATAATTTTGATGTACACCCAACCTTCTAATTTATCAATAAAAATAGTATTGATAACATCATTAATATTATCGTTGTTTATGCTATTATTATCTGCATAAACTACCGCACTAGCAACCTTGGCCTCAACTTCGTCATGTTTAGAGATTTTTGTTTTTGTTTAAATAGAACTTTCCAAACTTTTTTTTTTAATTTGTTTG
>Ga0307515_10012577_pt1 | contig 15907 bp, 22 predicted proteins | sample 17_EM_MG_FD_194513 | JGI IMG/M metagenome (GOLD analysis project Ga0307515, IMG submission 194513) | Populus trichocarpa ectomycorrhiza microbial communities from riparian zone in the Pacific Northwest, United States - 17_EM | ecosystem: Host-associated > Plants > Roots > Unclassified | place... | reverse complement strand
ATAAATAGCGAGCGAGGCGACGAAAGAAAAGCTACATGTCCATAAAACTTACAAGAACGCAAAGAAAACGACAACAATACACTGGTGCGAGGTGGGACGGGCTGGCCTGAATGTTGACAACGTTGAACATTGACGACGGCCGGACTACCCGTCTATTTCGACGTTCCCCCTGGATCCCTTGGACGTCTGAACGACAGCAGAGTTCCTCAGGCCCTTCTTTGCGTAATACTCACTAGCCCTCGCCCTCTTCTTCGCACTCAACATCACATCTGCACCACTTCCTCTTCCCTTTAGGTTCACCCCTCCATAACTTTGCCTACCCAGACTGGACCGAACCCGTCCTCCCTTCCCGAGATCTGCGCTCATCCTATTCGACGTCGCTGACGGTTGGAGGCGAGTCTTAGTCCCAGTGGTGGAAGATGTCGCGGCCGCAGCCGCAGCCCGCTTCTCGCCCAGGCGGGCGATCACTTGGGAACGTGAAATCCTAGGCTTACGGGGGACGAAACCACGAGTTTTCACGCTCGTTGTTCTCTTCGACCCACTGCTTGTGGGAGTAGGTTTGCCGTTGGCCGAGGCGACATCCTCGTTTGTTACAGTAGAGGAGGAAGAAACGGTTCGGGTGTGAGTTTTGGTAGCGGGAACGGGGATCTTGGAGGGACTCGAGAAGGTGTCCGTGGTCAAAGGTTGGTCAAAGATCTTCTTCAGTGACGCGCCATTCCCTCCACCGACCCTACCCGAACCTTCACCCTTGGTATTTGCGTTGGTGATGGGTTCTAGCACAGGTTTCTGAGCGAGGACCGGCACGGTGACCCCCTTCGAGATCCTCTTCTCCCTCTCCCTCGCTGCAAGAAGGGATGTTCTCTTCTGCTGGGTAGTCCCCGTTCCATTTGTGAGGCTCGTTCGCTTAGGACCAGAGTCAGAGGACGAAGGCCGAGATTTTGCTAAAGAGCTTGCAGTGGGTGCTAGGAGTGTCGAAGAGGAGCGTTTCACGCCGGCGCTTCCAGTGGTACGACCGGATCCGATGCTGTTGTTACTGCTGACGTTGCTCGCCCGGCTGTTGGCGGTTCCATCGCTGTTGGTTACACCACGGAGTTCGGAATCGCGTTTCCTCTGACCCATGGAGTCGTGACGGGAACTAGACGTAACTGAGGAAGCAGTTGTCGAGGTCGTGGCGGTGGTCTTTGACCCAGAACCGAATCCGAAACGATTCGTGGGTTTGGGGGGGCCCTTTGAGTTCTTTGACGAGGTGTTTTCACTGGCAACAGGCTGTGGCTTAGATGAGGGAGCGACGGGCTTGACAGCCTTCGAGGAAGAAGAAACTGGGATGTTTGTCGGTTTCTGTGGTTCAGTGGTCCCAGTTCCTTTCCAGACACTCTTCACGAGGTTCTTGGCTGAGGAGAAGAATCCGAACCTCGAGGTAGTACCCTTGTTTTCTAGGAAGCTCGTCAGAACATGTCCATTGACAAAGAACAAAGGCACACTTTTTGCGTTGACGAGAGACGGACGACCAGCACTTTTTCGCGGCCCAACTCCGCTGACACGGCTACTTCTCCGTCTTGCGTCGGCTCTCCTTCTAACAGCCTCGATTTCTTTCTGTTTCTTCCTCTCCTCCTCCTCCTTTCGAGCTTCTTCCGAACGTTCAGGTGCAAGAGCAGGGTCTGCGAGTTGGATCCTTGGCCTCTTCGACATCCTCCTGTTCTCCTCAGGCTCTTCCTCCTCGTCGTCATCTTCCCCAAACCCGCCGGGAAGGACCTTCTTTGGACCACTGTTAACGCCCCGTGCGTTTGCGATGCTCGCTCGCTTCGACCTTTCGGGTTGCCTACTATCATCGACACCAAGAGCTGTCGACTTCCTTTTCTTCGTTCCGGGAACTGCGTCCTCCTTCGTAGATGACTGGGGGTTAGTTATGCTTGTTTGTTTGGCACCTCTTTTTGCGGCATAATGAGTTGCGATCGAGTCCATCTTGGCAAAAGCTTCCTCGTGTGCCTTGTCAAATCCAAAGAGGTCGGACTTGGATGTGGACTTAACAGGGACTGGATCGACTTGGAGCTTTCCACGGTTCTCAAGGAGAGAAATCCCGACTCTTTCATCTCCGCTGAGCCCAAGCCTCTGGTTCATCTCTTCCAACACAGACGAAGCAGCCTTGCCAAAGTCTTGGTTGGAAAGTCGGTTCTTTGGGAGTGGAGAGCCGAACAGGAATGGTTCTGGGCGAGAGGGAGTGTTAGAGAACAATTTACCCGAAGGTTTCTCTCCTGGAAGGGAAGAGAAGATGTCGGGCTCGTGCGGAACAAGAACGACATTGTTCCTGGGGGCGGTTTGTTCAGCGGAGTTAGTGGGGGAAAGCAGGTCGTAAGGAATGGGAGGGTAGATAGATGGAGTGCTCTGAGGAGAGGCGGGCCATCTGGGAGCGGTGGACTGGGGACTGCCGAGGACGATGTCGAACGATGTCTGGAATGGTTTGAGTTTCGGAGGTGTGTCGACGACGGAGGACGCTGAGGCGAATGGAGTGGTCACAAGACGGATTGTGGTGTTTGTGGGTGCGATGGTCATGCTCATCCGAGCATTCGTGGGCGCAAGTCGGCCGGGCAACGAAGGATTTCCGGGCAGGGGAGCGTCTCCGTTGTCTTCTTGGCGATCGTTTAGGACGAAAGGGTCATGTTTTGGTGGTGAGGATTCTGGGATGGACTTGTAAGGCATGGAATTCGCAGTGAGGGAGTCTTGGGTGGCAGGTAGCGCAACCTGAGGTTCAGAGTCGGTTGACTGTAGTGCTCGTTTGAGACCCAAGGAACTCGCGAAAGCGCGGAGTGAGGAGCCGACACCCGCTGCGGTTCAAGATGAGCCGAGCGTTTATACGATGAAGACAATAGGCTTACATTTGGAGCCCGCGGTGCCGAATTCGCCGGCGTTGTTACTACTGCTTACGGTGCGGAGAGAGTTCAGGGTGTTCTGAGTGGAGGACGTTTCCGGGGCTTCTTGAATATCATCCATGACGACCTCCCAAGCCTCACTAGGGCGTGGCATTACAGAGTAATGGTGGGGAGGGTGCTGTTGAGATTCGTCGACGGACATAAAATCGCTGGTAACTTCGCTTCTGACGGCAACATTCAGCGGGGCGTCGGGCGGAAGAGCAGTGGCGTGGTGCTTAAGACGTTCGATCAGATCGACACTCTTCCCAGTCGCTTTGACGTTATGGATTTTACAAAGCTTGAGAAGCTGTTCGCGCTTAAGGGAACGTAGGGCGGGGGAGTTGAAGAGGATTTGTGTCGTCGTGGTCGACGTGGACATCACGACAGGATGATTGACAAAGGCGAGGATGAACGGGTGTGGGAAAAAGTTGAAGGGCACAAGTTCAACATTGAGATCACGTGGTTGTGGCTGGTTCGTCAAACACGTGTCTCGCGCGTCTGTGATCGGAATTATTCGGAACACACCATTCTCCCACGGATTTGGCGCCGGTGCGGAAAATCGAACAAAAATTGGTCGGGGAGGGGGGAGTTGCAGGGCGGGACGGATACGGGACAATGGATAGGGGTATTGGCTGCGAAGCGAGGTTGAATGGGCATTGTGTGGACCCCGCTTACAGCAGTGGTTGCTACAACATGGACTCACAGTGGACAATAGAACGGGAAAAGTCTCCGGTGTGTGTAGCGCTGTGTGCGAGTGTGGGTGGGTGGGTCCATAAACTGGGCCACTGATATTGTAGGTCCGCAAGCTGGCCCTCATGTCAGCCGCCTGTGATGGGAAGATTGGGATATAAGGGTCAACCATGTCCCCCCTTCCGAGTCCTCATCACCCAGCCACTCCTCCTCTCCCCTCCCCTCACCAGCAACCCAAACACCTTCCTCGCAACAATGGTCCTCCAGCCTTCCAACAAGAATAACGTCGTCAAGAAGAGGTCTTCTGCCAAGTCGTCCGAGAATGTCCCCCCAGTAAAGCTCAGAACCGTCTCCTCCTCTCTCAAGGATGCTTCCCGCCGTCGAAGGGCCCGCGTCGTCGGAAACTTTTCCACGACCTCCAATTTCGTCACCAGCAAGCAAGCTTATGCTCAGCACATCAAGCAGCGCAAGATGAAGCCCTCCTCATCCAAGACCCTTCGCTTCCGATTCGAGTCCTTCTCCATCCCCGTCCAGGATGTCGAGATGAAGGATATCCAGCCAACCATAGAAAAGACCACTGTCCAGCTCCCGAGGCACCTTGCCCGCCCCGATTACAAGGAAATCAGCCGCGAAACTCTCGCCGCTGTTGATCCAGGACTCATCAAAACTCCCGTCGAGTATATCCACGACGGCCTTGCTGCCCTCGGACCTGAGTAAGTCGACCGCCTCTTCAACCCCTTGGCGTATTCTAACCTCTTCTTCAGAATGTACAAAGTCCTTGGAGGCGTCAAACCAGCTCCTCTTCCATCATCCCCGGCTCTCCCCCAAGAGCTCGCCATCATGATCAACGATCTCTCTTCCGAGATGCCTTCCCACATGCTCGCCGTCTACTCCTCTCAGACCAACGACGCTGCCTCCAACCGTCGCAACAAGGTCACCCTCTACCCCTCCCACAACATCATCCTTGCCGCCCACTGTGCCAACCTTCCACCCCTCCGTTCCATCGCCCACCCAGCTCCCAAGGTCGCCGGGTCTTCCATCACAGTCCCCGTCGTGCCCCTCTGCATCCCAGCTGCAGAGCTCTACGCTCCGTTGTCGATGTACCTCTACACCAAACGCACCGATCTCCTTCTCCAATCCCTTCTCCCCGTTGTCCCACCAACACCGATCAGTGTATATGCTTCCCCTGACGAGACACCGGAGGAGGCTGCTCGGCAACGGCAAAAGGTCCTCTCATTTGCCAGGCAATTGGCCGCAACTTACACTCCACACGCCCTTCTCCAATATGCCATGCGTGTTAATGGATTGTGGCGAAACGTCTGCGCCCTCGGCATCTTTGACTCTGGGATTTGGGAGACAATCGACACTGCTTGGGAAGTTCTCTTGTTGGCTCTTGGGATGGCAACCGGAAACTTGGACAAGGTGATGGGTGAATCCGTTTCATCCTCGTAACCTTCTTATCCCCTCTCCGTTTTCTTTGCACATCTACACCTGTAACATCTTTTCATTCTTGCATCAGTCCGCAATGTTTTCATCCTCGCATCGTTTTTCATCATTTATCGGTTGTGTATAGCTGAAGAGCTCCGCATTAGGATACTGTATGACTTCGTAGTACTATCAGGGAGATCCAATCAACCACCAGCTTTTCGAGCGATTTTTTTAGTGTGAGAGTGATTCCCAAGTGGCCAGGATCGAGGAGACCGGACCCCAAGCCGAGTCAAGAATGGAGGCTCAGGCAGGGGAGGAGCATACGAATACAATTACACACCACAACTACCACGGGAATCACAATCATCAGTGAGCATCACATTCAAAAATCGTCTCCATCGGCCTCCTCAAAATCTGCATCCTCCATAGCGGCCGTAGCTTCCTCGTACATCTTATCCAACCCTGTAAGCTTCTCTAAATACCCGGTTTCATTGAACGCTTTCTCGAGCATCTCGTATCCCTGGGTCTCGTAGGCCGTGATCACCTACACCAAGGGAGAAACGCGAGTCACAAAAAGAAACACTATACGACGGCATATGCGACTCACAGTCTCGCTGCATCCCGTGCACTTATCGTAGGCCGCCCCGACGATCGGGACGTTCCTAAACTGCGCCAGGAACCCACGAAGCTGATGCGGGACCATACCCAGGATTCCGCCCTGCGAGGCTGCTTCTTCTGGAGGTGTGTTTGGTTTGGGTGCTGCCGCCATCAACCCTTCCGGATGTTGGATCAACGAAACGAGAAGCTCGACGGCAGTCGCAGCGGCGATGGACGCTAGCCCTGGTCGGGTGACGGTGCACATTTGGTCTAGCGTTCGGTCCGTTAAGCTCTACAGTACCGAAATCAGGCCATCGTTGTCGCTGTCCGGTTCGACACACAAGGGGAACCACATACGTCCGCAGGAGCCACAACGTCGTTGCAGTAATAGCATCCTAACCGCTGATGACCAGCCGGAGTGATTTTAGCTCTCGCACCGTGCCTCATCACCAGGTAAGTATCGAAACCGAGTGCAGCGTTGAGCACAATCTGAAAAATACGGGTCGGTTTAAGGCGCCAGATAATACACATGAACGGAAATACCCACCTTTCCTTTCGAGGCCCCTATCACCGTCGGTAGCCATCTGCTTTCTCGGGAATCCATCAGTTGGAAAACAACATCATGCTCGTCGACCAATCTCTCAAAGGTCGCGATATCCTTCTTCGTCTTGTCGACAGAGGCTGGCGGAATAGGGTGTCCAGGCATTGGGATCGACATTTCAAGCCCGACTGCGTTCTGGAACCCGAGATTTAGGTCATCGGCCGGGGGTACACGAGTACCCACTTACCACGCCAGGGAAAATCTTCTTCAACCTGTCAGCTGCACAAACGGCTTTGATCTTCCCGCCATCCAGACAGTCTTCAAACTCGAAGAGAGGTTGGCGGACCGGGTTCGAGAAGGAAACCCGAGCGGAATCCACAAAGGTGATGTTCCGTACTCCCCATCCCTGTACAGAACGACTGTTTAGTAATCTCCAAAGAAATCTACCCCGGGTGCTCACCATAAGCACGCGGGCGACGTAACATCCTAATGTTCCGGCACCCAAGAGCAAGCACTTAGTTGAGGCAACCTTATCAAGGTCTAGTGACGGCAATATCCTCCACCTCATCAGCTTCAGGTTCAGATCGACGGCTTGGTCGGCTAATCTGCTTGGGTCCATCATCGGAGCTAGATCAGCTAGCCTTGCACCGAGCTTGCCTTGCACGTTCTTCTCCCAACCCACAGCGCTCGGTCTTGTGGCAGACTTGCCGATCGGCGACGGTAACGAGACGGTACCAAAGCGGCTCTTCCATGGCCCACTTCCGGAAGGGACCTCAGCATCTCTCCAGCACAGAATTCGGAGGGTGGTGATATTGGGGTATAGGCCTGTTAGATACGCTAGGAGATTCCGGAGCGGCCATCCGGGGTTAGTTGGTAAGCCCGAAGGATCATGAAATCCGATGGTTTGCTGAATGAGGATCAGTGCTGGAGTTTCTGTGCGCCCTGCAAATTTCTCACAGATAGCGGAGGAACGTTTGCGAAGAACTCTTCGTATTTGTCCAGTGATCCCACCTCAGCCTTGCTTCCGTCAGACTTAATCAGGAAGAAAGGTATGGGGTTCGTGTGCAGGTGTTGGTGGATAGATTTCAGCTGAAAGCATGTCAGCAACCGGATGGTTTCCTCGTGTCTCGACAGAAACCCACAGCATCCTGGGAGAATGCTTCATCGGCGTTGGTCCAGCCTGGATCTGATATTTCCCATGCAGGCTTCGAGACAAAGGCCGGGAAAGCGAACCAGTAGAAGTACTTGTACTTCTTCAGGTCAGCAAACGTGATGACAAGAAATTTGCTCAAGGCCGATGGGTCACGCTTAGTGATGGCGGTGTCCCAGATCTTGCATCGAGATTGTGAATATACCAAGGACGGGTCACTGCGCCACGAGATAACGGTACCTCATCAGCCAGCTGGTTGAAGAATGCTGTCTTATCAGCCGCCTTGAAATCCTCGATGGTGTTAAAATTCTTGAGTATTCCAGAAACACGGACAGAATTGGGAGGCAATCTATCGCGATGTGATTCCCATCGGCACCAAATCGTCGAGGAGAATGAGCTGCATACTGGAAAGAGTCCTTTTCGAGCGAGCCGCCCCCGACGGTGAGATTGCAACCAAGCGCGATCTCCTTGCCCGTCTCTCTGTCTTTGATCGATTTGCCAAGGGCGTAGGATGCGTTTACCGGCACCGAGTCGTCAGATAGCCGCAAGACGTCGATCTTGAGGGATGTGAGCTCGTGCCAAAATGCTGGCTGCACGAGCGACGAAAAGGGTGCAAATTGCAGGACGGTCATGAGGGGAGGATGCGTAAAGTTTGAGTTATTCGGTCGAGGTGCCTTCAAGCCCAGTTGCTGTTATCTTAGGGTGCACGTGACTGGGGAGGGCTCGCGTGGCGAATTGATGCGATCTGCCACGTCGGTGCTGGGGTGACTTCACCCGTAAATACGTCGATCGCATAAAGTTCATCCACTTCACCCGGTCTCTCTCCTTCCACCATGAGCGGCTGTAAGCACTCCTCCCCCCTCTCCTCTCGTTCTCGTTTTCTAACTCTTCTTCTCTTCGAACAGTCCGCTTTCTTAATCTCGTTAAACCCTTCTTGCCAATCCTTCCTGAGGTTTCGTCTCCGGATCGCAAAGTAACGTGTCAAGTCTGTCCCGACCCCCATCTCCGTTCTGACCCTTTCACCAGGTCCCCTTCAATCAAAAAGTGCTATGGACAGCCGTGACACTACTCATCTTCTTGGTTTGCTCACAAGTGCCGCTTTACGGTATTATGTCTTCGGACTCGTCTGATCCGTTGTACTGGATGCGTGTCATCCTTGCCTCCAACCGTGGTACTCTCATGGAGCTCGGTATTACTCCAATTATCACCTCTGGAATGATCATGCAGCTTTTGGCCGGTGCAAACCTTGTTGAGGTCGACTTTTCGCTCAAGGAAGACCGTGCTCTGTTCAGTGGCGCTCAAAAACGTTAGTACTCCGAATTCAGTGGTCAACGCGAATAACTGACGTGGCTTTGGGAATTTTAGTCTTCGCGTTGATTATCTCTCTTGGTCAAGCTACCGTCTACGTCCTTACCGGTCTTTATGGCCAGCCAAGTGACCTCGGCGCTGGTGTCTGCCTTTTGTTGATCATCCAGCTCATCGTCGCCGCTCTCATTGTCATTCTCCTCGACGAACTTCTTCAGAAGGGTTACGGTCTCGGTTCCGGTATCTCGCTCTTCGTCGCTACCAACATTTGCGAGTCCATCGTCTGGAAGGCGTTCTCTCCCACCACCATCAACACCGGTCGTGGACCGGAATTCGAAGGTGCTCTCGTTGCCCTCTTCCATCTCCTCTTCACTTGGAACGACAAGGGCCGTGCTCTTCGTGAGGCTTTCTGGCGCGGTAGCCTTCCCAACGTTATGAACCTCATCGCCACCGCCATCGTCTTCGCCGCTGTCATCTACCTCCAGGGCTTCCGTATCGAGATCCCCGTCAAGTCCAACAGGTTCCGCGGGCAGCGAGGATCCTATCCCATCAAGCTCTTCTATACTTCCAACATGCCGATCATGTTGCAATCCGCCTTGACCTCCAACGTTTTCATCCTCTCCCAGATGCTCTTCAGTCGTTTCCCCGATAATATTCTCGTCAAGTTGCTCGGCGTTTGGGAGGTAAGAAAACACCTTTTAAGTTCGTCGTGTGACCATCTTCACAGCTGACCAATTTGGGTGATAGCCTTTGGACGATTCACCACAGCTTAGTGCCGTCGGTGGTATTTCCTATTACATGTCTCCTCCCCACACCCTGGCTGCCGCTTTCCTCGACCCCATCCACACCGTCATCTACATCGCCTTCACTTTGTCCGCCTGCGCACTGTTCTCCAAGACCTGGATTGAGGTTTCCGGAAGTGGCCCAAGGGACATTGCCAAACAACTCAAGGAACAACAGATGGTCATGGCTGGACACCGTGAGGGTTCAATGTACAAAGAGCTCAAGCGCGTCGTTCCCACTGCCGCTGCTCTCGGTGGAGCTATTCTCGGTCTCTTGTCCGTTGTCGCCGACTTGATGGGCGCTATCGGAAGCGGAACCGGTATCCTCATGGCTGTCACCATCATCTACAGTTGTAAGCATTTTTTTCTTTTTTTACTAGCGTTTTTCTAATGCATCGCTCATAGACTGGGAAATCGGCATGAGGGAAACTGGCAGCCCCGAAATGGCTGCTATGAGCGAGCTGCTGTAATCGCAGGTGTCCTCGGAGAGAGCGGGTGTGGTGAGCTTCAACGCGGAGTTTCAGTAAATACTCGCACTCAACTCCTGATCTGTACAGGAAGGAGCGGCGCGACCGCGGAGTATCTTACATTTAATTATGTATTGAGATGAAAAAAAAACATAACACAGCTCGTTCGTTCCCTTGCATTTTCCTTTTAACGGCGCACGTAAGCAGATTGTAGAATACAGTACGATTTTATTGTGACTATTGCTCTGGTACAATTCAAAGTGCTCCGAAGCAGGAACAACATCGCGCGCAGGACAACACGTAGAGAGGTTGCAATCGAGGGTGGGTGTGGGCGGGGGGTTACACAAGTTCGCGGTAAAACAATCAAGTCCACAAGAGATCAGTCCTTCAAGCTCCAGGTTCCGCGGCCCAAAATTCCGGTTCAGATGTGTTCACCACATGTCGGGCAGAGGAGTGGCGGGCACGGGTCGTTCTCGTCATCCACGATGATGCTGGAAATGGTGCCGTGGTCCCATCCTACCTCCTTTCTCCAGTCCTGCGGGAGAGTGGTGCCACGGAGGACATCATTGACGAGGAGGCGTGCCTTGAGCACCGTCGTGATGTTCCCTGCGACGTTGTGGATCCGGTTCTCCGGTTCCTTTGGAACTCCTCTTCTCCCCTCGTGTTGCTCAAGTGGTTCTTCATGAACATACGAAAGCTGAAATGTGGGCTTGACGATCGGCTGAGAGGCCAGTTCGAGTAGATCCGAAGGGAGTTCTCCAAACAAGAGAAGGGAGAGCAGAGAGGGAGGCGGGTTGGAGGGATCGGGAGAGGCAGAACGCTCGAGGGACTTTGTGGGTATCGAACAAAGGAGAGACAGTTTTCTGTCGGCACAGGCTGGCCGTTTCCTTATACGGTTGGTTGACAGACACTGCCTATGCCATGCCGTCTGGCATGTGTCCCGGGGGCAAAAGTGCATCGTAAACGACTCGGGAAATCGTTGGATAGCATCCGGATTGTACGGTTGCTCGCATATCGAGCAAACCTCTTCGGACGAAAAGGCCTGGCACGGTTTGTCAACAAGAAAGTACACCGGAATTGATCGGCAAAGCTCACAGTAACACGATTGATCTTGGGACTGAAAGTATGACGAAAGAAGAAGGTCGTCGGACCAATGAAAGGGGGCTCGAGGCTGCAATCATCGTACTGAAACACTTTCACGGTATCTAACATCGGGTGTGAGTTTTGTGCGAGTGGGAAATGAAGTGGCGACACCGACCGACGATGCTGTTCACGGGTATATAGTTCTGGAAATCCCCATCGGGGAATAACTCGTATGTGGCGTAACTCGAGGGATCACTAGGAAAGAATCCAAATCAACAAAACACCAGGACAATGGAGGAGGCAAACGTACAAACTCTCGACTATGGAAGCCACGTGTTGTGGCGACCAATACCACCCGACTTCGACCCAAGCCTGCTCACAAGTCAGGAATTCGTAAATAAAAGTGAGGTTGGAGATAACCGACTTCGCCATTGTCACGCCGGACTATCTTTCGAATCTTTGCGACCCAATTTTCGGTGTCTGGCTGGAGATGAGCTGTGTCCGGATCCTTCTCGGAAGGCACGACCAGGACGCTGGTAGAGGTAGAGATTGTGGGTCAATCTGTCGAGTCTGCTCTTTGAAAGGGAGACCGTACTCATCGCCCACGGAAAACTCGTGTTCGTTGCCTTCGGCATCCAGTACTGTATGCGTTTGTGAATCAGGACACGTAACGGCGATTTCGGGTGAGGTTGCCTTACCTATGACCGATTTGACAGTCTCTGAAACAGTAAACTCCTTGTCTACTAGAGCACCTAGATCTGGTTGCTTCTGCTTGCGAGTGGTGCGCTTCTTGGGAAGTCCTAACGACCGCCGTCTGCGTCGAGTTCTGGTTGTCTTGGTGGTCATAGTTGGATCATACCGGGGTCGGAGAACGCCCAGATTGACTCCACCCTTATACTTACAGTCTGACTCAAAGCAGTTGAGGGGGTGCGCAGCTCCCGCCCACCGGGGGACGCGCAACTGTCAGAACCCTGATAGGACCCCGGAAGTTAGACTGGTAACCAGCTCCTCGATACCTGATCACGTTGGTGGTATGAGGAATCCTAGTGACCATCCATAACACCAGGTAATGCTATCCCCGTTGTAAAAGGGTGCCATTAGCCGAGGTGTATACTTGCTCGATACCTGGGAACTTCTACATCATGTGGACCAACAGAACTGGAGAACCAAGCGTCGAGGTAACATCAGCATGTGCCACTAGGGTTGAAGTAGGTCGGGTTGCCGCTCTTCCCGCCCCCGGAGATTTGGAAGGATGGCCGAGTTTCGAACAAAAAGGGGCAGGGCGCTGGATTCCAGATGCGCGGTTTGGAGACAAAATCCTCGCCCCAACACAACGGTCGGGGTCCTGACAGTTCCCTTAAAAGGCTCTAGATTAGTATTCGTTTTTACACCGCCATAGCCTTACGGATAGTCACTCAACAATATTGTTCTGGTACAATGCAAAGTGCTACGAAGCGGGAACAACATCGCGCGCAGGACACAACAACACGTAGGGAGGTTTACAATCGAGGACGGGGGGAGTTCACAGTAAAACAATAAAATATACAAGAGATCAGTTCTTCAAGCTTCAAGTTCCATGGCCCAAAATTCCGGTTCAGATATGTTCGCCACACGTCGGGCAGAGGAGTGGCGGACACGGGTCGTTCTCGTCATCCACGATGATGCTGGAAATGGTATTTTGGTCCCATCCTACCTTCCTTTTCCAGTCCCGTGGGAGAGTGGTGGTGCCACGGAGGACATCGCTGATGAGGACGCGTGCCTTGAGCACCGTCGTGATATTCCCTGCGACGTTGTGGATTCGGTTCTCCGGTTCCTTTGGAGCCTTTCTTCTCCCCCTATGTTGCTTAGGTGGTTCTTCATAAACATCCGGAGGCTGAAATGTGGGCTTGACGATCGGCTGGGAGGCCAGTTCGGTTAGATCTGAAGGGAGCTCTTCAAACAGGGAGAGTGCATCGGGTTCTGATACGTGTTTCCGCTTCCTAGCCACGGACTGAGATCGAGTGGAAGCTGAGTTTGATTTCGAGAAAAGGGAGAGCAGGGAAGGGGGCGAATCGGAGGAATTGGGGGAGGCAGAACGCTCGAGGGACTTTGTGGGTATCGAACAAAGGAGCGACAGTTTTCTGTCGGCAAAGGCTGGCCGTTTCTTGATACGGTTGGTTGAAAGACATTGCCTATGCCATGCCGTCTGGCATGAGTCTCGGGGGCAAAAGTGCATCGTAAACGACTCGGGAAATCGTTGGACAACATCCGGATTGTACGGTTGCTCGCATATCGAGCAAACCTCTTCGGACGTAAAGGCCTGGCACGGACTGTCAGCAAGAAAGTACACCGGAGTTGATCGACAGAGTAAGCTCACAGTGACGTGGTTGATCTTGGGACTGAAAGTATGACGAAAGAAGAAGGTCGTCGGGCCAATGAAAGGAGGCTCGAGGCTGCAATCATCGTACTGAAACACTTTCACGGTATCTGGCACCGGGGGTGAATCAGGATTCAGTTTTGTGGGGGGGAACGAAGGGGCGACACCGACCGACGATGCTCTCCACGGGTATATAGTTCTGGAAATCTCCATCGGGGAACAACTCGTATGTGGCGTAACTTGAGGGGTCACTGGTAAAGGACTCGAATCAAAAAGACAAGAGGACAATGGGGGAAAGGCAAATGCACAAATTCTTGACCATGGAAGCTACGTGCTGCGGCGACCAATACCACCCGATTTTGGCCCAAACCTGCGTACCACAAGTCAGGAATTTGGAAATAGAAATGAGGCTGGAGATAACTAACTTCGCCATTGTCGCGTCTGACTATCTTTCGAATCTTTGCGACCCAATTTTCGTTGTCCGGCTGGAGATGAGCTGTGTCCGGATCCTTTTCGGAAGGCACGACCAGGACGCTGGTAGAGGTGGAGATAGCGGGTCAACCGGGCGGGTCTGCTATTTGAAAGGGAGACCGTACTCGTCGTCTACAGAAAACTCGTGTTCGTTGTCTTCGGCATCCAGGACTGCATGCGTTTGTGAATCAGGACACGTAACGGCGATGTCGGGTGGAGTTACCTATGGCCGATGTAAAGGTGCTTGAAGCTGTAAATTCCTCGTCTACCGGGGCACCTGGGTCTGCTTGCTTCTGCTTTCGAGTGGTGCGCTTCCTGGGGAGTCCCAATGGCCGCCGTCTGCGTCGAGTTCTAGTTGTCTTGGTGGTCATCGTTGGATCGGACCGGGGTCGGAGAATGCCCAGATTGATTCCACCGTTACACCTGCGATCAGACTCAAGGCAGTCGCATGTGCCACACACACTCACACTCTTCTTTCTACTCAACTCCCATCTGACCAAATGTTTTTCAGTCTTTTGTTCCACATCTCCAGGCAAGATATCTTTTTCTTCTTCACGCACCGCATTTTCTGACCAATCAAGGACAGCTCTGTGGTCGCTTACCTGTACCCCGGTTATGCGACATACAAGACCCTTTCCCAACGTCCTGCAAACGAGGCCGACATTGAGCGATGGCTCATGTATTGGTCCGTGATTGGCTGCGTAGTCGCCGCAGAATCCACAGAATGGCTCGTCAACTGGTCAGTCCGCCATCCGAACCCTTCTCACATCCCGTCCCGGTCATTGATCCTCCCATCGATCGGGTTGTAAACGCTGTCCCCTACCTGGACATCGTTCGTTCTGCAGGATACCGCTATTCTATCCCATCAAAATGATCTTCATCCTTTACCTCGTCCTGCCCCAAACCAAGGGCTCATCCTATCTCTACACACACCATCTCCAACCCTTCTTCCACGCACACGAACCCCAAATCGACGCCACTCTTTCCTCCCTAAAAACACGCTCGTATGCGTTTGTTCAGGAAAAATTCCGCACTTTGTGGGGCAACGTGGCCACCTCCATGAGCCAGCCTGGTGCCACGAACGATCTGAACGAGGGTCTTCATGATCACGCGATGAACAGGAATGCCCCACCATCCATGCACGACCCTGCTTCCGGGCCCGCAAATCTCATGGGATCTCTCCTGACCTCTTTCGGACCCAACATCTTGTTGCAGGGTATGGCTTTCATGGGTTCAGCTCAGAATGCTGCAGCAACCCGCACGAACGAGGCCCGAAAACAAAACCTCGAAACTCCTGGCAACTCCCGGCTGAACATCCATGACAGGACTGATCCGGATGAACTTGCCGAGGAAAAGTTAGAGGCCGAGCCAGCCGCCTTGTCTGGAAGTGGCGCACAAGGCTACTCCACTCCCAACGGGACCGGCCGTTTCGAGGAGATCGATCCCCCCAGCGACGCCGAGGGTAATGATGGACGCCGTCCCGCTCAGCAAAGGAGTAGTAGCTGGTTCAACTGGGGTTCAAGTACCGCAGGGTACGAACGGGTCAAAAGCGATTGATTTGCGTAGCACCTGTGATGACAAGCCGACAAATTATCTATTTGTACATACTGAATCCTCAAGATGCATTGCGAATGTGTTAGACATCGTTGTAGCCGACCACAAACAAATAGATGCTGGCAAAGGAACGGATGCGCGCGAGGGGAATCATAACGAACGACATAACCCCTTCCCTCTCTTGACCTGGGCAGCACACAAGCCGAGTTCGAGAGGCATAGACACGAGAGCGGCTAACATGATTCCGCTCGAGTCCGAGAATCCGATGGAACCAATCTTGAACTCTTTCTCTTGCTTGGCGGTCTCGGGGTCCGGGGAATCCGACTTCTCCTGGTTGATACGGTAGAAAACGTTCACGCTGGAACTAGTGAGCATACGGAGATGGGAGAAGTGAAACGTAGCGACGTACTACGCAAGACCACCGCAGATCCCTTCAATGCTGACGAGCAAGAAAACGAGGAAGAAACTTGCGCCCTCTGAGCTGTCGCTAAAAATCCCTACAGCACTTTCGTATACGAGAGTCAACAGAATTACGAGCTGTGTGACTGCTGGTGCAGGTAGCAGCTTCTCCGGAAGC
>Ga0307515_10012576_pt1 | contig 15908 bp, 15 predicted proteins | sample 17_EM_MG_FD_194513 | JGI IMG/M metagenome (GOLD analysis project Ga0307515, IMG submission 194513) | Populus trichocarpa ectomycorrhiza microbial communities from riparian zone in the Pacific Northwest, United States - 17_EM | ecosystem: Host-associated > Plants > Roots > Unclassified | place... | reverse complement strand
TTTGCATCGCTGGGCCTCGCCCCGGTGCTTGAAAGGGCGGTCGCTGAGTCCGGCTACACGACCATGACGCCCATCCAGGCCAAGGCGATCCCGATCGTGTTGGCCGGCCGAGACGTGATGGGAGCCGCGCAGACGGGCACCGGCAAGACGGCCGCTTTCTCGCTGCCGCTGCTTCACAAGATGATGAAGCACGAGAACAGCAGTGCGTCGCCTGCCCGGCACCCGGTGCGAGCGCTCGTGCTGGCGCCCACGCGCGAGTTGGCCGACCAGGTGGCGAAAAACATCAAGACATACTCCAAGCACACCAAGCTGCGGGCGATGGTCGTGTTCGGTGGCATCGACATGAAGCCGCAGACGATGGAGCTGAAGACCGGCGTCGAGGTGCTGATCGCCACGCCGGGCCGCCTGCTCGACCACATCGAGGCCAAGAATTGCGTGCTCAACCAGGTGGAGTACGTGGTGCTCGACGAGGCGGACCGCATGCTCGACATCGGCTTCTTGCCCGACCTGCAGCGCATCCTGAGCTACCTGCCCAAGCAGCGGCAGACGCTGCTGTTTTCGGCCACGTTTTCGCCCGAGATCAAGCGCCTTGCCGAAAGCTATTTGCAGGATCCCATTCTTGTCGAGGTGGCGCGCCCGAACGCCACGGCCACCAACGTTGAGCAGCGCTTCTACAGCGTGACCACCGACGACAAACGCGCCGCGGTGATCAAGCTGCTGAAAGACCGTGATCTCAAGCAGGCCATCGTGTTCGTCAACTCCAAATTGGGTTGCGCGCGCCTCGCTCGCTCGCTGGAGCGCGACGGGCTGAAGACGAACGCCTTGCACGGCGACAAGTCCCAAGACGAACGTTTGAAGGCGCTCGACGCCTTCAAGCGCGGCGAGGTCGACGTGCTGGTCTGTACCGACGTGGCGGCGCGTGGGCTGGACATTGCCGACCTGCCGGCAGTCTTCAACTTCGACGTGCCGTTCAACGCCGAAGACTATGTGCACCGCATCGGCCGCACGGGGCGGGCAGGCGCTTCGGGTCTCGCGGTGACGCTGGTCACACGAGACGACGCTCGCCTGGTGGCTGATATCGAGAAGCTCATCAAGAAGAAGATCGAGCTCGAGCCGATCGAGCTCGACGACGCCCGCCCGCCGCGCGAAGAGCGGCCGCGGCGCGTGCGTGAGGAAGCTCCGTCGGACGAGAGCCCGCGCCCGTCGCGCAGCTACGCCCAGCCGCCCCGTGCGTCCCGCGACCCGTTCTTCGACAAGCCCTATGAGCCGACCGAATCGGTGGACACGCCGGCGTGGGACAACAAGGCGTCAGCACCCACACCTGCAGTGCGTGGCCTCTCGCCCAACATCAAACCCAAGAAGAAGGTGGCTGCGCTCTTCGGCGGTAAGCCGACGACGACGAGTTGAGGTTCACTGCGCCAGCAGTGAGAAGACAGCGGGGATGTCCGCCGGCATGCGGATGGCGGCGGTTTTCCACTCGGTGATCGTGCGCGTTCGGGTCCAGGCCTGAGGCAATGTCAGGCCGCAGCTGACGGAGAGCAAGGTGTCTCCTCGCAGATGCATCAGCAGCGCCGACAACAGCGCTTCATTGCGATACGGTGTCTCGATCATCAATTGCGTTTGCGCGCCGCGCTTGGACAGTGATTCCAGTTCGCGAATGCGCTGGCCCCGCTCCGCCTGATCGACCGGCAGGTACCCCACAAAAGCAAAACTCTGCCCGTTCAGGCCGCTTGCGGCGAGGGCGAGCAAGAGCGAGCTGGGCCCTGACAGCGGTGTCACCTCGACCTGCAGGTGGTGTGCTGCCTGCACCAGTGCTGCGCCGGGGTCGGCGATGGCCGGCAGGCCTGCTTCCGAAATCAAACCGATGTCGTGGCCTTGCAGGGCGGGCTGCAGCAGGGGCTTCAAGTCCGGAGGCGACGCGAGCCGCACCCCTTTGGCGGGACGGGGCAATTCGACGATGGAGAGCGCTTGCAAGGGTTGGGCAAGCGGCGCGATGGCATCCACCCGCTTCAGGAAGGCTCGCGTGGTCTTGGCGTTTTCAGCCACCCAGTGCGTCAACCGGGCGGCCGTGCGAATGACGGCCAAGGGCAGCACGTCTTGCAGGTCCGCATCAGCCGTCACGCCGAAATCCAGCGTATTGGGAATGAGGATCAACCGACCCTGGGGTGATGTCATGGCTGGAGAGGGTCGATGCCGGCGGCGCGCAGCAACTCGCAGGTCTTGATCAGCGGCAGGCCAACGAGCGCGGTCGGGTCGTCGGACTCGATGGCGCTCAGCAGCGCAATTCCAAGCGCTTCGGACTTGGCGCTGCCGGCGCAGTCGTATGGCTGTTCAGTGTGCAGGTAGTGCTCGATTTCGGCGTCGGTCAGTGCCCGGAAGCGAACGGTCACTGGGACCAGCGCTGATCCCTCATAGCCCGTCGCTTGGTTCACCACGGCTACTGCCGTCTGGAAGACCACCGCCTTGCCGCGCATGGCACGCAGCTGCTCGGTCGCCTTGGCGTGGGTGCCTGGTTTGCCGATCGGTTCGCCGTCGAGGTCCGCTACTTGGTCGGAGCCGATCACCACGGCGTGAGGATGCAGTGCGGCCACAGCGCGGGCCTTGGCGACAGCCAGTCTGAGGGCCAGGTCGGCCGGTGCTTCTTTGGGGGCGGGCGTTTCGTCAACGTGGGGCGCTTGGACTTCGAATGGAATCCTCAGCCGTTCGAGCATTTCACGGCGATAGCGCGAGGTGGAACCCAGAATCAGAGAGGGGCGTTCGATCATGGGTGGGATTGTCCCATTCGAGGGGCGGGTTTCCTGGGCTGAGACTTACACTTCCGCCCATGAAAGCGCGTGATTTCGACCCAACCAAGCTCGACGTGGAAGCCTTTGCCAAGGCCGACGCCGGCATCGAAGGCACATGGCCCGTCGCTCGACTGGAGCGGCTTGCGTCTTTTACCGTTGCGCCCGCGGAAACCGATCTGGTTGCTTGGCAGGCTCGGGGAGAGAGTCGGGCAATGCGTGGAGGCCAGCCGCAGGCTTGGCTGCACATCGAGGCCAAGACTCAGGTGATGCTGGAGTGCCAGCGCTGCCTAGCTCCGGTGGCGGCAGATGTGGATGCGAAGCGCTCCTTTCTGTTTGTTCATGGTGAGGAAACTGCCGCCGAGCTTGATGCCGACAGCGAGGACGACGTACTTGCCCTGACGCGTTCGCTGGATCTGCGGGACCTGATCGAAGACGAACTGTTGCTGGCGCTGCCGCTGGTCCCGCGCCACGAAACTTGTCCGCAGCCGTTGTTGCAAAGCGAAACTCCGGCTGCGGCCGAAGAAGAGGCTCCTCACCCATTCGCGGCATTGGCTTCTCTGAAGCGGGGGAGTTTGCCCAACTAGGCGGTGTCATTTCGCCATGCTAGAATTGCAGGCTTTCCGTCGGGTGTTCCGCCCACGGCACCAACCCCTGGCTCCTGTGCTCAATTTCTAGAGCTTGAGCTGCAGGAGATCTAAGGAGCATTCCATGGCTGTCCAGCAAAACAAGAAGTCGCCTTCCAAGCGCGGCATGCATCGTGCACACAACTCGCTGACCAATCCGGGCACGGCGATCGAGCCGACCACCGGTGAAACGCACTTGCGTCACCACATCAGCCCCAACGGTTTCTACCGTGGGCGCAAGGTGCTCAAGACCAAGGCAGACGCCTGATATCGCAGCGGCGTTTGGCGCTACCTTGTGGCGCCTGTTCGCGACTTCTCGCGTTCACCGCTGATGCTTGAGTCAACACTTCCACCCGGCCTGCAAAACGCTGCAGTGTCGGGTGTTTGTTTTTCCGCGTCGTGGCACTCATGAATTCCCATCTGGCGCATCCTGTCAATGACGCGGTTCGTCTGTCCGTTGATTGCATGGGCGGCGACTTCGGCCCGTCGGTCACCCTGCCGGCATGTCGCGCGTTTCTGGCTGCGCACCCCCAAGCTCATCTGATTCTGGTTGGCAAGGCAGATGCCTTGGCGTCGGCGGCTGGCTGGGAGCGCTGCACCATCGTGCCCGCCAGCGAGGTGGTGGAGATGGACGACCCGATCGAGGTCGCTCTGCGCCGCAAGAAGGATTCTTCGCTTCGCGTCGCACTCAATCAGCTCAAGGTCGGGCCGAACGGGCAGCCAGCGAGCGCTCACGTTTGCGTCTCCGCGGGCAATACCGGTGCCCTGATGGCGGTAGCTCGCTATCTTTTGAAGACGCTCGAAGGCATCGACCGCCCTGCGATCGCGACAGTGATGCCCAACGAGCGCGACGGCTTCACCACCGTGCTCGACCTCGGTGCCAACGTGGATTGCTCGCCAGAACATCTTCTGCAGTTTGCGGTGATGGGCAGCGCGCTCGTCTCGGCTGTCGAAGGCAAGGAAAACCCGTCGGTGGGCCTGCTGAACATCGGCGAAGAAGCCATCAAGGGCAGCGAGACCATCAAGAAGGCAGGTGAGCTGCTGCGCAACGCTGCCGAGGGCGGCCACCTGAACTTCTACGGCAACGTGGAAGGCAATGACATCTTCAAGGGCACGACCGACATCGTCGTCTGCGACGGCTTCGTCGGGAACGTGGCGCTCAAGACGGCCGAAGGCCTGATCGCGACCCTGGTGGGCTTCATCAAGCAGGAATTCAGCCGCAACATCTTCACCAAGATGGCGGCCGTGGCGGCACTTCCCGTGCTGAACAACCTGAAGCGGCGCATCGATCCGCGGCGCTACAACGGTGCCGCCTTGCTGGGCCTTCGTGGCCTGGTGTTCAAGAGCCATGGTTCTGCCGACGCCTTCGCGTTCGAAGGGGCCTTGAATCGGGCTTATGATGCGGCCCGCAATTGTTTGCTTGACCGGGTGCATGATCTGATTCTCGAGACGCTCGAAGCGATGCCCTCTGGTGGCGACGCCGACGAGCCTGTGAATCCCGACGACGCCCTCGCTGCATGACACCACCTCTTCCTGCCAGCTATTCGCGCATCACCGGGACTGGCAGCTACCTGCCGCCCAACCGCGTGAGCAACGCCGACCTCGCTGTCCAGCTCGCGGGCAACGGCGTCGAAACCTCAGACGATTGGATCGTTGCCCGTACCGGTATCCGGGCTCGCCACTTTGCCGCGGCCGATGTGCCCTGCAGCGACTTGGCCGTCGAAGCATCTCGCGAGGCTTTGGCCTCGGCCGGCGTCGACGCTTCGCAGATCGATCTGATCATTCTCGCCACGTCCACGCCGGACATGGTGTTCCCTTCCACCGCCTGCATCGTTCAGCGCAAGCTTGGCATCCAAGGCTGTGCAGCCTTCGATGTACAAGCCGTTTGCTCCGGCTTCGTCTATGCGCTGACGATTGCCGATTCGATGATCCGTACCGGCGCTGCAAGCAAGGCGCTGGTCATCGGCTCCGAAGTCTTCTCGCGCATTCTCGATTTCTCCGACCGCACCACCTGCGTACTGTTCGGTGACGGTGCCGGTGCCGTGGTGCTCGAAGCCAGTGACACCCCTGGGATTCTTGCCACTGAATTGCATGCCGATGGGCGCCATGTCGACATCCTGTGCACGCCCGGGGCGATGGCTGGTGGAGAAGTGCTGGGCTTGCCTTTCCTCAAGATGGACGGCCAAGCCGTGTTCAAGCTGGCCGTCGGTGTGCTCGAAGACGTGGCGCGCTCGGTGCTCGAGAAGGCGAATCGCGAGGCATCCGACATCGACTGGCTGATTCCTCACCAAGCCAACATCCGCATCATGCACGGCACGGCCAAGAAGCTGAAGTTGCCGCTGGAAAAGGTGGTCGTCACCGTCGACGAGCATGGCAACACGTCGGCTGCCTCCATTCCGCTGGCGCTGGATGTGGCTGTTCGAGCAAATTCCATCCAGCGCGGTGACACCGTGATGCTTGAAGGCGTGGGCGGCGGCTTCACTTGGGGTGCTGTACTGCTGGATTTCTGAGCCAGCTTGCCTCCTCGCTGCGACGACAAGAAAGTGCTGCCATGACACCGTTTGCATTCGTATTCCCGGGCCAAGGCTCGCAGTCCGTGGGCATGCTCAATGCCTGGGGCGACCACCCCGCCGTGCGGGCCACGCTCGCCGAAGCCTCTGAAGCGCTTGGCGAGGACGTGGCTGGGATCATCCAGCAAGGCCCAAAGGAAACGCTGGACCTGACGACCAACACCCAGCCATACATGCTGACGGCCGGCGTAGCGTGTTTGCGGGCCTGGTTGGCGGAGACCGGAGCCCAGCCGTCTGTGGTGGCCGGACATTCGCTGGGTGAGTACACGGCCCTCGTGGCTGCCGGCTCCCTCACGTTGGCGCAGGCCTTGCCGCTGGTGCGCTTTCGCGCGCAAGCGATGCAGCAAGCCGTCCCCGTGGGGCAGGGCGGCATGGCTGCCATCCTGGGTCTTGATGCGCAGACAGTGATCGAAGGTTGCGCAGAAGCTGCGCACCTGGTCGGCGAGCCCGTGGAGGCTGCGAACTTCAACGATCCCAAGCAGACGGTGATCGCCGGAACCAAGGCCGCTGTTGAGCGTGCATGTGAAGTGCTCAAAGCCAAAGGCGCGAAGCGTGCTCTGTCGTTGCCGGTCTCAGCGCCTTTCCATTCCAGCCTGATGCGGCCGGCGGCCGAACAGCTCAAGGCGCGTCTTGCCGACATGGACATCAAGGAGCCGCAAATCCCTCTCATCAACAACATCGACGTGGCGGTGCAAACCGACCCGCAAGCCATTCGTGATGCGCTCTATCGGCAGTCGTTCGGTGCAGTGCGCTGGGTCGACACGATTCAAGCCATGCGTGCTCGCGGCGTCTCCCTCATCGTCGAATGCGGGCCAGGCAAGGTGCTGGCTGGCATGGTCAAGCGCATCGACGCCGAAGCGACAGGCCTGCCCATGTTTGACCCCGCCAGCTTGGCTGAAGCGAAAGGACTGTTGTCGTGAGTGAGATTCAATTGGCAGGCCAGATTGCGCTCGTCACCGGCGCGTCCCGCGGCATTGGCCGGGCAATCGCATTGCAGCTGGCCGGACAAGGCTTGAAGGTCATCGGCACGGCGACCACCGACGCCGGTGCGCAGGCGATCACCGACGTACTGGCGCCGTTCCCCGGAAGCCGCGGCTTGTGCCTGAACGTGAACGACGGCGCAGGGGTCGACGCGGCCATCGATGCGATCGTCAAGGAGCATGGTGCTCTGCATGTTCTGGTCAACAACGCTGGCATCACGCGCGACATGCTGTCGATGCGAATGAAGGACGATGACTGGGACGCGGTGATCGACACCAACCTCAAGGCCGTCTTCCGTACCAGCCGTGCTGCGACCCGCCCGATGATGAAGCAGCGTTACGGCCGCATCATCAACATCACCTCGGTGGTCGGCGCTAGCGGCAACGCGGGCCAGACCAATTACGCCGCCGCCAAAGCCGGTGTGGCCGGCATGACGCGATCGTTTGCCCGCGAGTTGGGCAGCCGTGGCGTCACGGTCAACTGTGTCGCACCAGGGTTCATCGAAACCGACATGACGAAGAAGTTGTCTGAGCAGCAGACCAATCTGCTGATGTCGCAGATCCCGCTGGGCCGCCTTGGGCAGGCCGCCGACATCGCTCATGCAGTGGCTTTTCTCGCCTCGCCGCAGGCGGGCTACATCACAGGCACTGAGCTGCATGTCAACGGCGGCATGTTCATGAGCTGAGCTTTTCTTTTCTCGTTTTATCCGGTTCCTTGGCCCGACCGGCGCGTGCTGGGCGTGTCTTAGAGAAGACACCTTACAAGCCGTAGAATCTCGGGCTGTTTACGTAAACCCTCCTGGAGGAGTCATGAGCGATATCGAAGCACGTGTGAAGAAAATCATTGCCGAACAACTAGGCGTGCCTGAGGCCGATGTGTCCAGTGAAAAGGCCTTCGTGGCCGATCTCGGCGCCGACTCGCTTGACACGGTAGAACTGGTCATGGCGCTGGAAGACGAATTCGGCATCGAGATCCCCGACGAAGAAGCCGAGAAGATCACCACTGTCCAGTTGGCGATCGACTACGCGCTGAAACACCAGAAGGCTTGAACCCGGAGTGGTATCAATGACTCGTCGCCGCGTCGTTGTCACTGGCCTGGGGCTGATCAGCCCCGTGGGCAACACAGTGGAGGAAGGCTGGGCCAACCTGGTGGCAGGGCGCTCCGGCATTGACACCATCACCAAGTTCGATGCGTCGAACTTCAGCTGCCAGTTCGCAGGCGAGGTGAAGGGGTTCAATGTCGAGGAGTACATGCCGGCGAAGGAAGCGCGCCACATGGACACCTTCATCCACTACGGCGTGGCTGCCTCCATCCAGGCGGTGAAGGACTCTGGTCTGCCCACCGGCGATCAACTGACTGAAGAGCAGGCCGAGCGCATCGGCTGCCTGGTGGGTTCGGGCATTGGCGGTCTTCCGCTGATCGAAGAAACCCATGCTGAGTACGCGTCACGTGGACCACGTCGAATCTCGCCGTTCTTCGTGCCGGCTTCGATCATCAACATGATCTCGGGTCATGTGTCGATCCGATTCGGCTTCACCGGTCCCAACCTGGCGATCGTGACGGCCTGCACCACAGGCTTGCACTCGATCGGCCAGGCTTCTCGCATCATCGAATATGGCGATGCTGATGTGATGGTGGCTGGCGGTGCCGAATCGACCATCTCGCCGCTGGGCATCGGTGGCTTTACCGCGCCTCGGGCCTTGTCCACACGGAACGATGATCCCAAGACGGCCTCCCGGCCCTGGGACAAAGACCGCGACGGCTTCGTGCTGGGCGAGGGCGCCGGTGTGCTGGTGCTCGAAGAGTACGAACATGCCAAGAAGCGCGGCGCGAAGATCTATGCCGAGCTCAGTGGCTTTGGCATGGGCGCCGACGCTTTCCACATGACGGCGCCCAACGTCGATGGGCCCAAGCGCTCCATCCGCGCAGCTCTGCGCAACGCCGGCATTGATGGCAGCCAGGTGCAGTACCTCAACGCGCATGGCACATCGACGCCGCTGGGCGATGTGAACGAGAGCAATGCCATCAAGCTGGCTTTCGGTGACCACGCCAAGAAACTGGTGGTGAATTCCACCAAGTCGATGACGGGGCACTTGCTCGGCGGTGCAGGTGGCATTGAGTCGGTGTTTACCACCTTGGCGTTGCACCATCAGGTGTCCCCGCCCACGATCAACATCTTCAACCAGGATCCTGAATGCGACCTGGATTACTGCGCCAACACCGCACGTGACATGAAGATCGAATACGCCGTGAAGAACAACTTCGGCTTTGGTGGGACCAACGGCACGCTGGTGTTCAAGCGCATCTGACCGCCCTGCGGTCAGGTTCTTCTTTCCGCGTCTGCCATGCACGCGTCTCCGCCTTTCCAGATGGCCGTGCATCGCTACGGTGTCTGGCGGGCGGCAGTTGTGTTTCTGGTGGCCTCAACGACGGCTGCCGTAGCGGCATGGCTCGTTCACTCTCATGTCATGACGCTTGTGTGGGCAGTGCTTTGTTTGCTTGTCTCCGCATCGGTCGCCGTGCTTGCCCATGCCTGGCGCCTGCGGCCCGTCAGCTTGCGCTGGGATTCGCAACGCTGGCATCTCGGGCCTTTGACCACGACCGGGCACGAGCCCGACGCCGGTCGCCTGGTGGTGGCGATGGATTTCGGTGCTTGGATGTTGCTGCGCTTCATCCCGGACAGTGCGACCATGCTACGGCCCGGCGTCTGGCTCCCCGTGCAACGCCTGGGCCACGAGCCAGCATGGCATTCGCTACGCTGTACGGTATATTGCGCGCGACCTGTCTCCCTGCCCGCCGTGGCGCCGTTCTGAATTCCCTGAATGACCGCCACTGACGCCGATGCCCCCCTGATCGAGCGCGTCAAGCTCGGCGACGTGAAGGCGTTCGAGATGCTCGTGGTGAAGTACCAGCGGCGCATCGAACGGCTGATCGGCCGGATGGTTCGCGACGTCGATCTCGTACCCGACATTGCGCAAGAGACCTTCATCCGTGCCTATCGTGCGATCCCACAGTTTCGCGGGGACAGCGCGTTCTACACGTGGCTCTACCGCATCGCGGTCAACACGGCCAAGAAGGCCTTGGTCGACTTGAAACGCGACCCGATCGTGACGGAATCCGCACGTGCGCTGCGCGATGAGGACGATGAAACTTCCCGCGGGGAAACTGAACTAAGTGACGGCGAAACCCCGGAAGCCTTGCTGGCGAGCAAAGAAATTGCATCTGCCGTGAACGCCTCCATAGAAGCGCTGTCTGAAGATCTGCGGCAGGCCATTACCCTGCGTGAAATCGAAGGCCTCAGCTATGAAGAAATTGCTGAGGTCATGAATTGCCCGATTGGTACCGTTCGGTCGCGGATTTTTCGTGCGCGCGAAGCTATTGCGCAGAGGTTGCGGCCTTTGCTGGATACGCGCGAGGGTGAGCGGTGGTGAGCGCAGGTGTGGTGATGTGTTTGAGTGCTGGAGGTTGTGATGTCTCAATGGTCTGAAAGCAAGCTTCCCCCGATGGACGAATTGTCGTCGCTGATGGATGGTGAACTGGACGCGTCGGCCGTGAGCCGAGCATGCGGCCAGTGGCGAGACGACCCTGAGGTGCGCGCTCGGTGGCACACCTATCACGTGATCGGCGACGTACTCCGATCCGATGAGCTGGCCTCGGATGGAGGGCACGATGCTGCTTTCCTGGCAGCCTTCAGGCAGCGCTTGGCTCAAGAGCCTGTGGTGCTGGCGCCTGCCACGTTGGGTGCTGCGCAAGTGACCGTGGCGCGCAGACGCTCCTGGGTGGCTCCCGCGGCAGTGGCTGCAGGCTTCGTCGCGGTGGCGGGTGTGCTGGTCGTCACGCAGCTGTCGGGAGGTCTGTCACTGTTGGGCTCACAACCCGATGCCAGCTTGGCCAAGGCGCAAAGCCCGTCCTCTGTGATGGTCGTGGCCGTGGATGGAGCGGCCTCGTCCGGCGCAGCAGACGATCTGCCCGCGGTAGTGCCGAACGGTCGATTGATTCGCGATGTGCGTCTTGACGAGTACCTAGCGGCGCACAAGAAGTTTGGTGGCAGCTCGGTCCCGGGTGGCCCCTCAGGTTTCCTGCGCAACGCGGCCGCCGACGGCACGGTTCGCTGATTCGCCGCTCCATCACGCAACATGTTGTCTCGCCTGCCTGCCTTTGTATTCGCTTGTGCCGCCGCCGCTTCCGTTCCTCTGGCCCATGGTCAGAGTGCGTTGGCGAACGGCGATTCACTGGTCGAGGCGCGTGAGACACGGGCTTGGTTGACGCGCATCCAAGACGCAGCCAACAAGCGCAACTTTGCCGGTACCGTGGTAGTGAGTGCAGGCGGCACGGTCGCCAGCACCCGCCTCGCCCACTATTGCGAAGGCCGCGATCAGTACGAGCGCATCGACTCTCTCGATGGCCAAGTGCGCAATGTGTACCGACACAACGATGTCGTGCACACCGTTTGGCCACAGCGCCGTGTGGCTGTGGTCGAGCAACGCGATCAGATGAGTTCCTTCCCGGGCCTGCTGCAGGCGGGAAGCGATCACGTCCAAGACTTCTACGACCTTAAGCCGGTGGCCTTGGAGCGGGTGGCCGGGCACGAAGCGAACGTGCTGGTGCTGAGGCCGCGCGACAAGATGCGTTTCGGCTATCGCCTGTGGGCCGATAAGGCCACCGGCTTGCTCTTGCGCTCTGAAGTGCTCGGTGAGCATGGCGAAGTGCTGGAGTCATCAGCCTTCTCAGACGTGTCCATCGGCATCCGCGCGCAACCCGAGAGCGTGCTCCAGGCATTGAAGAAGCTCGATGGCTTCCGCATGGTCAAGCCCGCGTTGGTGCCGACACAGTTGGAGGCGGAGGGCTGGACGCTCAAGGCGTCTGTGCCTGGCTTCAAGATGGTTAGCTGCGTCAAGCGCCCATTCGAAGGCGCGTCGCACGCGTCACCGGACGCCGCAGACCAGGCGTTGCAGACCGTTTACTCCGATGGCTTGACGTACGTCTCCATCTTCATCGAACCCTACAGCCCCGAACGCCACAGCCGACCGATGCTCACGACCATCGGCGCGACCCAGACCATGATGCGCCGTGAAGGCGATTGGTGGGTCACCGTGATGGGCGATGTACCGACTGCTACCTTGCGCCAATTTGCCAACGGGGTGGAACGCAAGAAGTAGCGGTTGAGCGACGAGCGAGGCATGCATCAGATCTCGCAACGTTGTCGCGATTCAGGGTTTCACAATCGAGGGGTTCGCATGCGTTCCAGCATTTCCATCGGGCTGAGGGCCTGGAGTGGTCCGCGCGCTCTGCAGCGAGTTGTAGCGGCCTTTGCGGCTGCGGGTGTACTGGGGCTGACCGGAACGCTGTTGCCGCTCCCGAGCAAAGCGCAATCACGTGAGTTGCCTGACTTTGCCGATCTGGTCGAGCGTGTGGGGCCTGCTGTCGTCAACATCCGTACCACTGAGCGCGCGCCGGACGGGCCGCGTACGCCATTTCGTCGCCGCGCACCCGCGCTGCAAGGCAGCGACGAAGTGCCGCGTGGCGAGGGCTCGGGCTTTATCCTCAGCGCAGATGGCTATGTGATGACCAACGCGCACGTCGTCGAAGGCGCGACCGAGGTCTACGTCACCCTCACCGACAAGCGCGAGTTCAAAGCCAAGATCGTTGGTGCCGACGAGCGCACCGACGTGGCGCTAGTCAAGATCGAGGCCAGCGGGCTGCCCTTGCTGCGTATCGGCGACGTGAGCCGCTTGCGCGTGGGCGAATGGGTCGTTGCCATTGGTTCCCCCTTCGGGCTCGACAACACCGTCACGGCAGGCATCGTGAGCGCCAAGCAGCGCGAGACGGGCTCCGATGTTCCGTTCATCCAGACAGATGTGGCGGTCAACCCGGGCAACTCGGGCGGCCCGTTGATCAACATTCGTGGTGAGGCGGTGGGGATCAATTCGCAAATCCTGAGCCCGGTGGGCAGCTTTGTGGGGATTTCTTTTGCGATCCCCATCGACGAGGCCATGCGCGTCGCTGATCAGCTCAAGTCGACGGGGCGCGTGGTGCGCGGTTACCTCGGCATTGCACCGACCGATGTACCGCGCGAACTGGCCGAGGAATATGGTTTGAACAAGGGCAAGGCCAAGGGCGCGTTTGTGCGCCAAGTCGTGCCCGGTGCGCCGGCCGACAAGGTCGGTATTCAACCGGGAGACGTGGTGCTCTCGGTCAACGGGAAGCCTGTTGAAGGCGCAGTGGAGCTTCGCCGCACCTTGGCTGCGTTGAAGCCTGGCTCGTTGGTGATCCTGCAGGTCAACCGCCGCGGGAAGTTGATGGAGTTCAAGCCTAATCTGGCTGAACTGAATCCCCAAGTGACGGCCATAGATCGCCCGGAAGTTGTCGACCAACGCACATCGGTTGTCGCCAAGGTGTGGGGCCTCACCGTCGCCAATCTCACCGAGGCAGAACGACAGGCTGCGCGTGGTGTGGCGGGCGTTCGCGTGACGGCTGTCGCGGCAGGCGCCGAGGCTGTGGGTATGAGGGTGGGTGACGTGATTCTTGCGGTCGGAACCGACGACACGGCCGACACCAAGCAGTTCGACGCGGTGGTCGCTCGCCTCGACAAGACTCGCTCACTGCCTGTGACCGTGCTGCGAGGAGAGTGGGCCCAGTTCCTGCGAATTCCCGTCGTCAAGTGACTCGCGGATCGATTGCTAGGAAACCGAGTCCCTTACAAGGGATTTGCAGTAGAAAAAAATACCTGCAGTCCTCACACCCCATGCAAGTCAGTGTGCGCACACATATGAGGCTAGGATTCCATCTTTTGCCACGTACAATTGCTGATCGGTGAGGTTGTTTATCGTCACCATCGGCAACGAGTCTCAGTGTTCCAAACTATCCCCAAGCTGCCCACAAGCATTTGTGGATAAACTGTTGACAGTTTTTCATGTTGGTGACTCGCAACGGCGTGAAATCAAGCAATGGCGCGGTTTCCCGCGGGGGGCTTTTGGCTACAATGAAAGCCCAACAAGCAGTTGCCATACGTTTTGTTGGAAGGCGCGTCAAAAGTTCGACGTGCCTTTTTTTTAGCCTCTTTTTAGTCTCTGCGCGACGCATCTCGCGCTCATCTTGTCTTGCGATTGAGAGCTTTTGCTGCAACGGTTGCGCCGTTGTCTCTACGCGAAGCCTCTCGCCAAGCACTTAGCGGTTTGCATGGATCACATCCGAAATTTCTCCATCATTGCCCACATTGATCACGGCAAATCCACGCTCGCTGATCGTTTGATTCAGCGCTGTGGTGGCTTGAGCGACCGCGAGATGGAAGCCCAGGTACTCGACTCGATGGACATCGAGCGCGAGCGCGGCATCACCATCAAGGCGCAAACAGCCGCGCTGACTTACATCGCCCGTGATGGTCAGTCCTACCAGCTGAACCTGATCGACACCCCGGGGCACGTCGACTTCTCATACGAAGTGAGCCGCTCCTTGTCGGCCTGTGAAGGAGCCCTGCTGGTGGTCGATGCCAGCCAAGGGGTGGAGGCGCAGACGGTTGCCAATTGCTACACCGCGCTCGACCTGGGTGTCGAAGTGGTGCCGGTGCTCAACAAGATGGATTTGCCCAACGCCGACCCGGCGAACGCGAAGGCGGAAATTGAAGATGTGATCGGCATCGACGCCGACAATGCCATTCCGTGCAGCGCCAAGACCGGTGAGGGCATCGACGACATCCTTGAAGCGGTGATCACCCGCATGCCTGCGCCCAGGGGGGAGCCGAATGCACCGTTGCGCGCGATGATCATCGACTCCTGGTTCGACAACTATGTTGGCGTCGTGATGCTGGTCCGCGTCGTCGATGGTGAACTCAAGAAAGGCGAGCGCTTCAAGATGATGGCCAACGGCTCTGCTTATGCGGCTGAGCAATTGGGCGTGTTCACACCCAAGTCGGTGTCGCGCGATGCCCTCCGAGCTGGCGAAGTGGGTTTCGTGATCGCCGGCATCAAGGAGCTGCAGGTGGCCAAAGTGGGGGACACCCTCACGCTGGAAAAAAAGCTGCCAAACAATCTGGGGTCAGCGATTGAGGCGCTCCCCGGCTTCAAGGAAATTCAGCCTCAGGTGTTCGCCGGCCTGTATCCCACTGAAGCGAGCGAATACGACCAGCTGCGCGATGCGCTGGAGAAGCTCAAGCTCAACGACTCGTCACTGCGCTACGAACCCGAGGTGTCACAGGCGCTGGGATTTGGATTCCGTTGCGGATTCCTAGGCCTTCTGCACATGGAGATCGTTCAGGAGCGCCTAGAGCGTGAGTTCGATCAAGACTTGATCACCACTGCTCCGTCGGTCGTGTATGAAGTGGAGTTGGGGAGCGGGGAGGTCATCAAGGTCGAGAACCCGTCCAAGATGCCCGACCTCGGTCGCATCAGCGAGATTCGCGAGCCCATCGTGACCGTGCATTTGTACATGCCTCAGGATTACGTCGGCCCGGTCATGACGCTGGCCAACCTGAAGCGCGGCAACCAGCTCAACATGGCTTACCACGGTCGCCAAGTCATGCTCACGTACGAGATGCCACTCGCCGAGATCGTGCTGGACTTCTTCGACAAGCTGAAGAGCGTGTCGCGCGGCTACGCGTCGATGGACTACGAATTCAAGGAGTACCGGGCCTCTGACGTGGTGAAGGTCGACATCCTGCTCAACGGCGATCGCGTCGACGCTCTCTCGATCATCGTGCACCGCGTCCAAAGTCAGTACCGCGCGCGTGCCGTGGTGGCCAAGATGCGCGAGCTCATCTCGCGCCAGCAGTACGACGTGGCGGTGCAGGCCGCCATCGGTGCCAACATCATTGCGCGTGAGACAATCAAAGCGCTTCGTAAGAACGTCATTGCCAAGTGCTATGGCGGCGACATTTCCCGCAAGCGCAAGCTGCTCGAAAAACAAAAGGCTGGCAAGAAACGCATGAAGCAGATCGGCTCCGTTGAGGTGC
>Ga0307515_10012575_pt1 | contig 15912 bp, 3 predicted proteins | sample 17_EM_MG_FD_194513 | JGI IMG/M metagenome (GOLD analysis project Ga0307515, IMG submission 194513) | Populus trichocarpa ectomycorrhiza microbial communities from riparian zone in the Pacific Northwest, United States - 17_EM | ecosystem: Host-associated > Plants > Roots > Unclassified | place... | reverse complement strand
TATAGCTTTATATAGAGTCCCTATATAAAGCTTTAAGGGAGCTTTATAGAGAGCCTTAAGTAAAGCTTTATAGAGAGCCTTAAGTAGAGTTTTATTAAGAGCCTTAAGTAGAGCTTTATAGAGAGCCTTAAGCAGAGCTTTATATAGAGCTTTAAGTAAAGCCTTTAGTAAAGTTCCGTACGGAGCTTCGGTAGAGCTTTATGCAGAGCTCCATATATAGCCTTAGTAGCGCTCCGTGTAGAGCCTTAGTAGAGCTCTACGCGAAGCTTTAAGGGATCTTCGTAGAGAGCCTCAAGCAGAGCTTTAAGTAGACCTTTAAGTAGAGCCTTAAGTAGACCTTTATGTAGAGCCTTAAGCAGACCTTTAAGCAGAGCTCTATGCAGAGCTTCGAATAGAGCTTTGAGCCAAGCTTTAAGCAGAGCTTTAAGCAGAGCTTCGAGCAGAGATTTAAGTAGAGATTTAAGCAGAGATTTGAGTAGAGCTTTAAGTAGAGCTTTAAGCAGAGCTTTAAGTAGAGTTCTGTGCAGAGCTTTGAGCAGAGCTTTAAGTAGAGCTTTATGTAGAGCTTTAGTAGAGCTCTACGCGGAGCTTTAGTAGAGCTTTATATAGAGTCTTGGCAGAGCTTTGTAGAGAGCTTTAAAGGAGCTTTGTAGAGAGCCTTTAGCAGAGCTTTATACAGAGCCTTTGGTAGAGCTCCGTAAACAGCCTATATAGAGCTTATATAAAGCCCGTAAAAGCCCTATATACAGCCCCGTATAGAGCCCCTAGTAAAGCTTTAGTAGCTAGGGAAATTAATTATAGAGTCTAGCTTTAAGCTAGAGTTATTATAGATTAGTAGACTTTTGGTTAAATATAGCACGTACTAAAACTAAGTTAGAGGCTTAACTAAAGGCTCTATACGGAGCTCTGCTAAAGGCTCTACTAGAGGCTCTCTGCAAAATGGGCTTATAGCTTAAAGGGGTTATGGAAAAACTCGGTAAGGTTATAAAGTTTAACGGGGTCACAACCTTTCTAACCTTACTTAGCTTCTAACCCCGCTAAGCTTCTATATATACAGCGTATATATTTAAAAAAAAAATTTATAAAATAAAGATTTATATTAACTATTTAATAAATTGTAAATATTGTATAACGCGTAGAATGTATATACGGGGCATATACATTCCGCTAGCTACTGCATAAAATAGGTAAGCTAAGTTATTAAAACATGGCCTGTGTATACGTGTTATATATCCACAACAATAGCAGTCGCACTAGAACTTCTTTATAACACTATAGTATACGCTATAAGTATGTACTATATAGCCTATATATAAGCGCTGCATATACTAATATTTAGCTAGGGCAATATTAATATCTTAATTTCGCTTTTATATATGCTCTACCTACGCTTACTATAAGCCTTATAATTACAGATTTTAATAATCCATAGGTAGCCAGTGCTACTAACCCTAACACCTTTAGATACTACTATAGTAAGTATATACTAATAGAAGTATAGGCCTAATCCCTAACCTTAACCCTAACTAAGTAACACTAGGTTAGTTATAGAGAACGCGTATATAAAGTATATGCTTATAGTAGATAAAGCATATACTATAGTAGCAGTAGTAGGCGGAAGGCGTATATAAATCTAGAGCCGTATAGCTATAGCATATACTAACCTTATATAGCCTTAGCTGTAACGGTTTAAGATAACGCAAGTAGGTGTTAGAAAGGCACTATATAAAAAGTGTATATATACTAAGCGTAAACTAGACCTACCTAACCCCGCCTCTATACTGTCTGCCGTTAACTCTATAGTATAGGTCGCATATCTACACCTTATATATAGTATATACTAATAATAAATATAGCTATAGTATTATAGTAAATAGCACGTAGATATACGGCCGGGTCTTTACAGCTTAGCTAAGCGTATATTCCGCATATATACAGTATCTTTATTTCCTACTAATATGGTTATAGTACCGCCGCTATATCCGCAATAAGTACAGCGGTGCCTATATATATTACTATATAGTTTACTAAAGGTATATACTTACTATATATAGTAACTAACCCCCTTACTACTAATATATTGGCCGCGGAGTTAATTATAGGGGAGAAGTATGTGCTTAGTATATACTACGTATATACAACGCTAATATAATATAGCGCCCTAAAGTGTTTTATTCTCTTTAGTAGCTAGTAGGATGCTAAATACTTATATAAGCCTAAGTAAGTTATATATATATTATATATATATAATACTAATACTGTATATAGCCGTGGCCCTTTAGGGTTAAGAATTTTGGAGTACGCGGACGCCTGTACTCTAATTATATATACTTACTTTATACCTAGTATATATCCAGCTTAAGCTAACTAAATATAGTGCCCAGGACTAGGGGTTTACTACCTAATTTAGTAGGTAATTCTATTATAAGGTAAGAGTACTAGTTTTGCTTCTGTATATACACACTATGCCCTAATATATCTATCTATATACTTATTCCCCCTATATTTAATTTTAGACCTAAGGGTACTTATAGGCCTAAGGGTAGCGTATAAAAGGAATAAGTATGGCTACTACTAGGACTACTACCCGATTTAGAAATAAACGCTTATCTTTATATCTAGGAGACTAGCAAAGTCCGACTTTATATAAGCCCTATATATATAGTACTAAAACCACTACTTAGTTATATTACTAGCTTATACGCGTATGCACTTTATATATATAAACCCCTAATGTCTTTTACTAACTATAGGTTAACGCGTGCTTATGCTAGGCGTATATTAATAAGAGAGAAACAGCCCGTTAGCCCGTTTACTCCCTCTACTAGTTTAAAACTTAGGGTCGGTATTTTACCTATATATATTTAGCATACGCTAACTATATATATAGCGCGGCCCGACCCTACTAGGCGACTGTAAGAAGTCCCCCTTACCGTCTACCTGCTGCTAAAGGGGTAAGCTTATCTTATATATACCCTACATATATATAGCTAATATTTAGCATTAGCAAGTAGAAAGATAACTGGCCGTTATAGTAGAGGTAAGAGCTTTAGTAAGTGTAGTTCCTTCCGTTACGTATATTATACTTATACTCTATATAAACTATAAGCGGAACCCGCTACTTAACCTACCTTTATTATATAAGTCCTAAGCTATAAGTCCTGGTATATACTAGGCCTATACGCTGCGTATATAGCGTATAGTATATATTATATACAACCGGAGTTTTATTAGGGTTTATTTAGTAGGTAGGCTAAGTATATGCCTAATATAGGGTATAAGGCGATAGGCCTATATTAATTAATTCTTTATTTATTATGGAACTCTATATAATACTTTCTATATATATACTATATATATACGCCCTATATACTAATATTATACTCCTATACCCACTTCTTAAGCTCTGCTAGTTCTTTTGCTTTATTATATATATCTTTAGCTTATTTTAATTCGTTAATTCGTTACTCTATATTTTCTATATATAGTATATATGCCTCCTTTTCTAGCTCCTCTGTAGATAGGTAAGACTTATACCTCTTACCTATAGTCCGAGGTATTTAACTTTGTAATAGTAGTAGTAGCATCTCTACTATATATATGGTGGATACGTGCGACGTATCTAATACTAATATAATATCGTTATCTACTATACTTATCTATAAGATAATCTGGCTACTAGATATAGTAGGCTTATGGGTATTAAATAGGTTCTAAGGGTTTTAGGAAAGATTTAGGCCAGGATTTCTAGCTCGCCGCTTAGCTAATTTCCGCTATTTCTATACTACTTAAGCTTAGTATATATGGTATATATGCGGTATATATATATATATTGTTTTTATAGCTATACTGCTATCCGCTTTAAGTTACTTTAATTTTTCTATATATTATCTATTCCTATCTCTTTATATAGCTCTTATAGATTAAACATTTTCTATATATAAAGTTTAAGCCTATACTAAAATATTAGAATATGTAGTGTATATATAGAGCATATACCCTTACCGTAGTACTATAGTAAGCATGCATAATTTTTAACCGGTAAAGTTATTATCTGTCAGGGCACTGAGCAGGCTAATAGAATGATATATATGATACTCTATAAGGAAGAAGTTTAGGGGCTTAAAGGCCCCGAGAAGATATCTACACAATGGCCCGCGCGCTGTTATGTGACACGTCGCCGAGCTTAAAGAGACTGCCTAAGTACCCCCCCTACTAACACACCCCCCCAGGCTCTATAAGCTCTGGCGAATAGGAAACTCCTCTAGGATAACTATACCATGCTCCATAAGGTTGTGGTTAATAGGTATAGGTAGTATAAGTAGTAAGAAATACAATTAAGAAAGAAAGGTTCAAAGATAAAAAAATTGACGACGCTCGATCGCCCGTCTGCTATGCTGAAAAGTAGTATTAGTAAGCTTTTGAAAATTAGAACTGAGTCGATTAACGTTAATTCCGAGGTTCCGCTGGTCGTAGTATGATTTCCTAATTAGGCCTAGGTGGCCTAGGTGGCTAAAGTGGCCTAGGTGACTTTAGTAACACTAATACCTTCTTTAATCGCCTTATAGGCGTCCTTTAATAAGCTTTCGTCAAGCCGTCTGCTGGCTGATCCACGCTTGGTATATAGTGCAGTTTAATCCTGCCCTGTTTAATATCCTTACGCTTGCGGAGCTTAATATCCATATAACGCTTCTCTAGCCTTTTAACAAATTAATACGTCTTGGCCTTCTTATGTTAAGTCATCTTAACAGTTAGTGTTTACCGCCAGTGAGGAGCCTCTGGTGACTATAGGGCTTCCTTTAATATTCGCGGTATCTTGATCTTATACAGAGCTCTTAGATGAGGCTCCGGAGGGGTCGGCTGTATATATACGTAAGATAAGTATACGACTGCCGTATAAGAGACCTTTGGTTAAGCAGCCTCTATCTCCACACCCCCCTTAAGCTGTTAGTTAATTCGGTAGACGCCACTATTATTAGAATCGACATCGTCTTGATTGTTATGACCTCCGTTACCCTTGGCGATCGTTAGTATTATACTCTCCCTACCTATAAGGAGGGAATTAGCAGTTGTTTGCCGTGCTATCTCCTTCGCAGTAGGTCGAGAGATTTGGCGCTTTGCTGTTAAGGCGTACGCAATATATTAAGGCTTTAAAGCCTATTAAACGACATATAAGCCGTTCTTATAAGTCGCTCTGCCCACTACCAAATTATTAGAGTACTGTTAAACTGTACGGCCACCTATTTCCTTATTAAGCCCAATATAGAGCTTCTTACGCTTCTTAAAGGACGACTCCAATAGGAGCTTATAGGGTAATTTAGGTGTATAGTAGGCCTTAGTAGCTACTATGCAGGTATTGCCGTCGTCTATTAGTAGGGGTATATATACCGTCCCTTTGCTAATTATATAGTGGATAGTTCCCCCTAATATTCCTATTTCGTAAGGTGGTAATAGAGTCGTGTATTTAATGAACTGACTTTATTTATTGCTTATTATAATATTAGAATAGGAATTAAGGAACCAGTCGTTCTAATTACTGTTGCCTAAGTTGTTAACTATAGCCATGCTGCTAATAAATAGGCCTTCTGCTAAGCCTCTACCTATTATTCCAACTTAATAATTCAAATTTAATATAGTCTCCGCCCCTTCCTAGGGTGGATTTATGCATAATATATACTTTTTGTAAGGCCTCTACACTGGATATTAAAGCTCCGGGTAAAGGTAGAAATGCCTCTCTTTATTATTAGGGTGCTTGCTATTACAATGCGAGCAGCGCTTAAGTTCCTTTTCTTCTGAATTGGATTTTAGTTAATTGTCTTTAGATAGGTTCTTGCTAACTAAGGACATCGCGAGGGTAGAGGTAGCTAGTTAAGTACAACTCTCGTCCATAAGGTCGCTCACTAGCTCCTCTATTATAATAAGGTCTTCCTCCCTTATAACTCTCCTAGCTACTTTTTAACGATTAGCTATCTAAATAGGAAACTCCTCCTTTACCGCGTAAAGTAATTGGGCGTATGCCTGCTTCCTTAATATTAGCATTAACGCTATAATCGATTTTCTTATACCTAAGATAAAAGCTTCCATGTAGGCTTTGAGCGAGGTATAGTCTTTATAATTAAGATTAAGCCATTGGTTTTATATTTGGTAGTTATAAATAAGACCTTATACGGTGTATAGTAATTAAATCAAATTAAGCAAATCCTTAATGGAGTTACGCGGCTTGCCTAATGCAGCAAGTTAATTGCGAATTAATTTTAATACTGCGCCCTTAATTATCTTAAGTCCCGTTATCTACTTATGACGCCAATCTCTATGCTCGTCCGTCTATGAAGGTGGCTTTATAGCCGTACCTTATATCATTAGTAGGAGGTTATAAAGCTTAAGTCGTCGTACGATTTAATAATACCATTCTTTGTAATTACTGTCCCCTTTTAATACAGGAACAGCCCTAAGAGAGCTCTGGTGTAAGCTTTGCAGTGTAAAAAGAATTGCAAGAACGACTTAATTGTAAATCTATAGAAATCAAGTGATATAAATACATGAGGAAGGTGTTGGTAATAAGACAAAAGGGGAGACTACTACATAACTAAAACAGCGTAATACGTAAGTGATACGTAGGCAATACGCAGTCGATACGCAGGTGATACGCAGGTGTTTTGGCATAGTACCGGTAGTCGGTTACATCTGGTATTCCTTCTTTTTTTATACTATATCCGCTATAATATGCAATTAACCAGTTTAACCGTATTATGCGTGGCGTGTATTTATATTAGTTTGTTATAAATTTCTGTCGCATTATGCCGGCTCTAAATTTAAGGGTATATGGCTTCGTGTTAACTAATTAATTAAATAAAATAGCCGCTAATAGAGCTTTAATAGAAGCTGCAAGAGGGCTTATAACCTGTTAGGGCACTAAGTAGGCTAATAGAATGATACATATAATACTCTATAAGGAAGAAGCTTAGGGGCTCGAAGGCCCCGAGAAGATATCTACACGATGGCCCGCGCGCTGTCACGTGACACGTCGCCGAGCTTAAAGAGACTGCCCAAGTACCCCCCCTACCAACATTATCTTAAAAGTGACTATTTTTACTAATTTTAGTATACTTATATATATATGCCTACTACTTATAAAGGACCTTTAACTTTTCCTTTATAAGCCTATCTAGTATCTATAGTTTCTTTTTATTATTTATCTAAGACGTAAGCTCCGGATATAGTGTGCATATGCTTTATATACACGCTATTAGTTTCTACTCTATTTCCGCTTTCTATATCTACTTTATAATATATCTTACTTTATAAGTTTAAAAGTGCTTTATAAAGTTTCGTTTAATATTATCGGGACAATATCACGTGTGGTCACGTGTCTCGCTAGCACTAGCGTGTAAGGAGAGCTTACCTCTCCTCTCGCCTCCGCGTTACCTTATAAGAATCAATTAAATTACAACATCATACTATCTACAAACTGTAGCTACGTAATATTACCTTTATAATACCAACACTAATTAGTGGTTAACTTTACTGTTATACCATAGAACAGTAAAGTATTCCATTAAGAAGAAACGAGCTACTATACTAGTGCTACTAATGCTAGAGGAAGCTATCTACCAACGCGAGAATCTAAGTGTTGAATAGAACTCTTCCAGGGATTTAAAGATACAAGGCCAGAATCTAAGCCTTCGATATTACGAATCTCGGCATCCATTACGCTAAATAATACGCTTTACGACCTGCGATTTAAGGCCAGAATCTAAGCCCCAGATCGCAGTTCCTTATCTAGAAGCGCTAGGCAATAAACAAAAACTCCTACTACAATAACACCTTCTACCTTCTACCTACTTACTTTATAAACTACCGATTGCTCCGCGTACCCTATAACTCCCTCTATCTACAATACCTTATAAATACAATAAGATCTTAATTCAAATCTACCAAGATGGTAAAATTAAATCATAGTATTAATAATTGGAAGGCTGCTCTACTACTAGGGGTAGATACATATACTAGAGTTATTAACAAGAATTAGGACGATTTTATAATAGATATTGCCACTTATACCGTAAAACAAGTAAATAGTTTTATCCTCTACTAGCTTTTATTCTACCAAAGTAGATTCTATACCAATTTTAAGCTATAGGAGTGTTTCTGGGAAATTTTTATGGAGTAAACCTTAAATACATAGAAGCTTAGAAATACTTAGGTTATTTAGGAATTCCGCGACTTCCTTTATAGGAATAGAGTCGCTATTATTAAAGATAGATCTTTAATTACGGGCAATATTTAGGCTATTATTAATAACTAATAGGAGCTAAATTAGATACTAGAAGAGATCTATAAGCAAATAAATAATAAACTAGATATAAATATATTCTCTAATAAAGGCAGCTTTAATTCAAAACTTAACCCTCTCTATAGACCTAAAGGTAACCACCAACCACTAGCTTTACCTAGTAATGGTCTTCTACCAGATTTATCTAGTAATAGTCTTCCACCTATCCCTCCTAGAGGCAGCAGTAGCCTAGGCAGTCTTAGCCTTTTTAGTTCTCCCCTACTTTAACCAACTAATAAAATCCCCTCACAGGAAGTTATAAATTTGATAAAAATATACTAGGATAAAGGGAAGAAGTTTAGAGGAGAATTATATAATATACTTAGAGCAAAGCTACAGGTCTTTTAGGACTGCTATAACAAGGTTAAAATCTAATATCACTAGTATTATTATGCCTTCTCTATTATACTAAAAGGACGAGCCACAACCTTTTACTATAACCATATTGCAGGCAAACGCTATAATTTTAACACGATGCTAAACCTTACTAAAGTTTATTTTAAGATAGACAAAAACCGACAACTTTATATATCAGAATAGAGAGAAACTATATTTTAGAGAGTTATTACAGCTAATCCAATAAATACTCGCCTGGAATGCCTCCAACTACTCTTTAATAAACTATAGAAGGTTTAGTAAGGGCTTACCAAGAGCTACTAAAACGACAATAGTCTACGAAACTAAGTTATCTCGGCCTGTTATAGCGTCCCTAAATATAGCTTAGCACTTTTTTAACCTATATCTACCTTTAAAGGAGTATATACCCAACTACGATCTACTATAGGAACTACTATAAGAACATAAAAGACATAATAGTTCTATACCGAAACCCTAACCCATTACGATGACCCCGACCAATATAAATAGTACAGCCAGTACTGGACCAATCGCTCCTATAGAGGAAGTAGATATAGATAAGGCCGTAGTAGCTATAATAGACGTAGAGGATCACAAGGCTATCGCAGAGGCTACTATAAAGGAGGCTCTTGTAAAAGATCTAGCGGAGGTAAATTCCGGAATAGAGCCGGATATTAATAAAAAAAGTGCTATATCTGCAATAAAACAGAATGCTAGTTAAATAGGCATATTATTAAAGAGCGCTAATAGGTATATGCAAAGTTTTAGTAAACTGCCCAACTTGCCACAAATTAAGAAGTTATACCTACTTATTATTAAACCTTTCTCGCCCAGTACGAAGGTATAGAAGGAATCTCTTAGGATGCCCCTAATAACGTACACCAACTTCTCTTAAAAATGGAGAATAAGGATAAGAATGCACTATCTAGTTAATACTTTATAGAATTTGGAGAAATTAATAGAGCGCAAATAGTGGCTATCCTTAACGACCAATCTATAGTTTATTCGTTCACTAAGACGGATATCTTCGCTAAGCAAAGTAAGAACTCGTTATTTACATTTAAGGACCGCTACTCTTTAGGTATTTTCCAAGGCATTATACCAGATAGTGGAGCTGTAGAAGTATTAACTGCAGGAGAACCTTAATTCCATATACTTTAAGAACTAGACCCTGTAGTTTAACTTAACAAATTAACGGCAGGACATTATAAGATCCGCTTTAAAAAGGGAGAGGCCGTATCTCTAGGCACAATCAAAGTCCCTACCCCCCTTAGTATTATTACTTTCCACGTACTACTAGCAAATACGCCATTCCTATTCTGTATCTAAGACATAAATAAAATAGAAGTTAAGCTAGACAATCTTGCGAATATGCTTATTTAAGGCGATAAAATTATCCCTATTATACGCAAGTGGGGTTATCTATAGTAAGGAGCAAGCTATAGCCTAGTGCCACTTAACCAAGGCAGAATTAAGGCAATTGCACCGTCGCTTTAGACATCCCTTAGTTTAATAACTACATAAAGTTCTCTAAAGAGCAGGCTACAACATAGAGTCTTAGGCAATTAAACATCTTACTAAATTTTACCACCAATGCTAGATAAACAGTAAATCCCCTGGTTAATTTAAGTTTACCTTAAAGGACGACCATAAGTTCAACTTCTCCATTATTGTCAACGTTATATATGTAGATGGCAAGCCAGTATTGTATATTATGGATTCTTTAACTACTTTCCAGGCTGCGCGGTTTCTTAAGGATATCTCTACAAAGACTACGTGGGATACACTGTAATTTTACTAGATTAACACTTACCAAGGACCGCCAGACTACATTATCCATAACGCCGGAAAGAACTTCTCTTTAAGGGAGTTTAGATAGCATATAAAGGCAATATCTATTAAGATTAAGGAAGTGCCTATAGAAGCGCACAACAGCGTTAGTAAGGTAGAACGCTACTATGCCCCACTACACTAAGCTTTTAAGATCATCCAAAATAAGCTTAGCAATATCCAAGTTAATTTAAAAGTTATCCTATAAATGGCTGTTAAGGCTATTAACAACTCAGCAGGACCTAATAGAATTATCCCTACTCTACTAGTCTTTAGAGCCTATCTGAGGATAACTTAAGATTCTCCTCCATCACCCACAGTTACTAAGAGAGCTAAGGCAATTCGACTAGCTACTAAGGAAGTAAGACGCCTACACGCAGAGCGCCAAGTTAAGAATGCACTTGCAATAAGAAATGGCCCAAGTACTACAATAACTCTTAACTTACCTATCCAGTCAAATATACGAGTTTGGCGTAAGAAAGACGGATAGAATGGTCCATTTAAGTTACTCTCTACTAATGGAGAGATATGCGTACTACAAATGCCATATAGACCCACATTATTTCGCTTAACGGTGGTTAAACCTTACTATTTAGACGATTCAGACGACCTCCCTCCTTAAGAGGAGGATAACCCTAAACAAGATAAACTATCTAAGGAGATTTAACCAGCTGTACGACGAGGCCAAGGATAACCTAAGGGATCTCGCAATAAGGTTTACTTTGTTAAGGATAACGACTTCGACTAGGATCTTAATAACCAATTCCTTATTAACCCTTTAATGGCATTTATAACCAGTAAGGAAGAAGATAACAAGAAACTGTCTTTAAAGCTACATAAAGAAGGCTTAATCACCACTCCTAGTATACTATTTAAGACATCTTAGAAGCAGGAGATTGACGGCCTCATTAGCAGAGGAGTCTTTAAGTTTAAGCTGTACGACCCTACTAAATACGGGAACCAACGCATCTTTAATTTAAGGATTATCAATAAGGTAAAGGGCAAAGCTACTAATACCCCTTATAAGAAATCTAGGCTTATTATCCAAGCTTACAATAATAACGGTAAGGAGACAATTCTTACACAGTCTTTAATAATTCAACATACTAGTTAACAAGTAATTAACGCCCTAGCCCCGGCGTTACTATAGCTCCCTAGCAAGGAAATAAGCTTATAGCTCTAAAATATCACCTAGGCGTATACCCAGTTAACAATATATCTCTAGCGACTAATCTTAGCCTATCTTCTAAAGCAAGTTCAACACTAGTACCCTAAAGGCACGATTATGGTGGTACTTAAACCACTTTATAGGATCGCTAAGGCTAGTACTTACTAGTAGGCTATATACAGCAAGCACTATAAAGAGAAGCTATTTATAACCACGTCTACCTACGACCCCTGCCTCCTAATCACCACTTTAAAGGAGGTATTTGGAGTTATGGGAATACAGATAGATGATACTATTATCTTAGCAAATAACAGTTTTTGGCCCTTAAGGAAGACGAGTTATAAAAAGCTAAGCTTATAGCAAAGCTAAAGGAGAAATTAACACCCAAAAAACTATTAATCTTTAATGGATGTGTCTTAACTCAAGAAGGGGATATAATAGTATTACGCTAAAAGGAGCAAGGTAAGAAGATCAAGCTAGTTAATACTAGTTCTCTAAGTTTCTAGTAAGGATATATTAAATAACGCGCTTATAGAGCCTATATCGCTTCTATTTATCAACTAGAAGCCGCTTTTAACCTATTGGTTGCTATACAATATTAAGAACTAAGTAAGAAGGACCTCATTGCTTTAAATAAGCGCCTTAAATAGTAAATAGATTACCTGGATTAAGGTCTAAAGTATATTCCTATTAACCTTAGCACAGCTAAGCTCTTTGTCTTTATAGATGGATCATTCGCAAATAATAAAGATTTTAGCTCCTAGATTAAATATAAGATTATTATTATAAATAAGACTACAGGCCTTAATAAGTTTACCCTTAAAGAAAATATAATCTACTGGAGTTTAACTAAGAATAAACGAGTTATTAGAAGCGTGCTAGCCTCTAAGATCTACGGCATAGTTAGAGGAGTTAACATCTTATTCGTTATTAGCACTACTTTAAAGTTAATTACAGATCAACTTAATATCCCCGCTATTTCTACAGTCGTCTATACAGACTCATACTCCCTTTACGAGTGCTTAGTTAAGCTTGGCACGACTAAGGAGAAACGCCTAATAATTAATATTATAGCTATTCGACAGTCTTATAAACGCAGAGAACTATTTAAGATTTAATGGATTAACGGGTAAGATAACCCTACTAACGCTATAATAAAGCTAAATCCTAACAAGGCTCTTAAAGTCTTTGTTAACACAAATACCCTTTAAGTATAAGTGGAGGGATAGGTAAAGAGAGATTAATATAGGGGGAAGCGGTTGGACTGGTATAGTTACATAGGCAACCCACAAAAGAAGAATTGCTAGTGTCGGGATAATATCGCGTGTGGTCACGTGGTCACGTGTCTCGCTAGCACTAGCGTATAAGGAGAGCTTACCTCTCCTCTCGCCTCCGCGTTACCTTACAAAAATTAATTGAATTACGACATCATACTATTTACAAACTGTAGCTACGTGATATTACCTTTGTAATACTAATAAATATATACTAGGCAGAATATAAGTATATATTAAAGGTGTTCATCCCATTTATAGGATGGGTTAATTATATATAGGTAATCTCTAAAGCCTATATATTGTAAGCATATGCTAGGCATATACTAAGTATATACTAAGCGTATACTTACTATTAGCTTATTTCTTATATATATTAACTATAGCAGTGCGAAGTCCAGTTCCGTAAATATATGCAAATTATATAAATAATTGAGTAGTATTACCTAAAACCTTAAATACTAGCTAAAATATTTTTATGTATATAGCACGTGTTTTTAGGTTAAGAAAGGTATATACCTATACTTTAATTCCTATTATAAGTGTTTGGTTTATATAGAGTATATATATAGTATAGGGTATATATACGTTTAGAATTCTCGTCCTATTCTATAATTAAGAATAGATTCGTTTTACCTTAAACTATCTTAAATAATAGGTCTATTTTAATATATGTTACGCGTTAAAATGCCTTAGCTTATATATACATATAGTATATAATAAATTGCCCGAATCCATTGCTTAGTATTCTCTTTATATTAATTAATAAAGAACTCGCGTAGTATACCTGCTACGCTTAGTCTCTATATATACTTAGCGTGTATTTAACCTATACTTACCTATATATACCATCCCCTCTAGGAATTATAGCATCCTTTTCTTTTAAATCAGAGTAGTAATTTGATCCTTAATATTAAGACTGCTATATACTACACGTAGTGTCTACTTTTTATACTTCCTATATAAAATATAGTACTGCGGTAATAGGATAAATCGACCTATATAATAGTAAGTAGTTTTATTTATATATACTATGTATATCCGGGGTATATATATAGTAAAGCTTAGAACATCCACTTACTTTATTACTTTAACTATATTATTAGCAAGGTCGATTAGTAGCTTTATTAGATATAGTAAATAATATATATAAGAATTCCGTGTAATAAGGCAAATATAAGGATACTGTGCTATATTAACAGGAATATAGTAGTCTAACTATATACCGTATATTCGGCTTACTACTCTACCTTAGCCTTGCGGGTAGTTAAATCCTATATAGGCTTAGCATATATATAGCGCATGCACGATATATATATTATATACTATAATATTTTCGCTTTAACGTTATATATCTAATATAGGTATATTCTTATTTAACTTCCTAAACTTTATATTTAATAAGTAAATAAAGGTATTAAATATCTACCTAGGCAGTTGTTGATGATAAAGGCTAGGTAGTATGCTATGGTTTAGTATTACTGCTGCTAGAATAACTAATAAACTCTACCTATATATAATAAGTATATATCGCGCATACGCCGGGTATATACATACTCTATACTAAAAAAATATTATTAATCTGCTTTTACTATATACACGTTCTTATATACTAGGGTAGATACACTACCGCTATAATTGTAAAATACTGTAGTAGTAGCTATATATTATAAGCATATACCTAACATATATAGATAATGCTTACTTTTCCATACTTTGCTTAAGCTTTTTATTAATCTCTACTGCCTAGTATAGATAACTACTACGCTTTTAGAGGTCGTTAATTAATTTAAGCTTAACCCTTGTTACGGCGCTGTTACAGACCCTAGTCAGGGGCTTGGCCAAGCCTTGGCGCCATGTATATAGACGTGTCCTTTCCTCGACCTTCTCCCAGACCTCGTCTTGGAATTCTCGTTTACTGGCTACTAATAGATTCTGTTCTTTTAACTGAGCCTTCACAACCCTATTATATGCGGAGCATATATAGAGCATATTCTTATAGGCGTACTTATAGTGTCTAATGCCGCTATATTTAAACGCTTAATAAAATACTTTTCTACTCTCCTAATTATTGTTTTCCCTAAGAAGTTATAGTTGTGTAATCTTAGGGTTACTAGTTTAATAGAATAAGAATTAAATTTACTAGATGTATAAGTATAGTATATACTTTATATATATATTGCTTACCTTTAATATATACTAATTAATAACCTCGCGTACTATTTTTTTTATCTGCATCTATAGATAGCAGAGGTATTACTTTATACATAAAGTATGTAATTCCTTCTTTTCTGGTTGCTAGATATTCTAGTATTATAATATAGTTTATTACCTCTTAGATAATAACTTAATACTTACCATTAGAGCTAATAAGTGCTCTATAGTCTTAGAGTGTGCCCTAGCTATTCTAAGTATATATAGTATATATATGAAGTCGTATATAGTTTTACCTTAGAGAGACCTATATAAAATAGAAGCCGCTATTATATACTATTTTAGCTCTTACCCTCCTTATTCTCCTCCTTATCCTCCTTATTTTTAATACTCTCCCTACTAATTATATTATCTTAAGAACCATCATCTTTATATTTAACATTAGGTACGCTCTAGAATGCCTATATATACTAACTAGTAGGCCGTTTAACCATCCTACTATACTCTCGTTTGCCTTAGTATAGTTTTTACTTACTATTAGTATAGCGAGATACGTGTAAATGCGCGTATATATATATGTGTCACGGAGTGAGTACAGGCGACGCAGGGTTGTCGATGATGAATGAATGAATAAATAGGCCCAATATCGCATTCAATTCATAAGCCGACCAAATATCACGATATGAATGAATAATCGCGATATTTTAGATATAGGCGGTATCACTAGTCTTGGAATAGTGGGGGTACTAAGTCGATAGGGCCGATGTCTCCCTAGAGGCCTCCACCCCGTTCTAGCG
>Ga0307515_10012574_pt1 | contig 15914 bp, 18 predicted proteins | sample 17_EM_MG_FD_194513 | JGI IMG/M metagenome (GOLD analysis project Ga0307515, IMG submission 194513) | Populus trichocarpa ectomycorrhiza microbial communities from riparian zone in the Pacific Northwest, United States - 17_EM | ecosystem: Host-associated > Plants > Roots > Unclassified | place... | reverse complement strand
AGGTTTTAGAAATGAGAAAGTGTTTTTTTTTTTCGTATTTATAGTACCCCTTAAACCGAACCGGTTCGGTTCGGTTGGGGTTTTGCCGGTTTCCGGTTTCGTAAACCGAAACCGAACCGAACCGAAAATTTTAACAAAAAAAATAATCGGTTTACTCGGTTTTTTTTCGGTTCGGTTTTTTTGGTTGTTTTTTTTTTCGGTTTACTCGGTTTCTCGGTTTTTTTGCTCACCCCTACCCCCATATATGACAGCTAAGCCCCAGAAAATGAAGAATCCAAAGGACTTTACGGATTTGTACCTCAAACTCATTAAGGTGCACATGTAGTACTGTAACAGCATGGAGGAGGAGAATTAATGTCAAATTCATTTGGTGTGGAACACAACTGTATGATAGTTTTGTGTTGCACGTCACAAGAGGGACCAATGTTTTGTAACCATGGGTCCAAGCCAGGGTGGATGAGCTAGGTGTGGATTGCAAGGATGAAACGTGTACGTGCCGTCAAGGAGCCCATGAACTCCAGACAATTTTCTAACTTGTAAAGCACATTCAAGTGCTATTAAACTGCAAAACAACTAACTGTATATATGGATTGATTTTTTGAGATGTTTCAACTACTTTTTAAATAGGGTTCAGAACCGACTTCCATTTTGGAAGAAAATCTAGTGGTTGCGGTTATAAAGTGGTAAATCGTTCGTGTTCTTACTTCCATTTTTCTTTGTTTTGCTCTTAGGTGTTAGAGAGCAGAAACCCAAAGCATTAAGGACAGCTAGTCGCAGTGGTCCTCCTAATAAAGAAGGACTAGCTATCCTTCAGGTATCCCAGTTTAATAACAAGGTTAAGAGTGCAAAATGGCCTGATTAGACCTGCTTGTTAGCACATTATGTCCCTTCGGTTCGGGTCTTAGACTTAAGTACACTTATGGCTAAGTAGTTGAAACTGCGTTTTAACTGTTAAAAATATTAAATTGTTGTTTTTTACATGGATAAAACTTTTTTACTTGTTGAAAACCCAGAGCCACACCAAACCTATTTCGTTTACCTACCATCAAATTTGAGTCACTTTTGGTACCTCAAACCCCATTTTGCGTATGATTCGAGTCAATTCACTCATTGGTTATAAATTTCTCATAAATAATATGTTCTTTTTTGGCCGCTACCATCAAATTGAAAGGATTGTTGACTGACCATTAGTGGTTGAATATTCGAATCCTTGCACGTTAGCATCCTAGCCAGACAGAATCAGAGGGCTAACCACGCCTGTTAGGCCTATGTCCAGTGCCTACCAAACCAGAAGAGCCCAGCATGCAGTGAAACTGGGCCCCTCGTACCGGTTATTTCGAAGAGAGCGTGCCATTATTTTGGAGAGAGCATGCAACTATCTGAAAAAAATTTAGTCCTTGCAGTTGCTGAGCCTCCAACGATGAGACATCGGAAATATCTTGCTCTAGGATAGTATAAAATATAGTATAAAATGGCAAGAACAGAAGAATCATGAGAGGAAGAAAATTGGTAGAAGGCATGGAAAGGCCCACCCAGCATATGCAATGTCTTGACAGTGTCTCTAAAATTTAAAACCTCAAGTCAGAAGAACCTGTTGAACACCAGGTGGCTACATCAGCAATTGAGCTACGAACAACCTCGTTCATGACAGTAAAAAAAAAAAAACCCATCTGGTTCTTCTGGGGTGATAGTTGATGGCAGTTTCTCAATTCAATCTCTACTGCATAACCGGACATGAGAATTTCTTCTCATCCCGCTCCTTGTGAATGAAATGATTATCCAATCAAACTATCAGTCTTTTGAGCTTGCACGCTGGTAGTGATCCACAGCATACAATCCACACAAATCTTTTAAGCAAACAGAATGCACAAAAGCACACACGTTAGTAGCTAACCGAGATACAGCTCAAGCTGACACAATGATATTATCGCAAGGCTCACGGGGAAAGTAAGAAAACCACCTTGGTTAATTTTATAATTGACAGCAATAAATGTTTTTCTTGCGCGTGGATCATTAATTGTCTTAAAAATGAATGACAGAACAACTCAATATTTTAACTTTTAACAAACAACCTAGTGAAAAATTCCATGCTAACTGCCAGGTATCGAAAGAAAACTCTTCAAATAAGTAAACCACCACACCAAATCCTATAGGAAAAACTCTTGCTTCTCTTGAGCTAGTTCGGCAGTAATTCTGGTGATAAATCATAGGTTTAAGCAGATGCAACAACTGGCATTGCCTCTTCGGCCTGCAACTGCTCATAATATTTGACGAGGACTTCCCAACCACCAGGGCACATAAAACCATCAGGAGGGTTCTCACCATTTCTAGCATAGGCCCTCATCTGCAACAAAACAAAGCGGATACCAAATTACAGGTAGAAAATTATATGCAAAACCTTCAGCTGCCTAAAATACGAAGAAAAAAAAAATCTTCAACAGTATTACAGGAAGTTTGAGAAGGTTCTTAAGAGCAAACTTCCACATCTTGAACCCACTATATAAAACCTACGGAACCATGCAATAACTGTGCAATAGCAAAAACAATCACCTAATGATTCCACATTACCCTTGATCAAAGAATGCACACAATCAGCAGTGATTATGCTTTCCTTTCTACTCTTAAAACAAGATTTGCTTGATGTTGTCATATTCTTTGTCAACAAATGGAGCTTGAAATGATTGGATACCTAGGACTTTTGAGTCAAACAACTCATCATAACTGACTTATGGAAATGAATTATTGACAACAAGGAGGAATTCAAGGCTTTTTTGAGCATCAACTCTGTTAGATCCGTAGAAACAAAAATAATTATGATATCAGATATATTGTTCCTACCTTGGTTCCAGAGATGAAGAGGAACTCTTTGGAACGAGATGGATCAAAAAATGCCATCTTCTTTGCCACAGTGTCATATGCTGCCACCTGCACAGTATAATAACAGAAAGATTACTCAATGGCTTCGCTGTGGAGATAATGCCATAAACAAGGATGTTAGAGCCTTGATTTCTAAACATCAGTAATCCATCACATCTTAAGCCACAAAACTTAAGCCCAGCAGATGCATTACAAACTCTCAAGTGTAAATTGCCACCATTTTGACGTTAGATAGAAACAGATATCAAAGTGGAAAACAGTAAACAACAGCACCTCATTACTAGATCTAACCCTGTCTTATATGCGCTTCCACCTGGCCCGCATGTTTGTCAACCAATTGTCTTCTATACTACCTTCAAAATGTTCAGTCTGATCCTATTGTGTCTAGTCAGAGTTAGCAATGGTTGTAATATGTTTCTGCAATGATGATGTTATTAATGCACTTAGATGGAAATAGAAGTTTATGATGTTGTTACAGATGCTAGCCAAAAGTGACAAATAATGCATAGGAAAGGAGCTTTGGCAGAGAGGTGAGAGGTTGTGAAACCTACCCTAAATGGCAAAATATTCAACTTCTCCAGACCTTGAGCCATGCTTAGAACCTTTTTTCCATGATCAGGGTCATATAAATCTCTCTTCTCTGTCGGGTGACCCATACCAGCAGGATCACGACCTACAATGTAAAAGTTAGCACCTGCATTTACGCGTGCCTTGGCATGCCATTGCACTTCAGTAGGACCAGCATAATGCATAGGTGACGGGAATACAGCAACAATTGTAGTTTCAGGGTCAAGAACTCCATCTTCTAGAACCTGCTCAAAAGCAGATCCATGAATGCCAATTCCACAGCAAATAGAATCATTTTACATCATTGGTTAAAGAAAAGAATGGTAGCGGTTTTCCTAGGGTGTCAGAATATGTATCATCACAGAATGGATGATCAGATCAATGTCATCACAGGCTATGTAGAAGAAATTAATGAATACAACCTTGCTGTGTTGTTCCATCCGAACATCCAAAGGAACGTCATCAGCCTTTGTGAAACCTCCTAATGGATGAAGCAGTAGAATCGGATTCTTATAACCCATTTCCAAAAGCCGCCTGCGTGTATCATTCATCAATAAGGCATGCCCATTATGAACGGGGTTTCGTAACTGAAATGCAAAAACTGCATCAGCTTGACGCCTATCAAATTCCTTCCTGAGTTGTTTAGGAGAAAGCCTGTAATGATCAAGTCCATCATTGTATTTGATGGGCTTTAGCACTTCTAGATCTCCACCTAGGAGCCAATTTCCTGCTGGAGCAATGAATTCCTCAACGTACGGCAATCCAGGTGCAGTTGTCCCCCATGTTCTAGCTATTCTTTCTTCTTTGTTATGCTTGTATATCTCAATACTGCAATAAAACTTTAAATTCAGAAAATTCCCTTTTGGTTAAGAGAAGAAAGTCAAGTAACTTGGCAGGTCTGGAGCAGCTTGCATAAGTGAAATGATTTTTTAAATTCAAAGGGCAATGCAGCATGACTACCCACCCAACAACGGAAAATCAAAGTATAACAGCAGGAGTCCGCTTTCCAGCAGTGTAAAGCACAGCCTCTGCTGAAATTTCAGCCCATATGGTTTCTAACATGATGATCACAACCAAGACAAGACCGATAATTGGGTTTTGACACACATGGTAAAGCTGTTGGCTGTCCTGAAGCTGTTTCACATAAACATTTGCTTCAAACATGTAAACAAGAACATCCACTATGTGTTTAAATGAGCTCCTCTAATGCCACACGACAATGGGTATTCACACCATCAATTCATTCAGAATTCCAGACATGGAAGTGTGCCCTCCTGGAACATCAAAAGATTAACCGAACGAAAGCAACTTCGTAATGCATTTCTTTGCTTCAATTCCCACATTCAGAAAATAGCTCTTATCCTTTCCGAAAGATCAACTACCATTGTTTTTTTACTCGAAAACACAACACGAGTTATTAAAAATTCCTGTCAAAACAACAAACAGCATTCCATTTCCACATAAAACTATTAAATAACAGATGGTGTAACCTCGTATAAATTCCAGGTTTAACTGTACTGATTATTAAATTTGCACGCTTGACCACATTACAGAAATGTGTGTGCGTATTCTATTGAGATATACTTCTTTAAAGCCACCATGGCAAAACACGACCATGAATAAATAAAATAAGAAGAAAACATATACAAGAGAAGGAGATTAACTAAACCTTCGAAGAATAGCAAGCAAATCACCCTCAGGACCAACCAATCCAACATCTTTTGAAGACCCAATACTCTCTTTGGTCTCGTCATCAATTGCCAAAACAATAGGAAGCGACATATTCACAACAGTCCTATTTTCCATTCTCAAAGAATTAAAATGCAAACTCTGCAAATACTCATTCTCCCTCATAAACCCTTTCAAGGGACTCGCCCATCCTTCACTTATCACATGAACCCACTCCACATCAATCTTAGCCAGCCTCGCTTTAGGCAGTGATTCTGCTTCCAAGGTTTTTGACCCCCTCTCGCTCTCTGGCACTATAACATCCACCAAGACCCCACCATCTGGCTCAATCAAGGAGCTCTTGATAACTGTACCGGATACAGAAGCTTGAATCATTCCGGGTCTTTTGTTGTTGTATAGAATAGGGTTTAATGCGTTTGAATGGTAGATTGGTTTTGGTCGGATTGCTGGGAATTTTGTTCTGTTTCTTTCGTGACAATTAAGGTTAATTATGCGAGGAGATATGGTTAGTTTAATTGTTAAAGACATGATAATGACGGTGTTTTTTTAATGTTTTTTAAGGTTGCTGTCAGAATTTGGGGGGTGGTTGTTGTGGGAGTAAGGTGGAGAGGCCTGGAGGGGGGCTCTGAATTTGGGCAGCATTTTTAACGGGAATATGATTCAACTGCTAAAGAGATCCACACGTTTGCTTCTCTTGCCTTTCGTGGATGGAGGGAGCCTGGCTTCTACTACTAGTCTCCATTGTGGTTGGGGTACAGAGCCGGGAGGGCAGTAATGGGCTAGAAATCATGAGAGATGAATGAAAGCAACTAGGCAGTAATGGCCACAACTTGTCGTGGCGTGCCCAGGTCTAAACCACTGTGATGGTCAAGAAATCCCGCCCCCTGGCCAGGCCCACCAACTAGTCCAGGGCCCACCGAGAAAAAAACTATATTTATACAAATTTTAAGGCACTTTAATGAAAAGAGTGTTTTTTTTTTTTTAAGGTTTAATCTGTTTTTTTAATTGATTTTTAAAATTTTTTTGATATAAAAAATTTAATTTTTTTTTTTAAAATCCGGTGTAGTAAAACCCACGGCTGGATAGGTATTGCCAATATCTTGAAAACCAAAATCATTCATGTTTGCCGCCATGCGTTTGGTAGTACCAGGAAATCATTCCGCCTCTCCCCGACTTTTATTTACTTGTGTGAGTGTCGGACTCTTTTACTTGTACTCTGTTTTCCTGAGGGATTGGAAAAGGGGTGGATGAGAGAGGAGAGATTAGACAAGAGGGGTTGGAATTATTCTTTGTTTTGGCACCAAGTATGAGAAGAACCCTTGAAAGAACAAGAGATAAGCGTTCCTCGGTTATAATTTTCACTCGTTTAAATATATTGGTTCTTGTGTCATTCGTCATTTCTCTTCTCGATCATTTCCACCTTGTCCAATCTATTAATCTTGGTAAATGACGGTAGCAGCTAGAAATCGGCAAGGAATGGTCCAATTTAAATACCTTCACATGGTAGACCCCAGTAGAACAAAACTGAAGAGTAAGGGCATCGGGTGATTGAGTTCAGTTGCTCCTCGTGTAAAATTATTGAATATCCTTATTTCATAACAAAAGAATTAGAATTAGGTTTGGTCAACTATAATGTGTATATTATCCATACGAGGAATCTTCTAGTTGAGAAGATCCATCGAATTGAAACGAAGAGAAGGTAGAGCAGTCAGGCAAAGGCTTGCTCTTCTTGTCCACCTGCCACAAGAGTAGTCTTTTCACGCTTGTGTTTTGTAAAGGGGACTGAAGAAAAGGTTGCTCCTATAAGGGATCTTCGAGATAAACAGAAAATCTCAAATTCACGAGGTCTATCCTTGTCCCGCCACCCTTCTTGACCTCAATGGTTATGCAGATTGCTTTCTACTTTATAATTGACTCGAATGAAAAATTCATCACAACTACTATAGTTTGATCGCAAATAGAGCGCATGATCAAGAGCTTGGTGTTATTTTTTCTCTTAAAAAATAGTTGTGAACTAGCCCATATCGTCATGGACTTCGTCTCTGTGGACCGAGGAGAAAAGGGCTCAACGAGAAGATGACTGTACCATGAGAGAAGCAAGGAGGCCAGTCTTGGATTTGCCAACAGCTTGAAAGGTTGGCCTATTTTGGTGACATGGATGCCTAACTCGACCGGTCAATTGGCCCACCTAACAGATGATGAGATCCTCGTTGATCGTATTTTTGAAAACTCTTTCTCACTACTAATTAAGAACAGCAGAGCTTTCGATTAAGGGAAAATATAGCACACATAGAAGGAGCTCTTTTTTCAATAGTAAAAGATCACATTAAAAGCAAGGCTTAGATGTTGTTAGCCTTAAGACTTCAACAAAGTTTGAAGATCCCCTAGGCAAGGCCCTGGTGTACCATTAAGTTTCCTCCGGATGTATCCTTTATTGGCAGCAAGCCTTAAAAAAAAAAATGTAAGTAAGAATAAACATTAAAGAAATTCCAAGGAAAATAAATAACTCAATTATTTAATAAAAAAATAATATTATTATAATTTCGAGGGAATGTTACAAGACTCCCTCCTTTCATACAGGAGTTTAGCTTGCCAGCACGTGACTAAAATATGAGAAAGCACCCTCAACACACCAGCAACAAAAATCCAGCCATATCCAATCCTTCCCCCGCTTTTCCCAACAGTATAAGAACAAATATCTTTCGTGTCAAAAATCTGTTTTTGCGCGAGAGAACAATCCATTTCCAGCCCCCGTTCCCGATCCGCTTGCTGACCCTGTTACCTTCTAAAAAGACACAATCACCCTTACACTTATCCCCATGTATCTTCCTCTCTTACTCATCACGTCAAATTACCCAGGGGCATCTCTGTAAAACAATTCCCCGTGCCCTAACTCGCTGCCGCGTAACGAATCCTAAAAACTAAAAAGTACCCATTATCCACGGACGCAACATGAGAAATTTGCTTTTCTCATATTCTCCGTGGTAAGGGTTAGGGTTCACTTCCTTGCTGTTATGCTATCTATTCAATCCGTTTCTTCAAGCGAGTTGGATTGGTGAGTCGCTGATTTGAGTGATTTACGATGGGAGTGCCGGCCTTTTATCGGTGGTTAGCGGAGAAGTATCCGTTAGTGGTGGTGGATGTGATCGAAGAAGAACCGGTTGTTATCGAAGGCGTTAAGATTCCTGTGGATACAAGTAGACCTAACCCTAACAATATCGAGTATGATAATTTATATCTCGATATGAACGGGATTATTCATCCTTGCTTTCATCCCGAAGACAGAGTAAGATTCCGATTCTCTCCCGCCCTTGCCTTTTTGCTTGCGTATTTGAATTTATTTTCTGTCTTTGGAAGTTAATTCTGTGTTTTAGAATGCTAATTTGGTCTTAATGGAGTTGAATCAAACTGGATTTATTTATTTTTTTGATAATGAGATTTATTTTTTGCTTGTTTAAATTTTATTCCTCTTGCAGCCTTCGCCTACTTCTTTCGATGAGGTTTTTCAGTGTATGTTTGATTGTATTGATAGGCTTTTTGTGATGGTGAGGCCTCGGAAATTGCTGTACATGGCAATTGGTGAGTGATTCAAATTGGGTCGTTTTCTTTTAGCTGATTTTGTGGGAATGACTTGTAGATGGAGTTGCACCTCGTGCGAAAATGAATCAGCAGCGGTCTAGGCGTTTTAGGGCAGCTAAAGATGCAGCTGATGCGGTATGTGTTTATGTTAACAATGGAGGCCTCCTTTTCGTGTATGCAGTTGGAGAGTGTCATGGGTTATTGGTTAATCAGCAAACCATTTCTTTGTTAAAATTACTGTCTTAGTTTTTTTTTTATATTAAGTAAAATTATTTGGTATGTTCATGTATTGATGCAATGGCTGACAATGGATGCTTAGTATCTGAAAGTGAATTGAAGTAACACGAGTTTTTTGGATAAAGCACATAGGTTAGCTTAACCAATTACTTATTGAAGAAGGAAAAATATTTATAAAGATACAAAAACAACTCGTGAAGGAATGCTTATTAGATAAAGATTTTCTGAGGAGCACTTAGAGTTTGTTGGATGAAAATAATCTTTCTTCTTCCTGTGGAAAACTGATGGTTTTCGGAGTTATCAAATTGTTTCTTTGAAATGAGAGTACTAGAGCCCATGATTCTGATACCTGCTCTGTAGTCCCTTTTACTTGGTCATTTCTTGGAAACTGCAATTATCCCTGGTGAACTTTTTGGCCATGCAATAGATAAATCCTTGGTTATGCAAACATCCTGTTTAACTATTTATGGAATTTTCATTAGTTTTGGAATCTTCAAGTTTTTGCTAGTGAACATTTACTTAACTTTTCAGGATGCCCATGACTGTATTTATCGTACATTTTTGGATCTATTTTGGGATTATCTAGGTTTTCAGTATTCCTTATGGTTTTTTTTTCCATATATCTTCATTCTTATTTTGCTATATTCTTCTAAAAGAGGAAAACTTAACACATAGCAGGACATACACCATTTCAATAACTATCAGTAATTCCCTATTTGTATTGTAGGCTGCTGAAGAAGAAAGGCTAAGAGAGGAGTTCGAGAGGGAGGGCAGGAAGCTTCCCCCTAAGGAGTCATCTCAAACTTTTGATTCCAATGTTATCACTCCTGGAACTGAATTTATGGCTGTTTTGTCAATTGCATAGCAGTACTATATTCATCTTAGACTAAATTATGATCCTGGATGGAAGAAAATTAAGGTATAACCCATAATGTGGTTCCTTGTTAATTTTTTTCTCATGCAGTGCTTTGTTTTCTTTTGCAAATATAATGCTATACTCACCTTCTGGTGTGTGTAACAGTAGCAAATGAATAACGCTTGAATTTCAGTTCACATTTCTATTTTGTGAAGGTTATCCTTTCTGATGCAAATGTTCCCGGGGAAGGGGAACACAAAATCATGTCTATATCCGTCTTCAAAGAAACCTTCCCGGTTATAATCCAAATACACGCCATTGCCTGTATGGTTTGGTATATTTCTTCCTCAACTGAGTCTCCTGATCTTTTATAACCTAACTGTTAGTTTCCTTGTAGTCTAACATTCTTTCCTCTGTTTATTGGTGTTTCTGATAGGATGCAGATTTAATCATGTTGGCTCTGGCTACCCATGAAGTTCATTTTTCAATTCTTCGAGAGGTCTGTCTTGATGTTTAGAGATATTTGCATTTCTCTAAAAATGAATTCAATTTCAAACTTCTTATGCTGTTTCTTAGAATTAGTTATTTAGCAGAGAGTAAATAGATGGCACTTATTTCGACCAAAGGCTTGTTCATCAATCATCAGAATAAGTGGATTGAAAGAGTCTATTTTAAATACCTGTAACCCACTGCTAAACTTCCACTTATTTTGACAAAGGTTGATGAATCATCTGCTAAATGTTGGATTTTAATTTTCTTTAATGGCCTTTTTTAATGGTTCGGTTCAGATTGTTTTCACTCCTGGACAACAAGACAAATGCTTCCTATGTGGTCAGATGGGTCATTTAGCAGCTGATTGTGAAGGAAAGGCGAAGAGAAAGGCAGGAGAATTTGATGAGAAAGGCAATGACGTTGCTGTGCCCAAAAAACCATACCAGGTAGGTGCATTTTAAAGGTCTTTGAAAGTTTTGGGTGTAAACATCTTTCATTACAATGCATCAACTAGCCCTTTTTGCTTCATAACTCTTTTCTTGATGCAGTTTCTCAATATCTGGATTCTTAGAGAGTATTTGGAGTATGAATTCAGAATTCCTAATCCTCCATTTGAGATTGATCTTGAACGCATTGTAGATGATTTTATATTCATTTGTTTCTTTGTTGGCAATGATTTCCTGCCACACATGCCCACACTGGAGATTCGTGAGGTTCGTGAATAGTTTACTTGAAAGTACATTGTTTCTGTGTTTTAAGATGGATATATTTAGTTTGTTGATTGAACCTGGCACATGTGAAAAACCATATGAATCTTTTGGCAATACAGATTGTGAATTCTTTGAGTTGCTGCTTAGGATCTTTTCCCTGCTGAAATAGATTAACTACAGCATAACAAAGAAAACACCCTTTTTTTTTAATAAAAAAACTCCTTTCTTTCAGGGCGCAATCAACTTGCTGATGGCTGTTTATAAGAAGGAATTTAGGGTGCTTGATGGGTATTTGACTGATGGCAGCAAGGTACTTCAATGTTCGTGCTAGATGTTCTACATAAATAGTTGGCTGCTGGCAATGGGTTCTATCACTGAACTTACGACTGTTTGTAAGATTGCTCATAAATTGTTCTTTATAACTTTCTGTTTTCTCAGCCTAATTTAAATAGAGTGGAACATTTTATTCAAGCTGTGGGTTCATATGAAGATAAGATATTCCAGAAAAGAGCACGATTGCACCAGGTTAAATTTTTTCTCCAAAAGTTTGGATGCATGCATCCCTTTTACTGGAATTATATGAAGTTTAGGCATAATTGTTTTGTGCACCTTTGATCAATTCTGAATTTTATTGATTTTTTCCTGGTTACTAATTGTATTTTTTTTCCTTGTAAATGGGACGATAATGTGATATCTCCGGAAGGGTATTGAAAAGATGGCTATGAGACAATAAGATATCTATTAGCTGTAGAAGCAAAAATATTTTCATGTATAAGCAACAGTCTATGGAACCTTCTACCATAAAGTTTTGGATAGACAAGAAGAGGCACAAACAGAAAGAAGCACCTCTTTTCAACACCGTGAACTAATTTATTTTGTCCTTACATTGCAGCGTCAGGCAGAAAGAATTAAGCGTGAAAAGGCACAGGCAAGGAGAGGTGATGATGCAGAGCCTCAAAATCAACCTGAATCTTTGGTTGCAGTTGCCCGATTTCATGGCTCTCGTCTTGCTTCAGCTCCTACACCTTCACCATATCAGGATGATGGAACACATTCTCAGACATCTGATGGTAAACGATCCTCTGTTCGGAGGCATAAAGTTGCACGTTTGTCTTCAACAGCCAATATTGGTGCTGCCATTGTTGAGGCAGAGAATAGTCTGGAAATAGAAGTATGTTTTCCTGCTTCAGGAGAGGCACTTTAATGTAATTCTGACTCCTTCAGCCATTCTTTTTAGGACTCATTTTCTATGGGCTAGCCTTTCATTTGGTATGAGCCCTTGCTAGCGAGGGATTAAGAGCCCATTTGTTTACTCATTTTATTATCTTATGGAACTGAAATCTGCAGTTTGTTACATTTATATGATGGGCACTTAATTTTTTTCAGGTACATGAAAACCAAGAAGAATTGAAAACGAAGCTTAAGGAGTTACTTCGTGAGAAATCTGATGTTTTTAACTCAAAGAATCATGGAGAAGACAAGGTTTGAGTCTCCTATAGAAGTGTTGATTATCATTCATGTTCTATGAATTTTAGTATCCTGCCAAACTCCCTTTATTGTTTTTCCTTTTTTGGGCCATTAGTTTTTACTGATGTTCCTCTCCAATGTTCTTTTACCAGGTCAAATTGGGAGAACCAGGTTGGAAGGAAAGATATTATGAACAGAAGTTTTCTGCAAAAACTCTGGAGGAAATGGAAGATATACAGAGAGATGTTGTAAGTACATGTACGACTGTAGCTTTGATTTTCCTCTGTCTTCGATGTTTCTATGAGACATGTAAGCTGATCTTATATCTTTGACATTCAACTGAGTAGGTTTTGAGATATACAGAAGGGCTGTGTTGGGTCATGCATTATTATTATGAAGGCGTTTGTTCTTGGCAGTGGTGAGTTTTTGAATTTTCATTTGTAGCAGTTCTGAGTTCTTGTTTCTGCTGCAACTTCTGCTCTTTCCCTTCTTAAACTTCATGCCTGCCAAAATAAATGGCAATTTGGACACTGCAGTCTAGGTGTTGAGTCGTTGACCATTATAATTGTAGGAAATATTCTTACATGGCTCAGTGTTGCAAGATGATTTGATGGTTCAGACCGACTTCTCAAGATAAACTGCAGTTTACATGTTGTCTTTGCACTTGTCTTTGCACTTGATGTGTCAATGCCTTCAGATCTTGGTTAGGACACCGAACCCGAAATATTATTTATGCACGCGTATGATCATAGACGATGGAGGATAGCCCAAACAATTGAGAGATGGGGCTTTAACTTATGTTTTTGGGTTTAATTTATATGAATTTTTAGTTGAGGTTTATTAATTTGGCTTTATTTGTTGGGTTTGATTTAATTATTGTTGGGTATTTTATTTAGTTGGCCATAAGCCCAATCGCTTGTTCTAGTTAGGGTTTTAGTATTTATATCCTACTTTTCTAAATGTTAAGGAGTTTTTGATGATTAATAAAAAATTTGCAGACTTTGCATATCTCCAATCTCCATTCTTCTCTTTTTTTGCTTTCACTTCTCAGCTTCTTCTTTAAAAGCTTCTTTCTTTTCTTGCTTTAATTATTATTATTTATTGTTCCGCATCAGATCTTCAACTCAGAACTGGATAAATTCTTTGTTTCAGGTTTTATCCCTATCACTATGCGCCATTTGCTTCAGATCTCAAAGATCTTGGTCAACTGGACATTAGCTTTGAACTTGGTTCTCCATTCAAACCATTCAACCAGCTTTTGGGAGTTTTCCCTGCAGCAAGGTATCCTATCTATTTACTTCATATCCCCTCAGGGAAGCCATTTCTATTTGCAAAAACTCCTTGAGAAGGAGCTAACAAATTTTTTTTGCAGTTCCCATGCTCTCCCTGTACACTATAGGAAATTGATGACGGATCCAAATTCACCTATTATTGATTTTTATCCTACTGGTACACATCTTTACTAGAAAAGAGAGCTTGACCCATGACTATCTTTATATACATGCATGCTCAGATGTGTTCTAACCTCTGTTGCATCTATCAGATTTTGAAGTGGACATGAATGGAAAACGATATGCATGGCAGGTTAGTTTATCTTTGCGATCTTAATTCATCTGGCCTTTCAGGCATGATTGTGTGGTTGGAGTAATTTTCTAGCGAAGTGGTTCTCATTGATTCTGTTGTGTTTTCCAAATAGGGTATTGCAAAGCTTCCCTTCATTGATGAATCTCGCCTTCTTGCAGAGGTCCAAAAAATTGAGCACACATTAACGGTATGTATCTTGAATCAAGTTGGTCTGCTTCATTATTTGTTTCTTTCATTTCTTGAATTTTCTTACAAGAAGATCCTATGGTTTTACATCACCTGACCTGAATGTCGCAATGTTTTGTAGGAGGAAGAAGCAAGGAGAAACAGTATGACGTTTGACATGCTTTTTGTGTCATCATCTCATTCTCTCTCTGAGAGCATATATTTACTCGATAATCATTGCAAACAATTAACAGACAAACAACGAGCTGAAGTCAAGGAGTGTATCAATCCTGAGTTGAGGTCTGTATTGAATCACTTAAAACAGAATAATTTACATAAGTATTAACTTTGAGTTTTGAAAGTGGGTAACTTTCATGGGGGTCTGAATTTGATTGGTTCTGATTTTTACATGAATTGCTCTTTGTTGCTTCTGGATGTGAACTTTGTTAAGTTGGAATAGTAAATGTCAAGTGATCATCCCCGTTGCATAACTATCCATTCTTAGTGTCATGCCTTCAAGCTGGAATACAACTTTCCTTTCTGAGTCAAACTTTTGACAGAATGCTAAAAAGTTGCACTAGTTGGCAGACAATAAAGGGAAAGCAAACCAGTAATAGTATTTTAATATTGAAATCAACTGTCATCTGGGAAGCAAAGTTCATGTGGCTGCTCTTTTCTTGCTGACCTGGATTTTCTATTTACATGTTGGATTCATTTCATTTTCGAATATTGTTTGTAGTTTGTATATGAATGTTCATTCTTGTCTCAAAGAGAATCTTCTGATATGGGGTTTGTGCTTGTGAATTATAAACCACAGATTCAGTTTTCTTTATTTTAATCAAGTCTATTTTCCATAATTGTGTTATCTGAAGTGTTGGATTCTTCTTATGTTCAACCAAGTTCCTACCATCCCAGAAAGTGGATTTAATTTTGTTGCAGGCTGTTTTCTAGCTTTGAAAATGTTACCTTATAATCTTTAGGCTACAACATGACACTAGTTTTCCTTTGAGACTGAAAGCTACTCTATGCTCCAAAATCATGTTATGATTGTGCTTGCTTCCCTAGCGATCCATTGGTGAGAGTTGTTCTACCAATATGTTATATGATTTGTGGATTTAGCATGCCATGCATTCATGCGCCTATTACTGTCAACTTTTGGATGTGACACTCTTGAAGTTTCTTATCTCGAGTCATGTTTTTAACTTTTGTTCACTACAAGCTCACCAGCTTGCTATATTCTCAGATTTTGGGTTTAAATGAACTATATTTTCTACAGTAATCACATATTTAAAATCTGTTTGGATGATTTTCTGATTTTATTTATGGCTGCAGTGATGGGATGAATGGCTATTTATCTCCTTGTGCTGGAGATACTCACCCTCCTATATTCAGGTCTCCAGTTGTAAGCATGGAAGACATTTTGGCCAATGAAGTCATGTAAGCTTATAAATGTTTTGAGTGTGATATGACTATCAGATTATTTGAAGTCATAATTTGTCTATGGTTTGTTCCTGTTCCTTTCTCTATTGTTTTTTCTTTTTTTCTATTCAGATGTGTTATATACAGACTTCCTGATCCACACACACACATCACTCGTCCGCCTGCTGGTGTTATATTCCCCAAAAAGGTATGTATTTGGTTGTGATGCCTAAATGCACCCGCAATCAAAGTTGTTACTTAAAATCTCCTCT
>Ga0307515_10012573_pt1 | contig 15915 bp, 22 predicted proteins | sample 17_EM_MG_FD_194513 | JGI IMG/M metagenome (GOLD analysis project Ga0307515, IMG submission 194513) | Populus trichocarpa ectomycorrhiza microbial communities from riparian zone in the Pacific Northwest, United States - 17_EM | ecosystem: Host-associated > Plants > Roots > Unclassified | place... | reverse complement strand
TTCCCCCTATTTATTTCATACATATATATATAAAAAGCCATAAAAACCAGCCGCGTCTTGCTCTTGTACTAGATAGCTGTAGCGGGATAAAAATGCTGATTCAAAAAAAAAAAAAAAAAAAAGTGATCGGGATCGCGGTTTCGGACCGAGTCTGACCCGGGCAGGCGAAAACGGTGATCATGTCCTTACAGTAGATTCTCACAATCTCCACATCATCACCACCTGCGAACTGGAACAGTGGGGATGGCTCTCAGCGTGAGCGAAGAGGTCCGGCTTTACACGACGAACGCGGAAAGGGAAAGGTCGAGACGAGGACCGCCCTGTACACCACATAGCCTGGAGCCATTGCTACTGTAATACGCATTCTATTCACGAAAGTCCAACGGCCAGCAACTGGATATCGGCCGACTGCACCCTTCCGGAACAGTGATGTATATCCCTGGTGTTACAGATAGTCACGAATTGCAAGGCTTATGAGCGATCATATTCTTCTCAGAGTTACAATCGACTGCTCGTGATACGAAGCTGTGGAGAAACTGTACCAAAGGTCGATCCTCACGGAGGCAGAAGGGATTCTAGTGGGGTCATGAGTGAGTACTTTTGAACACTCCAAGGGAGGACACAATGCGACATACGGCCTCTATCGTGGCCCTACTTCCTCTTCGTACCCCTCCTGGATGTGGATGTGGAGGCCGTTGTGGGTGTTCCTCTGGTTTCGTCCGCCGTTCGCCTTGTTGAACTCCTAGTAACCCTCCCTCCTGTGGAAAGGGGACAAGATGTTCGTTTAGAATGGTCAGACAGGGGCGGTGGGGGCATCAGCATTTGGGAACCCGTTGGCCGTAGCTTTCCGCTTCTTGTGGGTGATTTTTCGGGACTGTCTCTTTCAACCGCCGGTGCTTGTGGGAGGTACACGACGTCACACTCTGTCTCCTCTCCCCCTCGATCGGGACCGTGCCGTCGACTTTTGGGATTCCGGTTGAATGGGTCAGCAACGCCAGAGGACCCAGAAATGGACCGTTTGGAAGATTTGCGTAGTGCCATTGTGGCGGGAAGCGGGTGTGATGAAACACCACTGGATCCATACATGCCTGCTGATGTGGTGTCGATGGTGCGGGTCGCATGAATGGGGCACACCTCCCACAGCACAATAGTTGGGATAGGGTTCTCGTGTCGATCATTGCCTGGCAAATCCTTCAAAAGCGTCTCCTTCCACATGATTCCGAGAGCCTTCCCATCATCCCAAGTAGGGTTTGGTCCAACAGGGTTGAGCCCTCCCATCGCATGATAATGGAGATCCATTGTAGCATTTAACCAATCCAAAGCGGCCTGGCTTCGTGTGCTTGTCAATCTCCGAGTACAAGACCGGGTGAGGGCGTTGTAGTATTTAGCAATGGCACCAACGTTCCCACCACGATTGAAAACACAAAAGAAGTCGGTCAACCACCAGTCGACGCCCATAGTGGACTCCACCGGAAGCCATAGTAATGCACAATAGAGAACCACATAGAAGAGGGACTCCAGATCATCCCTCATGGTGTGCACGTGGGGGGTGCTCGCATTGGAAACAGCGATGGACATGAAAGCGGGAGTGCCCTTTCAGGAGTCTTAATACATGGAGCCAGGGAATGCATAAAACTCACTATATGAATGTGGTCTTGCGCAGTCATCCTATCTGTCTTACAGCTAAGTTCCCAGTCAATCAGATACCCAACCCTGATCAGCCGGTCAGGTGTTCTGTAGAGTATGATATTGCCAAGGCTGAGGTCCTGGTGGAGGGTGTTGGCTTTTGAGTGCGCATCCGTCACAGCTGAGATGGGATGCACTCAGCGGTGGACTGATGTGATGACAGACAGACACTTTACCAATGAAAATGTCATAGGTCGCACTCAGTAACTCCCGCGTTCCTTTAAAGGTCGACAACCCGAAGCCCGCACCCCTCGTGACCAGCCGATAGTGTCTACGTGGTATTGACCAATGACGGTTGTCCGTTGGATACAATTTTTTCGCCCAGTGCTCTTGTGCGAACCTGTCTGTTTGCGTAGTTTGAACACCACCTGGGTTATGTGAGATGAAACCTTGGGATTCACGTAAACCGGAAAGGGGGAGACCTACCAGCACATAGGACATCTCCATGACATACCAACCCTGGAATATTCCGTACACCCGCCTCTGAGAGTTCTTTCAAGATTGCGCCCTCTGTTTCCACTCCAGGGGCATCCGCGCGCCAGACGTCTTTGACGAATATGACTTCTCCAGACTTGCATTCAACACCCCAGTATCCTCTAGTTGACCGTCCGGCTGCACCTTTCGAGGTAAACATCGGCCGAGAAACCCAGATACTGTGGGCCTCCGCACCGGTCCCCACAGTCAGGCGTGCGATAGCGCCGGGCGAGTAGTGTTTGTCCACTTCTGTTCTGATGTCCTCGGCGGCCAGTTCGGGGAGTTGTTCCTCCACATGTCTTCTGATCGCGCCAATAAACTGTTCCCTGTCCTCTTTGGAATCCACAGCGATGGCCGAAAGATCAAAGCCGCATTGTTCGTGTGTGGCCGTGGAAAACCGCCAAATAAAACCAGCGAGGATTTTAGGACTTGATTTGTAGTCGAAAGACTCAGTGACCACAACACCCGATCGGTCCCAGCGTAAGAGACGAGCGGTCGTTCCAGCGACAGATATCGAGTAGACACATGTACGAAACTTGCAGGTCTGGACGACATGAGCGTAGCGTGTACTCTGACCAAGGGCCAAGACTCTGTACCACGCCCATTTGCCATGCGGATACGTCTTGTTTGCGTCAATTGTAAACCGGTAATCAGGTGGGACATCGCCGTCAGGGGGATCGGTGAAGGGGTCCAGATCAGGGGACGTCTTCACGTCGATGAACGCATAGACCTCGCCCATGCGAGCGGTATAGACGTAATCTCCTGGAGGATCCTTGATGCGTTTGGGGGTCTCTTCGAAGTTTCCCCTGTTCACGTCGTCCTTGCGGAACATGCCAAGGTCAGGTTTTGAAGACCAGAATTTGCCAGGAGATTCCGTCCGGTTTGAGGTATCGTAGAAGGCTAGTTTCGGATTTGACTTCTCGAGAACCTTGTTCAACTCATCCCTCTGGGCGGGAAGTGAGGGGGAGGTACGATGAAGGAACCACCCTATTCACCAATGGGGAGTAGATCGCCGATTCTTTACCTGGCTTGTCGGGGACTTTAGAGAACGTCACGCCGTCGATACGAGGAATCCGATGCGGAAGGAACGTTTTGAGGAAGAGATCCACTGGCATCGGACCAACAACCTTCCACTCGATGTCGCGAGCAAAACGTTGGTCTTGGTCATTGGCAACGTCAGATAGATCATCGACGTTGTCTCGAGAAATACGTGACGAGGATTGAGTGATAGGAAGAGGTGATAGGTTTGCGGGTTCCCCTGAGGCCATCGTTGTGGAAGACGGAAAGCACGGCGAAACCGTGACGTCACGATCGAGCTCGCAGGGAAGGCCGCGGTGCAGGTTACCTTGGAATCCCCGGTGAATGATTCGCCATGTCTCATCTAAGAATAAAATTCTCCCAAGTTTCTGTTCCCATTTCCCATGTGTCTCTCATCCAAGCAAGCGAACAGAGCACCAGTGGATATGTCTAACCAGAGGTAAGAGGGCTGTCTATCTCCGGTGCTCGGTCTTTTACCAACGCACATCTCGTCGTCCTCGCCTCTGGGTTGAACAAGCTCTTCACGGCCGGTCTCGATTCCAAGCCATCAGCCAGTCGTGGAAAGCTCTGGCACCACTAGCGTAGATGCGCCAGTGGAGGATCCCTCACTCTCCAAGTCTTCCTGCGTCTCCTCAACACCGGTCTGAGGTCAAGTACCTCGACGACCTCATTCGAAGGAGATGATTTCGGTAAGGGAGACGCCTGAACTGGGGGCAGTTCTGGCACAGTGACATCCGAGTCCAACGCCTCCTCTCCGTCCCACTCTTGAACCCCTTCTAGGCCACTGAACGGGCAATATGAGGGGGCCAGTCGGTAGCCTTCAGAACAGTCGGGGGAAACTCCGGTTCGGAAGAGTCAGAATCATCTCCCTCCTCTTCGCCAGAGGAGAGATCGGGTCTTTCCTTTTCGCCTGCTGTCTCTGGCTTCGAAGGTGTGGTCACAGGAAAGTTATCACCGCCGTCCGCAACGACGATCGAATCCAGGAAAGGTAGAAGTGGGTTTCCTGGTCGCGTTTGCATTAGAGGAAGGATCCAACCCATAGGAGTAACGTGCCAACCAGGCCGTGAAGAGACGTTTTCAGTAGTGACAAGGGACATGTCTGAAATGCGGGCGCCTTGAACCCCTCGTACCAGACGACGTTTTCTGGCTGGTCTGCCGCCTGGAGGTGCCCCGTTCCCGCGTTTGGTCCTATAGGAGCGAGAATAAAGTGATCAATTGGCAAGGGTATGTAGTAGTGTGAAGTACCGTACCGTTTGTGGAAATCTGGTTCGGCTTCGCCGATCCTGAGTGTTGGCCCCTTCCAAGTTGCGTCACTCGACAGATTCATATCTGATACACTCAGTTTGCCTCGAAGGCTTTTGAGTGGGTAACACGCACATCTTGTCAGTTGGGAATTCTTCGCTTCGATGGTGACGTATGCAAACGGGCGTGATCATCCATTGAATACCATCCAACGCACCAACGCCATCGACGGCGATGACCGTACCGAAGGTTCCCAGTCGTTGGGACAAGCCTGACGCCGACACAGCCTGTGTGAGACTTGCGACGTGCAGTCGTTTTCTTACGACGGCGTTATGGCCCGAATCCATTTTTGACCTGCGTGCAAATTTTTCAAAGACTGAGGGTGATCGAGATCGTAGGTCGGGGGCCGCCTCACTGTGACCCGGGCGGGCGGAACGTGACGGTGATCATGTCCTTATACTCTCACCACCTCCGCACATCATCACCACCTGCGAACCGGAACGATGGGGATGGCTCTCAACATGGTCGAAGAGGCCCGGCTTTACACGACGAACGCGGAAAGGGAAAAGTTCGAGACGAGGGCCACCCTGTACGGGATTATCGTCGGGTTAGATTATCTCGAGAGGGCATATGTGAGGGATGCCGTGACTGCCGCTGAGTGAGTGCCTCTTTGTTTGATTTCTGGTTCGTGAGGCTTATCTCTTGGTGTGCAGGTACTCGCCGGCGTGCACAAGACTACTCTCACAGTACAAGACGATGTCCAAGCTAGTTGAGGAAGACGTACCTTCTATTGAACAGTTCATGTCTCAATATCGAGTGGGTGACGAAGCGGGACGCTCTCCGTGCCCGGTCTCATTATCGCTTTACCAGATGGATCATCCTGCCGCCTTACACAGAATCAACGTCGGGGTCCCAGCCACGATCGAACATTCGAGCGAAGCAGGTCCAGAGACAGGGAAATGGGTCGCAGAGACCACCCAAAGCTTCATCACGTTCATGGATGCGCTCAAGTTACGGCTACGAGCGAAGGACCAGCTGCACCCGATCTTGCAGGAGTTGGTTACGGGGTATGCGAGGTTCAAGGGGAGTAAGGATTGGGAGGGGAGGAGCAAGATGGTTGGCTGGTATGCAGGAAACGCGTATTCCGGTCTCTCGGTGGAGCTCTGAATCGTTGTTTCTATACTTTAGGCTGATAACATTGAACGGGATGAAGGCATCAGAAGAGATCACCGAGGAGCAGTCGCGTCAAGCACGTCTTTCATTTTCGTAATGATACCTGTGGCTGATTACTTTCCTCCATTTGCAGCTTTTGTTTGATGTTGATCACGCATATGCGGAATTCTTCAGAAGTTTGAGCGGTAGCCAAGGACATTGACCTCCCGCCGTGGTTTGGCTGGATCCAACTCTGTTCACGTTCGGAATATCAAATATCAGATCTACTGGTTGGCCGGACTTCCCAGGATTGGCGAGTCCGGTGCCCTCCAGGGTTACTTCGTGGGTGGTTGGGTAGGAGACCCGTGTACAGTATACTCGTATTGACGAACACTCTAATTGTAGTATCTCTAAGGTGTGGTGTGTGAGGGAATCAGATCCTACATGTGATGTTGGTACCTTTTAGACTCGTCAACGTCCTTCACCGCTGGTCATGCCCCCGGCCTGGGCGCCTGTTCGGGACAAGATCGGCGTTGGGCCCGGGTCACCTCTCCGTTCCCACAGTCCTCCTCCGCGGCCCGCACTCTGACGCCTCCTCTGATTCACCTGCAGCGGCATTTTTTGTTGAAATCGTCACAGGTTTATTACATATTACACGGCCGCTGTTACCGGCCACCGGTATGGACACACCCGCGCGTCCGTAGCCGACTGTGGCAAACTCACATCTGGGAAAATTCCGGTCACGGAAGTGCACGGTGCCCACCCCGATGAACTATAGGAGTAGAACGACTTGACGCTTTAAACCTCTGGGTTATCACGGCACGTGAGTCTGCGGCCGTTGCGTTTATCATTCACATTCAGGATACCCTTCCGCTAACTCATTTGATCCCAGATCGTCGTCAGCAGACCCGACGAAACCCCTGATCCTGCTCCCATGTGCGACACCCGCCGTCTTCGTGGCCATTTTATCCCCGCGTTGTGACGTGGGGCTTGCCCTGAGTTTGCGACGATCGCTCCTGTCGCGCCTGTCATGAAACCACCGAAGATGAGGGCGGGGGAACGTATTTCGCGGAGTACAGCCCTCCAACTGCAGAAGCGAACCCGGGCTTTTTACGCTATCGTCAGTATATGCATCTTACTTATCTCAACTCGAAACTTACGGTCTCGCACCAGGGTACCACCAGCAGCACGGCGCTAGATATTATCGACCAATGTCCTCATGACGAGCGTAGTTGGTTTTACAGATTAGGGCGTCGAGTTCGAGGGCAAATCGTGAACCCTGGTCGACCCGTTGATCTTCATGGGCGCGGGAATGTTGGATCCGACCACTGGATCTCTTACTGATGCACCCCATCCGCCACTGGGCAGAGTCTACAAATGATCAGGCTCAGATTTCGTGTAGGCATGGGGTTGCCATGGTCCGCGTTTGGCGATCTTAGAGCGGACCCCCATTGTCCTTAGGCCGTGCCTGACCGTGTAAACTATCACGCAAAAACATTGAAGCGACTGCCGAGTGCCATAGTACTTTCACGAGGACGCGTACGTTTCCTTGGACTTCTCGCACTTTTGGGTGAGTAGATGGCTCCTAATCTTGACCATGGTCGCACGTGTGCCGATCAAAGTTCCATTAGGGAGATTGACGTCGCAAGCCAAAACGCACGGGGATATATGGCTGGCGCAGTGCACGGGTGCCTAGGCCAATCCAATCCAAACGCAACTACTTCAGCCACCGATGCTGGCCAATATTAGGGGCGATTTGTTCCGGCCGTATGGCCTTACATATCAGCCTGCCTACCGCTCAAACCCCTTCAACTCCGTTCAATCTCCTGGTGTAGTTCAAATATTCTTTAACTGCCTCTTTGCTTACCCCATGAGGTATACTGTGCCCGCTGATCAGACTCACCCGAAGTGGTACTTTCGGAATCACCCCTTGAAGTTTGACCCGCCGTCCAAGCCACTCTTCCCGTCATGCTAGGCGTTTTGTACCGCAATTTGTCTTGTTATGGGATCAACGACGTGGAGAGGGGGGGCCATGATGCACGAGAGAGCGTGTTGCAGGGTCTCATCAGGATCTTCTGATCGGATATCGCACCAGCCACAGGTTTGCTGACGTGGGCCACGGTTAGTAGGTTCAAAGTAAAACTCCTTTCAAAAACCGTTCATTGGCGCCAGTCATTCCCCTTAATTACAATGGGAGGCAAGGCTTCGATTCTCCAGCCGCTCCCCTTGGTCCATGTCCCAACTCTCGGCGCTCCGAGAGCTGATTCAGAGCGGAAACGATATGTGAGTCTGCTTCAAGTTTCCCTTGGGACTCTAAAACTGGATAATGGCGACCCCTAGTCAAGCCAATAAGGTATGTCCTCTAACCTTCCCACATATGACCGTGCACTTCTTAATTCATGACAAGTACTTCTCGGCGTCCACTACCGCTCTCGTGTTTTACGAGTATGCAATAACATTTGAGGATGAGGTGAGCTGTGTGGTAAAGCGACCTTGCACTTCAGTGGCTGACTCAAATTGAAGGTACAATTTGCTTGGGGAGGACGGAAAACGTGGAGTAAGTGTGTCCAGAATGTAACCTCAATCTACATGTTCAATCAAACCCCCAGTTTTCTATTTATTTATACTGGTAAACGGCCGTTCCGTTCTGTCGCAATCCAACTCAACGGCCACCAGAATCGGTACCTTCCTATGGTGTACAAAATCTGGGTGATAGTAGGTCAGTCAAACCCCGGGCCGAATGTAGAATAAGCTCTCATTTCGGGAGTCTAGAGGATTATTGGCCGAACTATACAACAGAGGTAAAACCTTCTGACTCCCTCTCACAATACAAACCTGACTAATCCCCAACAGTTGTGAGCGTGTTCGAACCTTCAGAAGTTCTGGATCCACTGAACACTGCGGGCCCGTAGCTGTAGCCGCTCAGCCATCCTGCAACCCGTCTTCTTCATATGGTCGACACTTTTGGCCCAAATATTTCTAATGCTTAGGTGAGACATGCTCATCAGTTCTTGAACCAGCTTCCCTACCGCGAGGTCTTCAGGATATATGCATTGAGTGGACAAAACAAGCTTATGTTGGGTGGCTTTATCTCGATCTCGGTCACCCAAGCCGTCACTGGGATCTTGCTCACCGTGATCCCGACCTCTTCTAGTGAGCTCTCCTTCATTGCTCGGCACTTATGCTAGCCAACTTATGGGTCATACAGTTGTGAAACCTCCGCCAATCGCATTGGATGTATTCCAGATCTGCGTTTTCGACGCGAAGATAGGTTATGAGATTGCCTACGCGTCGATATCCCTACTATATGGTAAGCTCTTTACCGCCCTGAGCGTAAACGTTGGCCTGTATCCTGATTCACCCCGTAGACGCTGTGGCGTTCGTTTTAATTATCTGTCTATCCTTCCGCAGAGTGGGCTGCATCTCTACAATAATCAGGACGATTGTAGCGGATGCTACTGTCTACTTCCTGGTCATTTTCGCTTCCCACGCCATCCTGACCTTCTTTATCGTATTTGCGAGGGTAAGGTTCGGTTTTCCCCGATGCGGTAACATCCGGTGCTCACATTTCCCCTTCTTGACGAGCAGAGTAGCCTGAAATTGACGCCAGCCATGTGAGTACTTCCGCCGTTTCTTTTCGCCAATACAACAACACTCATCCTGGTTTCTACACAGAGGAAACAACATGTAAGTATTCACACCCAACACGTTTACCTACTCTCATCGTATTATCAGCTTAATTCCGCTCATGGTCACACGGCTCCTACTATCTCTGCGGAAGGCAAGTCATACTGAGACGGTAGCGCGGTGGAACGTAGACAACTTCACCAGTTTTCGCACAAATATAACTGCGACTGCAGCCAGGGACCACTCCACCCCTTCGGATACACAGAACTCGGCCACCAGGTGTGTGCCGAAGATCAAGATTGAGGATTCGGTGTTGGAGTTGTCGGATTTCGGGAGCAAGGATCAGCGACTCTCTGGGGCATTAGATGGTGATGCGTGATGTGCATTAGGGGAGGCGGATGCATTATCACCTACGATAGGGATCCTGGATGATACCTTCGAAGAGTAAACTGCGTGAGAATTTTATCCCGCCCTTGATCGTTTGAGCTCTTAGCTATCGTTCCATGACTTATGAACACGAGAGAGCCTCAAGATTGACGTCACCTTCGTGACGCACAAGACTCGGATCAGTGCTGAATCCAGGGCAGGCAATCCCTGTGTAAATTTATCCTGATCCTTTGATTTTTTGGTGTCCGGACCGTGATCTGAAACGGTGAGCGTGGAACACGCGAACACCACGGACGCAGAGTGCTCAGGCCGGTTCTGGCCCTTATTCCCAGTGAGAAACCGGGCGAGGGTGAGCGAGCAAGGCCGGGTCCAATATATATCCGTCCACCGCCGTCAGGTTCAACCAATCCTGCTGAGGCTGGAACGTGGGAATGTTAACTTGTGATGGACGGTGACGCTGTCGAGGCATAGAAATTTGGAGACGCCGCATTCGCGGAAGAGCACCGCGCTGCATTTCTGGATCTGCAACACCGTGGGAAGCCCGAGTACGAGCCGCCGCATGAGGAGCCATATCAAAAAGACAGATTTTCCTGATTGAAGATTAGGTTCTGTAGATGGTGGGGTGAGGAGCGGTGCACCGATCCCAGATTGTCCGATAACAACAAATGCCTGAATATCGGCTGCGTTTGCCGACATGAACCGGTGTTGGATGCCCTGGATTTAGGCAACGGAGGTATGTGCGGGGAAGCTACCTAAATCATATCCAATCACTCACATGCACACAGTTGAACCGGGTCAACCTATCGCCCAAAAACTGAAATCATTGTCGTTCCGGAACGTTGATCTCCTCTCCTGTATGCACCAAAAGCTGTTCAAAATCCTGGAGGAGAGGCGTACCCACAATGTTGGCTTGGAGAGTTTGATCTTTCAGTCGTGCCGTGCGCCCTCGAGAACGCGTAAGTCAGATTTTGAGGGTCTTGTGAAGAAGGTTACCTGGGGCAATGTGGTGGAGATCGGCTCCGACTCCGGTGAGACAGAAACTGAAGAGACAGACGAGTCGGACTCTGATGGGTTTTAAGTATGATTTCGGATACTAGGGCCCCAGGATGCATTACAACTTTTGAAGCCCCCGTTCAAATCTGTTTCGAGTATTTTCTTTCAAACTCAGAATGGCTCTCCTGATTATCGAATACGCACGTCTGCGGAACTCCGGAGAAGGACCAGTCGATCATATTGAATACGCCCAGTTTTTCGTCAGGAGTGGGGCAATCTCTTCTAGAAATCTCCGCGCAGTTCAGACTGCAAAACGACTGAGAAGAGTGTCCGTGGTTTGTATGAGCCCTGAGGGGGGACGTTACAATCCGATGCCCGGGGTTAGATCTCTGACCGACAAGGTCCGCAGCGTGCATCAGGGAGCTACACTCGCCCCGTCTTCATCCAAGAGTCGAACGGCACGTTTCCACACCAAACGGCCGAGGAAGAACGTTCCGCGGATAACGGATTGCCTCATCCTGACCACGAGTTACATTCCGGGTCGACCCACACCGCCGTGAGGAACTTTCTTCCGATTTGATTGAGTACATCCATTGGGATCACATGGAGAATATCTGCTTACTATGTTCCCCGCTAGGCTCACGGCGGAGACCACATTTCTTTGATCCAGTGTATTTCGGCGAAATGCATGCCACTGTGGAATCCATTTAAGCTGCCATTTAAAACTCAGTGACCATCTCGCTAACATATCGCCTCCGTTTTATCATTTCCAGTCCCACTGCAAAAACGTCACCATGACACGTTCTCTGCCGAAGCCCGGGCCCGGAATAACACTCGATTTATAAACGCCGGCTGGTTTGGTGATGGGACGGGAAACCGAACGGACTCTGGCGACAATCTCGATTGATTGGGTGATGTTCGAGCAGGAAAGACGATGTGCATTGTTTTTGGGCAAGGTGGAGTGGCGAGTGGTCCGTTCACCAGCAGGGTAGGAGAGAGGTTCGGTAGGAGACACGGAGAAAGGGATGGGAACTGATGCTGTCATCTGTGACTCGACAATTCCCAGCTTGTGACGCTGGAGTAAACGGAAATCCGTTCAGAAAAGGTGGAGGATCACCCAAATCGAACGTGTGGTATTCCGTTAGCAGCAGGCGCAAGCAACTGGCGGTCAAAAATGGGTTCTGTGGCTGAGTGGGGACGTACTCCTGCAGGTTTTGCGTGAAAAAAGTTGAGACATGACGTGGGCGGGGGGAGACTACACCATCGTCTCATTGCTGATGAAATCAAACTCCCTCGTCGACGTTCATATACGGACAACATTGCGCGGTCACGTTCCTTCCCTGGATTACAACCGCCCTCTGTGTGGCGGTTCTAGCCTCGCCCCGGGGAAGCGCTCCGGGCAGTGGGTTGGGTGTAAGAGCCCAAAGCCTCCGTAGTTTTCGCATGAGGATTGCATATCTTCTGCTTGTTGATTTGTGGTTCATTCACGAGCTCAGATACGATATGGTAGCCCTAGGGTTCTCGTCGGCGGTGTGGAAGGGTAGGAGAGGAAAATGGATAACGATTGCTGTACGGGTTGGAATGACGTGATCACTGTCTGCAGTAACAATTGATACCTCCAGAACATCGTCCATGCCTGTAAAACCTTCGACTGAGTGCGAATCGGTCGGGTTGGGTGAGTTTGGCATACCTAGATCATAGCTCGGAGCGATTACTCCGTGCCCGACGCCTAAAACCCAGCCAACGGCGACGCCGAGGCTTCCTCTTGCACTAAAACTTCCGATGATGACCCGATTGCGCTGTTTGACCGCTTCATAAGCCTGAAACCACTGAACACTTCAGTGCAGACTGACGTCACTATCAGTGAGAAGTTGAGCTTCACCGAAGGCCGAAAACAAACCGTTGTTGTACGCGATTGGATCCGTTGCACCCGTGAGAGAGAGAGAGAGAGAGAGTTGCGGGAAGTGATGTCCTTCGTGTGACGAGTCCACTTTAAAAACGGATCCCTGGCAGAGCTCCTTCCGAGAGATAGTATTCTAGTGAGGACGAGTGGATCGATGGCTAGGAAACTGTTGGTGCACAGCGGCAGTTATAGGCTGGTATCTGGAATACCGACGTCCAGCCGAGGGGGATGGTCAACTAGGGGAACATGGCTATCCGGTCTGTAACGCAGGAAGGTTTACGTCCGAGATGGTATTGATCTCCCTGCCACGTAACGAACGGCATCATCCGATCGCCCTGATCCGACGAGCGGCTGCTAAAGCACAAGGATCTGCACTCTTTTGAGTTTCTGTTTCGTTCGCCCTCGCCATTCTTATGACTTCATGGTGAGTATGGGTATGTTACAACAGGATAACACGGCTCATCAGCCACACAAACATGTCGTCGCGGAAGGAGCCTAGGTTCACCAGGCAACGGCGAATCCTTCGACGGTTTGAGTGGTGTTGTGTTCTGAGCGCCGTTCAGCAATTCAATACGGACGATTCCCGTGGTTTTCATTTCCGCCGCATCTAAGGACCCACAGGGTTCTACAGTCTAGATTGTCGCTCGGCGGGTACGATCCCTGGGGTTGAGGACATATCCGAGGTTTGCCCAACAACTACTCGCGCAGCCAGGATACCATCGTATTACATTCCAGTGTAAATCGTTTAGTGTCCTGTGTTCAAGCTAGCATACTCTAGGCGGTAAGGACCTACCGGCCATCGGTCATCTATCGCTTCGGCTTCCATTTGTCGATTCGTCCAGAATCGGTTCTACGATCACATCCTGCGAGACCTCGGGGTATATACACTCAACCTCGGTCTCAGGTCGCCCTGAGGGGTGTTGAAAATACAAACGTCCAATGCCAATTTGACATCGAGAGGGCATACCAGAGGTGGGCGACGACGTAGCTGAACGTGAAGAGGTGCTGTATCCTATCTCTGACACAGGAGCGCGGTGAGCCAATGGAAATTTCGGCGTCGGGGTACAATCCCGAGGGTCCCTTCATGGTGAACCAATTGACTTGCTTTCGCTGGTGTATATTCAGTACCTGGCCAGGAAGGAACTCGCCGGGCGATGCTTCACAAGCTTTACCCCAGCTTGAAATTGGCATCATGTGCGGGATCTGTGGCCTGGGGCATTACTCAGGGGTGGGTTGTCGGTTTCTGATTCGCCCCTCCGGGCTTCGGTCAATGGAGACGTTCAGCGCCCCAGATATGATGAGAGGACGGCCAATCAATTATCATGAGTAGCCTCCCATCGTTGTCCTTCCTTTTCACGTGCGGTAAAAGATCACACACCTACGAGCAGGAAACTCCAATTTCTCAGATCAGTGCCCAGCCCCTGCGCCATTACGATTGTATAAAAACTGCAGGTCTCCCAAGATGCACCACCAGTGTTGCCCGTCATGTTACCGCTCACCCCCCTCCTATCGCTCCTCCTCATTCTCCCTCATGTCCTCTCCGCTAATGTCACTGACACCTGTGCGACCCTGGAGACAATGCTCCCGGCGTCTTCGGTTTTCTCTTCAGGTGAGCGTTTTTCTCCGTTTTCGTGGCGTGTGGTGTGAGAGTGATTGTCTCGTGGTAGGTTCCCCCGAGTACACTGAGGCCATGCACCATTTCTCTACTGTGAACGTTGAGGAATCGGCTTGCGTTGTGCAGCCCGCCACCCAGGAGCACGTTTCAGAGATTGTACGCGTTTTTTTTTTTCAATGGCAAGGGGCTAACATCACTTTTTGACAGCTCAAGACGTTGTCCGCGACGAAAACGCCGTTCGCTGTAAGCATACGATGACAGAGGCGTGCGAATGATCTCAAGAACAAAATTCTATAGGTTAAGGGTGGTGGCCATCAGACGAACCCTGGATTCTCTTCGACCACCGGCGTTCACATCAGCCTGAAGAAGTTCTCCGAGGTCAAATACGACGTTCAGGAGAATGTGGTCACCGTTGGCGCGGGATTGGTTTGGGATGAGGTTTATGCTACTCTTGATCCTCTTGGGGTCGGGGTCGTTGGAGGGCGTGTTACCGGGGTACGTAGTTCTCAGCTGACCGTTGACGCGACCTGGGGGTGATTCATTGGGGAATTTAGGTTGGCGTTGCCGGATTCCTTCTTGGTGGAGGTAAGCCATTTCCCACGGCAAACCCACGGCGATCCCGTTGACCCGACCGTTCCCGGCTTGGTGCAGGTTACTCTTTCAAGACCAACCAGTATGGACTCGCTGTGGACAATATCGTCGCGTTCAATCTTGTTTTGCCCAATGGTACTCATGTGACTGCTACTGAGAGCAAATGCAAGGAACTCTTCTGGGCTCTCAAGGTACGGTTACCTTACGACCACCATGAGTAAACCGTTGTTCTAATCGTGAATGGACGAACAGGGCGGAGGCAACAACTTCGTACGTCATCAATCTCATCAGGATCGTGGAAGCAGAATGGCGCTCACCGGGGATGTAGGGGATCGTCACTTCCTTCGTCCTCAAGACCCATGCGCAAGTCGGCGGGATCTGGGTAAGCGCAATCACATTGAATGCTGTTTTTGAGAACTCTGCTCACACAGTGTTTTAGGGTGGTGTCATCGTCTACGGACCAGATCAATACCCAGCCTTCGCCGCTGCATTTGAAAAGTTCGTGACGACAGTGAAAGATCCCAAAGCGTCGATTCTTCCCACTTACAACTGGGTCCGGGGCGATGTCAGTACATGTTCTCATTCCTTCCCATGCATCGCACGATCTCAATCTCTGTTTGGTTCCAACGTGACTGATACCGATTGTTTGCTGCATTCAGAACGCATCCCTTCTATCAATGTTCTTCTACGATTCACCAACTTTGCCGGCGGGTATCTTTGATGACTTTTTGGCCATTCCCCAAAGTCGCAGTGATATCGGAACTCGTGGAATGGCTTCCATGGCCAAGGCTGGTAACTACAGTGGACAGATCTCCGGACACAGGTAGGTCGCAGAAATCCACACACCCCCCCCCCCCCCCGGCAGGCCCACGGAAGTGAGGCGGGCAGAGAGCTAATATCACCGTTTTTCATTCGTTTTACAGGACATACTTCAACACTGTCTCGGTTCGCGATTGGACACCGTCTCTGATCAAGCACATTGAAGAAGAGGCCGTAGTAAGTTCAGCCCAAATCGAGAGTTTCCTCCGTCGTCTAAAATACTGATGAATCCGTATAGTACTGGGGAACGACCCTCGCCTCTAAAATGGGTGTCTTCATCTCCTACAACGTCGAACCGTTCCTCTACGACCACCTCTCGCATAACGAGCTTCCGTCGGCTTACCCTCCCGATCCGGCCCGTAACCCCGCTGTCGTCACCTCCCCGATG
>Ga0307515_10012572_pt1 | contig 15915 bp, 18 predicted proteins | sample 17_EM_MG_FD_194513 | JGI IMG/M metagenome (GOLD analysis project Ga0307515, IMG submission 194513) | Populus trichocarpa ectomycorrhiza microbial communities from riparian zone in the Pacific Northwest, United States - 17_EM | ecosystem: Host-associated > Plants > Roots > Unclassified | place... | reverse complement strand
TCCAATGCTCCAGTCCAAATCCAATGGACCATACCTAGATAGGAATAGCGGTTACCGAAATAGGTCAGCAGTCTAGTTAGGATCCATTGGATTGAGTAGTCGGCTCCAGTCCAATGAGATCACTGACGTATACACAAAGGATCTCGGAAATGTCCCACGGTTACCCCCTCCAGCTCTTGGGTCTGGTAATCGGCGATTTGCTGGACTAGGATCTCGGATTGGGAATGCGGACTGGAGTGGATTCGGGGGCGTGGTGGGGGCGTACGGGTTTTTGTCCTTTGCTCTTGCTTTCCCTCTTTTTCTATTATTGCGGTTCTTGGATCGATTCGAGCTGTGCTTGCTTTAGCAACCTATTGTATTTCGGCGACTGATATGAGTGACTCTGGGGTTGTGGAATGGGGGTGGCAGGTTTTTTTTTTGCTAGTGTATGAGGTGGTTGGAGGTGTGGTTGGTATAACTATGCGAATGTCCTAGGAAGGTCTATTGCAAACCCTTCTCTACCAATCCCTCGAGCGGCAACCCGATCTTATCTCTCGAGTCTTTTCAGAATCCCGGAGAAATTACGAGTTTTACGGTGGAGATTTGCGTCCATGGACCCGGTCAGACTTGATAAAAGCTCTTAAATTATTAGTTTCCGAGACGAGACTGCGGTTCTTTTTCTTTATTGATGGACTTGACGAGTTTAACGGAGATACCTTGGAACTTGCCGAAATGGTTATTGAGATATCATCTGCGCCAAATGTCAAAGTCTGCACGGCCAGCCGTCCCTGGCTGGCTTTTGAAGAATTTTTTGAAAGCCGACCTAGGCTAAGAGTAGAGAATCTTACTCGATCAGATATTGAGCTTTTCGTATCTGAAAAACTGAACGCTAGTACTAGGTTTGCACAACTTCAGCGCCAAGGCCCTCAAAATGTCCAGCTTCTCATTAGCGAAGTTACTGGAAAGGCCTATGGCGTGTTCTTGTGGGTTTACTTGGTTGTGCGGTCGCTCCTGGATGGGTTGAGAGATGGAGATAGCATTTCCGATCTTCAAAAGAGAATTTCTCTTCTTCCATCTGATCTTGAAGTGTTTTTCAAGAAGATATTGGACCGACTCGATGCATACTATTTTGAACAAGCATCGAAACTCTTCCAGATGATGCCTGCAGCGGCTCCCCGGAGCTTGACTGTGCTGTGCATCTCATTCGCGGATGATGACCTCGATGCTGCTCTTCGCGCAAGAACACAGCCGATAACGTCAGAAGAATTGGATTCAAGGGCAGAGCCTGTAAGGCGACGACTGAACAGCAGAAGTAAAGGTGTAAGCTTTGCAGTGTGGGAATTGAACGAGCAACTTGATTGTAAATCTATGGAAATCAAGTGGTATATATACACGAAAGTAGACCCCTAACTCCGAGACCTATGACTCATATTAAACGTATCCGAGACATACGAGGGTAGTGCTGACGCAGGTGAAACAGGGTAATATGCAAGGTCCGGTAGTCGGTTACAAAAGGTTTACTCGAAGTAACTCCAACTAAGACCACCTGGCGCGCGCTCAGGTTCAATATCTCCATCGAACTGTGAAAGACTTTCTATCGAGACATGAAATATGGGGGTATATCCTCTCAGGCACCAACGACTCTTTCAACGCAAATGTGACGCTATGTGGAACCTACCTTCTCATATCAAGACCATGCCGCAGAATAATATGTCTGCAGCTCCTCTCTGGGATGCTGTCCGAGGATGCATAGACCAAACAAGAAGGGCCGAAGAGTACCTGGGCTTAAAGCAGATTCAAGTGCTTGATGAAATGGATAAGGCAGCGTATCACACCCTAGGGACATTCTGGCTTGATACTCAATGTCAGGCGGGGCCACCTTTGAGCTATCATGAGTATGAAACTTGGAGCGGATGCTATCCTTGCAGTTTTTTTTTCGACTTTGCCTTTTGTCGAACGGGCTCGTGTATAGATTGATCTATGAAGAAAAAGAGACTATATATACATAGTGGTATGTGGTAAGACATACAAGGGTAAGCAGCTGAGTGGTAAGATATACGAGAGTAAGCAGCTGAAAAGTAGTAAGCAAGTCCGATTTAGGTCGACACCTTTCGAAACAAACTTTACGCCTACGTTGACTACGAACTTGCTCATTCTGTTCCAGTTACCCGTTCCATCCATGGGCGATCACTCCTCGCTAGAGCAGTCCGGCGTAAAGATTTCTGCATGATCAAGCTCCTGTTCCGGCATGGAGCAAAACCGAACTAACGAGATCATCTCTCCAAGCTGACCGCGTGGCATCACCTGCTCCATATGGTGGATAACTTCTGTAGCGATCGTCCAGAGGACTAGTACAATAGTGTTGGCCTCTTTGTCGAGTACGGAGCAGAACCACGCATTAAGCATGACAGCAGAACCCCCTTTCATGTTATTGAGACCGCCTTTGGTCGGTGGGATTTCGACAAGATGGTCAAAATGCTAGGAAAGCAAAAAGGTAATTAATACTTAGAACCCTCTAGACGGATAATAGGGGCCTATCTGAAATTAGCATATAGGAACTAGAAGATCACATAATAAGCTCGGAGCCGTGCTTCTGACACAGAAAGTAGCACACTCGTCACTATACTGCAGATCTAGCCTTTAGACTCAAGTTCAACATTGTAACCCAATATTCTACCAGCAATCAACCCAATGAGAAGTAATAGTCCACAGTTTTAAGTGCTCTACGCCACTGAATAATGCCACTTGAAAGGTTGCGAGTCGTTGCTACTAGTACTATTTTCTTTTTGGTTAATAGGACACTCAAAATATTCCTTCACTCCCATCAAGGTCAATCTCTCTCAGCTGCCACTTTTTGCTAGTTTCCGAAAATTGACAAGTTCCCAATAAGTGGGGCCTAACCAGAGTTCAACTTTGATATAACCACAGGAATATGGTGATAGGCTTAACGTTACCATATAAACCAGAGTTCTCGTCTTGACTCTCCATCCATTACCAGTCTTAACAAGGGCATCGTCATACCTTCCCCACGCCGTCAAAAGCTCACCCTCATATACCCCCCGCCCGAAATGCGACGCAGTGAAATACGTCTTCGAGCTCGCAGTTTGGGGCCCGCCAAGGTCAATGAGCTGAGTGGTCAAAGCATGCTGCGTGTGAACGGGCGCAAGGCTGCGGTTGTAAGGTACGGTATTTAGTATTAATACAAGCGATTGAAATTTGCAGGAGGTACGAAAACCAACTAACCTCGCACTAAGAGCACTCTTCACTGCGTCTAGGCCGTTCAACACGTTAATCGGCGCCGAGTAATTTGCAACCACATCTTCTGTGAAGACATTTGCTAGTGCATCAAAATCCTTTGAGTCAATTGCGAAAGGGTATGCTGAAAGAGTTCGTTTGATGGCAATGTAATTGGCTGAGTCCGAGTTGTCTCCCCATGAAAGTACAGGTAAGGAGAAGCCAAAGAAAATGATCTGCCATTTCATGATTGTAGGTGAATGGTAATTTAGAAATGCAAGGATTTTATAGGTAGATAAATGAAATACAAAAGTCTTAAAAGGAGCGGGGAATTGCGCGAAGGATGCACTGCGAAAGTGCTGCGAAAATTCGATTACAGTCCCTCGTCAAAAGTGTCCGTGCAGAGGCCACACCAAAAATGACACCCCTGTTAAAATACTATGCAAAAGTCATATAATTAATTCCAGAGCTTTAAAAAAATCTAAGGCTACTTATAGATACAGAATCGAGTAATTGCGATACTTTTTTGGTATTTAAAAATCTAGTGTGCTACTCTTTAGCCTTAATTATAGCATCGTATTTCTCTTCTATACTATTAATTAAAGACTTGAAAAAGGCAGGGGCTATCTCATCCTAGTAAAATACTACCTTGGTTATACTCGCACTATTTCTAATGGTGTCATTTATACCGTTCGGATTTTCCGCTAATTTTACTATCTTTTATCCATACTCCCTTGTTTTTCTATCGTATACCCCCGGCCCTCTTAGTTTTTTATTACACCTACTAGTACCAACCCCCACATGACCCGCGTCCTCACCTCTGGCGCCGGCGCCATTGGCTCTATCTACACCTACAGCATCTCTTCGGTTCCGGTGGTTAGCGCAGCCACTCCTGCACGGCCTTTTTGGAGGGGAAATTTTGGTATTTTTGCTGTTTAGGGGAAAGTTGACAAAGCACGCTAACCACGTGCTGCGCCAGGATGCTGTACTTTCTACATAGCGCAAGCTGCTCCGTCATCGTCGTCTGCCGCAGCAACTACGCGGCCATTAGCTCCCAAGGCTTCCACATCTCCACCGTCAAACTCAGCTCGGACGTACACGCCCAGCCACCCGTCGTTTGCAACGCCGCCAAAGCCGCACAGAAATCCGATGGCAGCGATGGCATATGGGACTACATCTTGGTCAATGGCAAAGCTTTCCCCGGCTCGCAGCCCACGCAAGCCTCCCCAATCGCTCCAGCCGTGGGGCCGCAAACGACGATTGCGTTGCTGCAAAACGGCATTGGGATTGAGGATGAATACGCGGCTGCATTCCCGAACAATCCCCTCCTCTCCGGCGTCGTCTACCTCCCCGTGACGCAGACCGCGCCGGGATGGGAGAGATCGAACTGCTGGAACTCGGCACGTATCCTGCCAACGCGCCGGAAGCGCACAATGCGCGTGCAGCGGAGTTTGCGGAGGTGACCACGAAGGGCGGGGGAACTTGTAAATGTTTGATGATATTCAGCCGCGGCGCCGGTCGAAACTGCTAATGAACGCGTCGTGGAATCCAATTTGCGCACTAGCGCAGAGTTCGGATGTCCAATTTATGGCGTCGTCGCCTGGTGCTACTAATTTTGTGTGGGAGGTTATGCTGGAGGTTGTGAAGATTGCGCAGGCGCTTGGATATGCCGAGATTACGGAGAAAGACGCGGCGTATCAACTCGAGAGAGCGGAGGTAAGGACTAAGGCGAATGTGGTGGAGCCAAGTATCGGCAGATGGAGGTGGAGGCGATTGTGGGTAACCCAGTCAGGATGGCTAGGGAGAATGACATAGAAGCGGTGAAGTTAGAAGCATTATATATTTCGATTAAAGCGCTGGACGAGGGTGTGTCTAAAGGAGAGAAACTGGGATGTTTCTGGGAAGATGAGACCCAAAAGGATTTTAAGCTTTGATGGCCGGCGTTGACACATTAAAGCTGTGTTTAATGCATGAGAAATTCATCATTTATTAAGCTATAGAAAACATAAAGAGTATATTATTTTGGAAGGGCATCGATATCGCTCAACGTCAAATATTAGCCTTGGCCATTAGCTACGCAAGTACAAGCCTCAAATGGCTGATGACACTGCGCGCATGTCCTAAGTACCCGGTGCGCGTGATGCATCTTAAGGACCCAGAAAGCCCACGTCAGAGCACCAAGAGCTAAAAGCAACAAAATACCAAATAGTATGGCCAGAACTAGAGGAGTATGTCGGTCGTGGCATAGTATTGGTGTAAGTGTTGAGGTTGCTGGAATTGGCGTAGCAAAACATGGTGGTATGGTAACAGTAGATGCTGGACACGCAGATAGGCCGTTAGTTATAGAGTAAGGTGTTTAACTTCGAGTTCGAGTTACGTAGATTGTTCCAGTACATAACCCAAGGGTACTGCTAATAGTGGATACCGGAGGGTAGGTGCTTGGGGAAATGGTTATACCTAAACAACTGCTGGAAGAAATTGATAGACATGAACTTGGATAGATAGTTGTGCCAAAATAACTGCTGTAAGAGCTTAGCGGGCAGGAGATGGGGAAGATAGTTGTGCCCGAACAACTACTAGATGAGAGCGAGGGACAAGAACTTGGAAAGGCCGTAGTTCCTAAACAACTACTGGGCGAATCTGAAGAGCAGGAGCTTAGGTATACCGTTGTCCTTGAGCAGGTGGTGAATGAAGCGCTACATGCCGGGTATGATGTTGGCGTAATGGTGGTTGGGGTGCATTAAGTTGAGGAACTAGTACAGCTTAAGCAGGTTGTCGGATAGATGGTTGAACTACGGCGTTGAAACGACCTTAGCGTTGTTATAGTAGTGCTAATAAGCGGCACTGGCACCGTCTTAGTCACGATTAGTGGGACATAGATTGTTGAGCCGCTGCATTGACTTAGAGAAACACCAAAAGTTATCATTACTGCCGAAATCGTCTCAGAAAGGGGCGGACGTTAACTCGGAGCGCTACTTTAGGTGAGAGTGATAGATGTTGTGGAAATTGCTGCGGGCAGTCCTGGAACTGCATTTGAGGTAATAGAGCAAGGCAGCGATACTGTGGACGTTGTAATTGAGGGCGTGGTCACGGTGACTATGTATATGATTGGGGTCTGACTTGTCGAACAACTTTGCGATACAATAATGGCTGCGGGTGTTCCAGATACAGTTGTTGTAGATGGCGGCAAACAACTTCCTGGAGATGAGATTGGTCCAGACGTAGTGGAAGATACCGATACAGTTGGCGTGGGAGAGCTTGCCAATGTGCTGCAGGCCCCGGGTAGTGACGTTATCGTCGTTACAGTAACGAGAACCGGGAGGACACTCGTTACCGCGCAGCAGCTACCCGACGTAATATTCCCATAATTTGTCTGAATTTGAAATATGCTTGTAATATATGAGGTACCTCCGCCTCATATTTTTGATGGGGTGACGGGCATGGCAAAGTGGTGAACCCTCCATACGATGCCATTGTAATAGTTGCGGTGACTTCGCGGCGCGTTGTGGGTTTGGGCGTTGGGCATGCGGAGATTGTAACAGTGGAAGGATGTCGCGATGATACAGTATATCCTTGTGTACAAGAGCTAGGATAAGACGTGACGACTATAGTCTTTGCTAAGCTAGTTGAGGAACTGCTGCTAAACCGCGACAACGACGTTGAGACCGCATAGCTAGACGTGCTCGAAGTTACTGAGCTAGGCCGGGAAGTGGAGGTAGAAGAAGACAGCGCGTGACTCGCGCTGGAGGTTGTTGATTCTATTAGAGAGTAAATAGAGCTGGTTGATCTATGTCAACGTAGAACTACTTGTGCTGGGTTGGATCGAGGAAGCAGACTTCTGCTGACTGGTGCTCGAAGTTATTGAGCTAGTGAGCAATGTCACGCTAGAAGGCGTACTAGTATTGATGGTTATGGTTGGCCGGAGGCTGATGAAAATGTCGATGAGGATGTGACAGAGGTCCGATAGTGGGTGGGGCTGGTTGAAAACGTTGGGTAGGAAGCTAACGAGATACAAGTTGTGCTACTCGTATATGATGATGTAAATAGGATGATGCTTTGGGAAAGGATTGAATTTGAAGATATTACTACAGTATGAAGGGGTACTGGTATCCCATCACCCGCCAATTATCGTCCTACGTTATCGATAAGAATTGGCCAATTAGGAGGCATGGATTGAGTACGGTTCCTTAGTGTTTTGTGCACGGGCCATACCTTAGCGATAACGTAACGGGTGATGGGATGCTGAGAGTATCGTGGGATAGGTGACGTTGAGCATGGCGTTCCTTCGTTGTATGACGGCACTGTGAACATGCCTAATGTCCATGGCGACCAGCCTTCCTGGTCGGCAGGTTGAGTCCATTGATGATTGGTCCGCTCTTTTTCTTTGCTTTCTCCAGCTAACACAAGTAGATTTAAGAATGCGACTAAGAAGAGAAGTTTCGCGACCATGACGGGCTTCAATGGAGATGGTAGGAAAAGACCGTAGACAGGATTCACATACCAGCGAAAGACTACAGCAAAAGGCGCGAGCACAAGATTACAACAGAAACTTAGCCAAACCTGCGGGCGAGGCGGTATTTGGACGCGCCTTCTTCCAAGAAATTGACGATCTATCTCTTCAAACACGTGCATTTTTTGTCAATTTTTTGATTGGTGGCTGCGGCTCAGGGGCCTGCAAATGGCGGGCTTGTTTTCCAGCTTTTATAAGCAGTTTTTACTATAAAAAGCAGGAAAAATAGCCCTGAATTTGCAAGCCTATAGTCCAACTAGCGAAAGTGCGTACTTATAAGAAGTAGGGCATAAGCTATATATATATATATAAGGTGAAAAAGCGAACGCTTAGGTGGGCGGGTAAATTAACAATAGCTTTAATTAACGAGAACTAGCATATTCAAATTTAATTAGATAATATTATTGCTGCTTAAAGTTCTTCATATAGAGACTTTAAGCCGTACGCTATAAGACACGTGACTCCCTATAAACCCTATTATCTATCTCTTTAAACACATGTATTTTTTGTTAATTTTTTGATTGGTGGCTGCGGCTTAGGGGCCTATAAATAGCGGGCTTATTTTCCAGCTTTTATAAGCAGTTTTTACTATAAAAAGCAAAAAAAATAGCCCTAAATTTACAAGCCCATAGTCTAAGGAGAGCGAAGCGTGACCGCAGCCAAATAGGAAGAAAAAATGTGTATAGAGAGATATGTTTTAGGTGTTAGCTTTACACATAAGGCTAAGTTAAAGAGAACGCTAGCGGGGTACCCAGTTGAAACCTCTATAAAAGGCAGAAGGCGTTAGCCTGTAAGGTTAAGCAATAAAGGCGGAAAGCATCTAACGTCTAGCAGCCTAAGCGTTAGACCTCTTTATTAAAAAAGCCGTGGTCTAGGGCGTATTAGGCCACACCCCTACGGAAGCTATAACCTATATACTATACGGCTAGAATACTATAGAGGTTTAGCCTTAATTTAAGCATCTTCCGCGCGTATAAGGCGGAGAATACTGTACTACTAAATACGGTAAATAGCGGCGCGGAGGGAGCTTAGGGGTCTAGAAGAAAAAGCCTTTATAGTACTACTACAGGGCAAACCGCGTTAAAGGTAGCGGCTACTATAATTTAAACGCCCTACTTATCCTTATTAGTCTTACTCTATTTAAGACGGAAGGTAAGGTAATCTCTAGAGGGGCTAAACTATACATCTAAGCAAGTAGCTTTGGTTATAGCAAATAACGGTTCAGACCGTTATTTATTAGTATAGGAGATTTCGCCTATACGGAGGCACCCTATAAAGGCAAGGCAGAAGGCGGTATTAGTATTTACCCCTAGGATTAAGTTACTGCTAGTCACAATCTAAGCGAGGATACTACGTAAGATTAGCAACTTCGGGGTGGCTTCTTTTAGGTTAAAGTTAAGAGAAGTTGCCCTATCTAGTATGCGACAAAGTAACGCATTCTTAAATACTGTAACTAGGAGAATGCGGTTAACGTATATAGAGCAGATCGCGGCGAGGTATAAGCGTAAGGTTTTTAAAGCTACCCTACCCATATACGGAGAACTGTTGCCATATATCCTCTATGCTACTTATTCTATAAGATTAGGTAACTGGGCTGGGTATAGCGCTACAGCCCTTATAGCGCAGAAGAACTCCCATAACTTTATACCTAAGGCGTACGTCTTACGGGTATTAGGCTTAATGCCATGCCATAAGAGGCTTAAAACTAAGTAAAATTAGCCTAATTGGGTAATAAAAGCAGGCGGCGGGCTTAGTAGGTTAATAAGCGAGCCTAAAGATAAGCCGTTAGCACCGAGAGATCGATCTAAGAATAGAGATTTTTAACTATAGCCCAGTTAAAGCGGGAGAGTGCGTTAGCTAATATATTATCTTCAGATAAAATCCAGAAAAATTACAACTAGATATTAAATGTGGCAGCCTAGACTAAGATTTATTAAAGAAGCAAATTAGCAGGGCCTTTAAGCACTATATTTTGTAGGCCTACAAGGGCGACTATATTATCCGTATAGACGTAAATAGATAAATATTACTAGGTAGGGCTCCATTTCATAAATACGTTAGTAATAGCGAGTACTTTAAGTATATTAATGTGGGCATAGAGGTACTTAGGGGCAGGAGATGCTATAAAGAGGTTATCTTATAGCAGTGTAGAGGTATAAGGGCGCCATTAACTACAAGGAATAGAATAGGTCTCAGCAGAGAAGTAGCCTAGGTAGCTATAGAAGAAGCCAGCGTAACTATATTTAGATAAGGCATCCGTAAAGAGATAAATCTAGGGGTAAGTAATATCTTTCTAAAAGAAGCGAACCCTATTTTAAAGCGCTAGGGCTTTACTCTACTAAGCTAGGTTGGAGATTACCGCTAGCAGAATAGGTAAAGTGCGGCAATTTATAAGAGAGAAAGCTATAACAAGGTCCCATAGCGATCTTAAGTAAAATCGCCCTAACTAGATAACTTTTACGGCCTAGGTAAGGCTACCTTTAAATTACTAGCACTATTTAAGAGAGACTTAGGGCCTAAGGATAAAGGAGGTAAGTAGATCTTATAGTGCCATCTACTTAACAGGGCTAAGGGATAGAAAAAAGGTGTTAGTATTAATCTAATAACTTAGTACGTCTAATACCATACCACAGAAGTCTTTAGTGGCGTTAGGAGGAAAACCAAGTAGTATAATTATAAAGTTATACACGCGAACCACCGGCGCGTTACTAGTACCTAGGTATAAGATAAATATAAAGTTATCTAGATAATAAACTAGTGCGAAGAAAGTAATAATTAAATAAAGGCGGCGTTTAAGGACCTAATATAGGGCCTCTATAAAGAGGTTAAAGAGAAAAGGCACAGTAGCTAGACTAAAGGGGAGGCAGCATTTGGTGTATACTATCTTCTCCTACTTAAAACCCAGTAGGCGTTAGTTAGTAATAGCAACCGGGATATTCTAAAAAGTGTCTTTAAAATTACGTTTAAGGATAACGGCTCCTCTTCTAGCAAGAAGGATAAGCGCTAAAATATTATCTATAGTACTATAGGTAAGAGTAGAGTAGGCCTCTAGGATAGCAGCGTTAATAGAGAGGCCTTAGTAAGGCTTAGGCGAAGAGAGATTATAAATACAGCAAAAGGTTCCATCCAGCTTAGGTATAAGTCCTAAGGGGAAGCAGTAGATTGCTTTAGGTGGACAAATAGTAATACGGCCGATGGGCAGATTAGTAGTAATCTTCATAATAATTTCCCTAGGGTCGGCACTAGATAGGAGTTAATTTAAACACGTACGTGCTAGCAGTAAGGCAGTAACTCTAATCCGCGCACCATATATTAGGATGCCCTTAATTAAGGGGCTAAGATCTCTAGGGTATAGGAGTAGCTCATCCCTCCAGGCTAGCGCGTTTAATAGTGACGGCGAAGTATAAAGTGGATACCCTAGGGTAAACACCTTAAATTTTAGCGTTGAGTTTAGGCGCGGAGGGGGTATAAATTATTATAGAGACCCCTTACAGTCTTTCTTAATGTGATTCCCTCCATATACTTTATAAAGATGTTAATAAAAGCATAGTAATTTAAAGCACGGACGGCCCGCGTTCCAATTACCGTATATCTAGCCCTATAGGGATAAAGTAGATATATCTACCTAAGGGCGTTTAAATAATAAACTACTATAAGAGGACAATAGGGCCAGGCGTAGGGTAGCGAAGTTATAGTTAGCTGCTTATAGTTTAATAGAAATAGTCTAGTTAGCAGGGTTAGTTTAACTAAGCCTTATAGCTCTTTAGTAGACAACTATAGCTAAATTAAGGACGCTGTTCCAGATAAACTATGTAGAGAAACCCATAATAGCTTAGTAGAATTTTGCTATTATAATAGCTAAGGGGGTTAATATAGCCTAGAGGGTTTAGACAATAATACTATAGTTAGTAAAACCCTTAAGCTAAATACCTATAGAGGAGAAGTTCTTTCTAAAGCCCTTACTAGAGGTAATAACTCTTCCATCTACCGTTAACTCCATCCAATTAAAGTTAATTCTAGATAGGTTATTGCGTAGCTTTACGAGGTTCTCTAGAACAAATATGCCCTTCTAAATTACGGCAACTTTAGAGACTAGAATCCCAGGAAGAAGTAAGTCTAGGCTCTTTACAATAAAAGAAAAAGAAGACTTACCGAAGTTAGTCTCTACCGCGTTAATTATAGTAGGGTTCTTCTTAATAGCGGCAAGCCGAGCCTAGTATATTTCTTCCGTGGCTAACTTTACCTAAGCTATAAAAGTAGTAAGTGCTTTAAGGGTAGCCTAGTTTAAAGCCGCCTTATAAACGCGCTCCTGCTTACAGTCTTTTAGCTCTTATTCATAAATATTCTATAGGCGCTTTTTAGCTGCAGCCACGGCTGCGGCGGAGGGCGTAGGGGCTATAGTAATAGAGGGGCGACGCGTCTACGAGCCTTCGCTATTAAGAACACGCGAATAAGAGCATATACTATATGCAGGAGCGTCTTCAAAAGAATTTATCATAAGGAGTAGACGGGATGAATATCGGATGGTAAAGAGGAGCAACGGCAACGGCCTGAATTCAAGACTTTAAGGGAGGAGATTCAACGGTTAAATAAGATCAGAATAAATGAATCAACAGCAGCTTCAATTAACAAGAACTAGCATATTCAAATTCAATTAGATAATGTTGTTGCTGCTTAAAGTTCTTTATGTAGAGACTTCAAGCCGTGCGCTGTAAGACACGTGACTCCCTATAGACCCTATCATTAAAAGAATACAACCTATTAGGATGGCATTGTTATAAGGACAAAAGAGAAAGTGAGCGGCGGTCAGGGTGGCTTGCCATTACTAGTCTTCAGCAGTCGCAGGCCGGAAGAAGCATGGACTTTTGACCAAGTCAATCTTCTTTGTAGATTCCTTAGGTACTAGGTGAGTAAGCCACCGCCAGCCTAGCGCAGGACATGTTGTTTTCGTCTGCATCGCATCGCATAGTGGCTGACTGAATCCTGACTATTCATTGAATTACCTCCGCCTTCATTCGTGCATGCGACCTCCATCTCCTCCCAGCTCCTCACTCTCGTTGGTGGCACTTTTCGAGACCAGAATATGCTCCGGCGCTAGCACCTCTCTGGCCCGCCTAAGGCTTCGATGATCTTCACGTCATGCACCCTAATAGCCAGTGAATGAAACTGCAGAATCGGCTTGCGCTCCCACAGCCTGCAGCGCTTAACACGCGCTAAACCCAATTCGCTATAGCGGTTTGAGGCAGTGCATGAGAAAGCGCTCTGAACCATGATTCATTGAACGTGCTTCGCTCCCATTGTTAAGGTGGAAGCCCCCGTAGCTCAGTCTACAGTATCTCCGCACCGTTGTTTCGCGGAGCATCACATAGATGTTCCCGCAGCGAAACGATTCAAGGAGAATTAGAAGTACCGGAGATCTCCTACCCGCTGAGCTTTACCTTCAGATCGCTGATCAAAATGCAGCCTCCCGTCGCAGTCACCTTAAATGCGAGGTTCAACGTCGTCTCTCTGATATCCGATTTCAAACGACACGTTCATTTAATGCAAACTGTGATCGTCAACATCAAATGATCATTTCGGGTATCCCAATTACACCCGGTCATTCATGTCCTTTTAATGACTCATCCCAAGCCTAACACACCACCACCTCCGCCATCCCGACCCGGATAACCCAGCCAGCACTCCGCCATCATGGTCCTCAACCAAGCCGACCCCAAACCTATCCCGGACCCCGACAACTCCACCATCTACACAGCCACCACACCCCCCGAAACCGTCGCCGCCGACCTCCTGGACGACCATGACCCGTTCGGCAGCGCCGAACCCAGCTCCTCAGTCCCCTGGCCCGGCTCCACCTTCATCATCCGCTCCGTCTCGTCCGGGCACGTGATCACGCTGCTTGACGGGCAGATTGTGCTGGCCCAGCCGGGAGGCCGTGGCTCCATCCACTGGGCGTGCGTGGAAACCAAAGGCTGGCTCGGCTTCCGGAATCTCGCCTCGGGTAGATTCCTGGGTCACGATATAAGAGGAAGACTGTGCTGCTCAGCCGAGCGGCACCGAGGATGGGAATACTTTTGCGTCAGGATGAGGCCGGAGGGAGGCTATGTCTTGCTCATGACACATTTTGAGAGGCTTTGGCACGTGGGGACCAAGGTGGAGCCGGGGGTAGAGAAGCTGGCGAAGATTGAGGATGGGGGATCCGGTGGGATCGTTTGGGAGTTTGTTAAGGTTTAGTGCCCTAAAGCTCTTTACGTTCTTCGAGTTGTCGACAATGATTCCTTTAGAACGACACTTGCCGATTTGACTAAACTAAAGGATACACCGTGATTCTGACGGGAAGTGCACGGAAATGCCTTTATAAGAAGCTCTCAGTCGCTTGAAAGGCCACTCCATAGAGCGCGTTCCGAAGCATATTCTCACTTCCTAAGGTGTCTGATTTATGCTGGTGATAGAAACCATGCAACCGATAGTCTAGCTTACATGACCTGCTTGGCAATATTCCCTTATCTCAATGTCCAAGTTCCTTGAGGCAGCAATATCGTAAATTGTAAAATTAAATGAATCATGGCTTATATGGATTTTACTGTGAAATATTCATGCACAGCCTCAAACTGTTGTAACAGATTAAGTTTAGTGCGTGCCAAGTGCTGCAGGTCATATGCAGCTTTAAACTGTGGAGCGCACGAAAAAGCGGAAGCCTATCTGCGGGATGCGGTCATCAAATACAACGCAAAGCCGCTCCACACAACCTCCAGCTAGAACCGGCTATCAAAGCGGGTCCACAACCAGACGCACAACCAGACGCATCACCCTGCAGCTGTTATCCATTCGCGATTACGAGCATACTGGATATGTGTGAGGGTCTGCTCAAAGCATATAATGGACCTTCCTCTCAGCTTCCATCGTGTAAACCTTGTTAAGACAGCTTCTGATCTTACTTGCGCGCCCTCCTAACAACCGCAGCCCAGCCTGACAAAGGACAATCGACGACAATCTAGGACATAACGGTCGGAAGCATTAACGCAATTCAGCTTGCTGTTCAGCAAGCCCAAGGCTCCACCGTTGGAGTGGTTCCTCCAGACGGAAGCGTCCAACCACGACTAGAGACTGGTGACTTCATTCAAGATGCGGATTTGGTTAACTTTTACCTTCTAGCTCTGCAAGAGTTGATGCAGCAGGACCGGAAAATGCCATTTTCATACTTCCAGACTGCGGGTGCGCGCGAGGCTGATTCATGAGCATTAAATTGGCCATTTTCCTGATATTTCCTAAGCGTACACGGAAGGCCATGGGCAAATTGGGACAAAGTTGACCCACACAAATTCACCGTGAATTCAATGATTTTGTGAAAGAAGGAAACGGACCTAAGCAGGGCCTAAGCCCGTACTCTGGCTCCTGCTCCCACAGCTCAATTCTATTTCCCAGCCGGCATCGCGCTTACCGGGCTACGCTCGAGGTACCTCATTGCTCCTAATCACAGCTTCGCGAGTCTCCGATGTCTAACGAGACTGCTAGCAATCCCTATCCCTTACCGTAGTCGATATCGCCAATAGATTTCCAGAGCCACAAAAGAAAAATTACATGTCTGCGGCGGACCGATTCAGATCACCCTTCTGGGATCCATTTCTCCCCCGACAAAAATTGATGAATGTCCATGGATATCCCATCTACAGATGCGGTATTCCCATAATTCTCATGATTCCAAAAGTGCGCGTGCGAATACCGAAGCGCTCGAGGAATTAACCGAAATCGATAATCCTCTTTACAGCTGTCGGCCCCCAGATGGAACTAATAAATGGAATGACGTTGCTTGGAATGGGCAGATTGAAACTACCCTGTCAGTAAAATCTGCGTTCCAGCCTCCCATTGACATATATTCAATTCTAACAGGCGCATTAGACCGAAGGGCCGCATGACAGATTTCCTATGCATACTATTCGCGGAATTTCGACAAACGGAAATAGTGACCATAGCTTCGTCAATCAAACTCTCGACAACGTGCTCAGTCACAGCACCGGCCGTGGGCTGCCTCTTGGTGGAAAATGTACCGAATGCTTCTGGGACCTTCGTTGACGTACGGAGAGATGTCAAACACATCTTACGTTCCACCAGGCGATTACAAGCCAACGAAGAATGAGCAGGACTCCGTAGAAGGGTTTCACAACGACATTCATGTAATGTGAGGAGCAGGA
>Ga0307515_10012570_pt1 | contig 15916 bp, 6 predicted proteins | sample 17_EM_MG_FD_194513 | JGI IMG/M metagenome (GOLD analysis project Ga0307515, IMG submission 194513) | Populus trichocarpa ectomycorrhiza microbial communities from riparian zone in the Pacific Northwest, United States - 17_EM | ecosystem: Host-associated > Plants > Roots > Unclassified | place... | reverse complement strand
ACATGGAGCTCAAATGGATGAACAAAATGACAAATGTTTTGGGTCCTTTCTGGTGGATTTGAGATGTTCTTTTGATTCCATCTATGACTACCCCGCTGCCCCAAAAACCTGTACAAGCTTAAATGATCGGCGTGACGACTTAACCTAAAAAGCTTCATGGCCTGGAGTATTACTGTAATAGCATAGCAAAAGATTTCAACTAAAAACGGGTTAATAACAAAATTGAAAGGCCATTAGATTGACAGCCATGTTCTCCTGAGAGCATTACCTGGGGGTATAAAAGTGTGAAATTGTCGTGGGTGGAAGTTATTAATGGATTGTTATAAATTATCAAGATTCCCGTATTCTTTTTTCAAGATGTCAAATGATGTTTGAAAATAAATTTTCTATTTCTATTTCTCCAAAGAGGGGCTAAATTCTGTTAGAACATTATCTGTTTCAGGATGTCAAATATGTTTAGGAATAAAGTGATGGTTGGATAATAGGTTTAATTAAACGTTGGATTTTGAGACTCAAATATTTAAGTTAATATATTTATAGAGACATTATCTAAAAAAAGAACCTATTAGCAACTACCTAGTCTGTTGCAGATAAAACTAAAATTTATTGCTTATAAAAATCAGCAACGGAATTAGCAATAAATAATGTCAAATGCAAATAATAGATGCTAATTTTTTAGCAACGAATGATCAATTGCTGATTTTTTTAGTAACAACTTATTCGTTGTTAAAATTCGGTTGCTAATTATATAAATCAACAACGAAAATTCCATCGCTAATCACCATTGCTGATCAGCAACGGATATTGCGTTGCTAATCAGCAATGACTATTGCATTACTGAACTGTTGTTAATTAACAATGGAAAATTTGTTGTTGATCCGTTGCTAATTTGCCCAATAACTATTTTTTAAAACATGAATTTTTTAAATTATTTTTTTCCATCTATTGAATTTCTTATAATTATTTGTGGATATTTCAAAAAATGTAGAAAAACATATAAAGAACATAAATTAATACTAGAAATTATTTTATCAACAATAATAAGTCAAATAAAAATAAATTTCATAATAATTTCAAAATCTTGTTAAACTTACATCAATATAGATAGGTCACAATTTAATAAATATATTTTATCATAGAGGTGGTGGTTGGGTGGTGGTGAAAACGAAAATCAAAGAAATGACGACCATCATAAGGTGGGACTGGTATATGGTGGTCGAGGCTTAGGTCGATATACTAGATTAGACAGGCGGATACATAGGTATCGTCATCTATAGAGCCACATGTGACGGCATAGATGAAGTCATAGGTGTCGACATACCTTGGTTCATATTTGATGCCCAAGCTTGGTATTCCATGTTACTAAGAAATTTTTTTATAGAAGTCATCTCATGTTGTAGTGATAAAATATGACTATCTCTTTTTTTTATTTGCTCTTTCAATGCTTGAATTGATAAGTTAGGAGGTGTTGACTCCATTGTATAGGAATGTGATGAAGCACTCGTACTAACCATTGATTTCGGCATACTAGGTGCACCATATATTTGACCTTTTGTGACTCCTCCTATAGCCACACACCAAGCTGCACCATTAAATGAAGGATGATTTTTCCGATCAGTTCCATATCTTGAAATCATCTCTTTTTTGTAATTATCCTACAATAAAATTAAATATAAGGCTTAATTGATGAAGGTCCAACAATTATTGGTTTTGAAACATGACTACACCTAATTGATAAAGGTCCAATAATTATTGGTTTTGAAACATAAGGCTTTCTATGTACAGTCTAATTTATAATCAAGTAAAAATCCACTTGAAAACAAGTGTTTATAAACATCTTTTTCCATTAAAAACTTTCGATTTTTGCACCGAACACAAGGACATCTAATTTTACCTCCAGATACATTTTCATCAATTAAAAATGCAAAATTGATAAATCTTTGTACACCCGCAATAAATTCTGGACAAATATGATCATCTCTACGACAGCGATACATCCATGATTGATCGTCCATATTAATCTAATTAACATAATTAAAACCAACAAAATTTTAGAATATTATAATCTATATTTAAAACTTTATATAATAAATTATCAAAATAACTTCATTAATAACAAGCTCATAAGTTTAACTAGTTGGAATACATTGGAATACTGTATGAAATTAAAGCATAATTAAATAGTTGGAATTGTGTGAAAAAGAAAAAGATAATATGTTGTTTTGATTGTCCTATGGATTAGTGAAATTACGTAGGCTGCATAGCTAGCTAATTAGGATACACCAAGCAACTGCTCTGTTTATTATTTCCCGCCATCATCTTTTTTCTTCAGCTTTAGTAATCTAGACTCTTCTATTGAAACACAAATATATAAACATTTGCATTGTCAAGTAATATTGTAGAAATGAAGTTTTCATGTAAACACATGCCACAGTTATTATTTTAACCAACTATTAAATATTTATTTGATCGATAATTTATTACTTAAGATTGTCACATTAACCAACTAAAATAAGATTATGCCTATCTAATATATGGTTGTTAAACTACACAACACACAAAATAACAACTTCTCTTTCAAAGAAGTGCAGTATAAACAAAAAAAAACACTTTGGAGACAAATTACACCATTATTAGCAAACAGACGCCAAGATTCAATGACCATGCAATTTTTCTATAAACCAAGTTATCTTCCAAAATTTATAAAACGTTTTAAGCTACATTGACAAACCTGGAGGACCCAATATGCACAACCCAAAAACTTGACAATTCCAAATACAAATAAGTAATGTGATGTGATAGGTTCAACAACCTGAAATTAGAAGAAGAAAAATGAGCAAGAATAGTAGTGTTAAGAAATTAAAAAAGTAAATTAGCCTGTAATGAGGTTTGCATTGCAAGTTGCTAAAGGAAATAAAATACAAAAGTTTCTTGGAAATAAATGCACGTCCACATGGATATCCCTTGTGGTTAGTTATTGTCCAACACATTATATTTGTCAACGCATCACATACAATACGACTGCCACAATCATAAAATCATCACGAATGCTAATATCCCAAGCTTGCTCAATATACATAACAATCAACAAGTTTTGAACAACTTGGATATTTGCTACAATTTTGAGCATGTAGGACAAAGACCAAAAAAGTAATATTTTCAAAACATGAAATCTAAGAAAGGTACACAAGTCAAGATCATTTATCCTTCTACATTAATTGAACCATCTGCTGAAGTCAAAGGTAACGCATATCCACGATCATAGAGAGGCACAAAATTACTATGTAGTAAGAATTAAATCATTATCTTGTTGTGTTCCTTACTTGGTTTTCAATCTAGAAGGACTACAAATAAGAAGTAACCAATCAAATGAAAAACTAGATGAAAAGCAAAGATGTAAAATCCTAAATTTTAACTTTTTTTAGTAAAGCTAAATGCAAATAAGAAAGGAATATCATTGCACTATGATGGTTAGGCCCTTAGCATCTGAGCTACAATGAATAAAGTGGACAGTCAAGAGTGCAAATTTTCTTGTCAAAACAGGATGAGAAAAGTAAAAAATTGATGATGAACATTTTCACTCTCTTTGCTCTACTCTATTTAACACGACTTAACAAGAACAATTTCACTGAAGAGAGGTTGATGATGAAGAAGATGAGTGAAAATGATGTAGTATGCAAAAAATTATTAACCAACCAAACAACTTTCACAGCACGCGAGTAAAATCCAAGATCTAACTTTTATTTATGGGTCTGTCACATGCTACCCATATTTCTCCTCTAAAAAACCACACACATACACCCAACAAAACAGAAAAAACCAAAACCCTGGAAAAAGCCTCACTACCTAACCAAAAAATAATGGAATCGTCACAGAACCACGAAGATAAAGAACATTACATTAAGAATTAGAAACAGTAACATGTGACGACAACCATATTTAACAAATAATTTGCAATAAATCAAAAAAATTATTCTTCTCATCGATAAAATTAGTTAATAAAACAATATATATTCTCTCAAAATTACAAACACAATCTCTCAAATATGGGCTTCTAATTATACCTGCTATTTGTTGCACCATATTTGTTCCTTGCAATATGAAATCCTTAGGAGCACAGATTCACTAAAGAAGAAGTTAAGAAAGTGATAGATGGTGTTTTTGGAAAAGGATGCCTTCGGAGCACATATTCATGGAGAAAAATTTAAGAAAGTGACAGAGATGGGGTTTTTTAAGAAGGAATAAAAAGTGACATATGGGTTAGGGTTCTTTTGGAGAATGAAAAGTTTTTCTCTTAAGATTGGTATATGTCTGTGTGAGGTTTTTTTTTTTTTTTCAAGGTATACATGTACCAATTAATTATTAACATGTCATTATTGTTTTTTATATATATAAAAGTCAAAATCAAATCTTTTCTTTTTATCAGCAACGATTATTCCATTGTAAATTTTGTGCAACCATATTAGCAACGGAAAATCCATTGCTGATTCTTAATTTATTAATTTATTTTTAGTAGCCGATTTTGCGTTGCTAAATCCGTTGCTAATATTAAAAAATTAATATATATGTAATTCGTTACTAATCTGTTGCTAAATTTGCATCTAGATTATTTTGTTGCTAATATCCGATGCTAATGACCCTCTTTTTTAGTAGTGAGAGAACATGCAATAAATATATAAAAGAGCATTAAATCATAACAATAAGATTGTTTGTTCTTGTTTTGATATGTAATAAATGTTTTGTATGAGAAAATAGTGTTATGTGTATATGTTGAGATTGGAGAAAATTATGAACCCCTTGGTGGTTTAAGAGTATTTACACCTCCTGAATCTTGTTATTTTGCTTGAATAAGGGGGTCAAAAAAACTAGAATTTTACATTTTACCTATAGAATATTTCATAGTTAGAATTTAGTCGGCATGATTTTTACCAACGGGCTTATAGACAATTATAGTTCATCGAAAAAAATTTCCTTGATGATTCATGTTATGTCGGTCATTTCTTCAGTAGTGTGATCTCCTATAGATTTACAATTTCCTCAAGACATTATAAGTCAAAGTCCTAGATGACCACAATTGCTTCAACTTATCATTCAACGATCGAAGACAAACATCTATATTTCAACCTGGAGTATTAGGATCGGGTATATCCGTAGATAAAAAAAATAAAATTCGGCCTCATACACATTCCGGTGGTAAGTTGTAAACTGTGAGTATCACCAGCCAATAAGAATAAGAAGCAATAAATGACCCGAATGGATTGAATTTGTTTATACATAACATAAGATGTACGTTCCTTGATTCCAATGAAAATTGAAGATGCACCCTATTAAAATATTTTCAGGCTTCATCGGATGGGTGCACCAAGACTTCATCCACTGCATCACGTGAATGATATCATGTCATGTGCTCAATAATATTTGGAGATATGAATAACCCAATCTAGAAGTGATTGAGAAGTATCTAAATTTTTTTATGTGCGACAAGAGTTATTTCCCTACCTTTTTTGGGTTTATAAAGAGCATGCCCACATAATCTACACTCGGTCAACTCTATATTTTCAAGGTAGTATAATATGCAAAAGTTTGGACATGTGTCAATTTTATGCTATCTTAGGCTGAAGGGTTTCATCATGGATATAGAAGTATAGAAGTTCTCTTTCAACCTATTCCCTTCAGGTAAAATTCTTCTCGCTCATTCAATAATTTTGTCGTAATCAGCCTCACTCAACCCATAATCTAACTTGATGGTGAACACATGTGCAATGACCGATAATTTACTATGATTAGTGCACTCATACCATAAGTTAGTCGGAGTCTTTCAAAAGATCAAAAAACTAGCCCCGTTTGCATTTGGTTCTTCATCTATGATTGGACATTTACTTGCATAATCATGATTCATTCACATCGCATCTATAACCATATTCCTATAAGAATTACTAGTGCCGTCTACAACTTCATGCATATTGCTAGAACTAGAAATTGACTAAAGCATCATTTCTATCATGGTCTTTGTGATACTTATTTTTAACAGAGATAGACATAAAAATAAAAGAAAATAAAAAAAAATATTGTTCAGCCTAAACAAAAATATTCTTACCACTTTTAATTTTATCTTTCATTATTTATCTATGTATCTTCAAAGTTGATTTATAAAATAATTACTCATGCGTACCATTTTCCCTCTCAAAGGCAACTGACTGTAAACTTCTTGTTATTGTTGTTGTTGTTGTTAGTATCGAGAGAATTATTAATAGACTAAAATGAGTAATATAAAATGAGTAATTTTTTTTTTTACATACATGGTTTGTCTGTAAAGCTATTGGTAAATTTATTAACAATAAACTTATTGACAGACCAAAATTTGTTGATAACTATTTTTTTTATGGAAGTTTTATGTTGGTAAAATAATCACACACGAAATATTAGTGTAAATGCCGACAAAAATTTCTTTTGATAAAACTATTATATCTGGTGGTGGATGGAGCATAAACCAGCAATTCAAAATTGAAGATGCAGCTTATAGGCGCTTCAATCTTGCTTTCAGCTTTCACATCTTGCAGCATAAGGCTGGGGGATCAGCAACATGATGCCATCAGAAGATTGGTAATAGAAATATAAAAAATGCCGTAATTTTTATGGTAAAATCGTGTCCGTTGGATTGGTAAAGATTGAAATGGAGCGGAAAGCTGACATAAATTATCAAGCAAATATCAAGAGGTACAGCACAAATCAACTCGGAGAAAACTGGACAGAGTTGAGAGAATCACAGAACAGCAGCGGCATAACATTGTCATGGTTAATTCTAAGATAAACACTACCATCACGATTCCCAGGAAGATTGAAAACTGAAGCAGCAGAGCTTGCGCTCCATTACTGGCTGTCTGAATGTGGCTTCCGAGCAAAAAAGAAAAACAGCGGGGTGAAAATCTCCTTCCTGTAAGGCATAATAACAAAGTTCTGTCATTAACATGGTAGCAGAGGCACCAGGAAACCTCAAAATCATGAACTTAAAAAAAAAATATTTAAGAAAATTTTATCGGGCATTTTAAAATCCTGAGATTCTCTTGCTCATGTCCTACCCACAAGCAACCTGGGACCATAAAACTAAGATGAGGAATCCGTCTCTACTATTTGTCAAGATAAGAAAAATTCAAGGCGGACGCATCCCACCCATTGGTCGATCTGCCCTTGTTACAAGCTGTCCTAAACTAAAATAGAAGGATGCGATGAAGGGTTTCTGTCTGAGGCTCAAAATGGTCTTGTATGGTGATCAATTTGGTAAAATACACGAGCACTATATGGGTTTAAATAATGGTCCAGAAAGGAAGTTAGCATGATAACAGAAATTAATACTCACCTTCCCCCTTCAACCAATCCCTGTGCTGCCTTCTCAAGAAAATCTTGAACCCTTTGACTTCCTTTGGGTGCAACTCCTAAATATTCCAGGGCTTTGACCTGCAAGGTGATTTACCAGTTAACCATCCATGAGGGCTACAATAATCAGAAATATTCCACGCATTCGCATGCAAGTGGAGTGCCTAACAATAAGGTGATAACGGTATCGAGAACCAAACAGAATGGACCAACATTTACCATATTTCTTGTAAAGAATCTCCCGACAGCTGTTAAACGGAAGCTATTCAGTGAGAAGTGAGTTGTGTCCAAAGGCAGGTACCATGGCATAGGTGAGCCCACTGCAAGATCTTTTGACCATATGACCTTCAAAGGCAGAATAATAACGACCATTTATCATGATCAAATGTTTCAGATGTCAGTTATGAAAAAGAGAGAGAGATGGAGATTGTTCGCTGACCTCAAAACCAGCTTTCTTTAGAGCATCAATGCATTGCCCAGTCGACCTAATGTCTGGAAGGCCATCACCAATCTCTATTTCTGACTGCACCAATTAAAATATGTTAAATTCATGGTCATGAAGATCGAAATCACTAACAGAAAACAGGAGGCCTTTTTAGAAAGCTAAAATATCTAACCTTAATTTTTTGATGTTCTTGGTCATGTGGATTGAAAGCATCAGTCATGCACCACTCATATGCAGCAAAACATTGTCCTGGCTTCAATACCCTGTAAATCTCACTGTAGCATCCATACTGTTCAGAAAATACAGAATGTTACAAAGATCAGAGAGAGAGAGATGGCTATTTATATACATAATATACTTAGCTGTGATGCAAAATCATCAGAAAATATAAGTTGAGAGTTTTTCTAGGAACATACTGCATCTGGTGCATGGCATGTAGCTTCAATTGCATATACAGCGTCAAAACTGTTATCAGGGAATGGCATTTTCATGAAATCAGCCTGCATTATCAGCAAACAACTAAAATTATGCGTCGCCACGAAAAATAAAAATCATATCCTGCAACTCTTATATCACATGTAAATGTTGAAACTTTAAACCAAGTACAACAAATTGACAATACGAGAAGATGCACAAAAGTGCTTAATAGATAGGAACTTGAAGTTATATCAAGAACAGAATCAACCTTCAAAAAATCACATGTCCTGTCAACTCCTGCAATGCGATTGAGTTCCTGCAGAGTAATATAGGCGGTAAGCTTTAAAGCCATTTTGAAAACTTCATGGCTAACAAATCAAAAGTGAGAAAAACGGAAATCAAATAAAGTCAATCAATCTCAGATAATCCATCAATTACAAGCACACAATTCTTTTAACTGACATGGATGAAAAGGATAGTCATGCACCTTTCCCCTTGATATCTGATACTCGTTGTTGTTCAACCCTGTTACTGATGTTGAGCTGCAGCACATCACCACAAATTACGATATGCCCAAAGCACTCTCATGTATGGGAATTTAATGAAAAAAACGTGAACTTATTTGTCACAACCAAGAAGAACAGTAAGATTCCATCCAACTATTAGTGGTGGTGCTGCTTCCAGATAAGGCCAACCATTTGCATGATCCATGTTGCAAATACTACCACAAACATTTCTTATTGTAATGACAGAGCAAAGTAGGATACCAATCCAACAACTGGATCTACCACTTCTTCGAAATACCACCAAATCACTAGAAAAAATATGTCATAACAAGAAACAGAGTAGGATGCCTGTCCAACAAATATAGTTTCCTTGCTTCCAGCTAAGACAGACCATTTGTATGGTTTACGTCGAATGAATAAGAAGCTAGCAGGCAGTAGCAGCCATATATCATCCATACATTTTTTGAACTAATATAAAAGGCAGTATTGATAAGAACTTAATATCATATAGGGATTCAACAATAACTATAAAACAAATTCCAATATGATGCAATGACAGAACTGTGATGAAAGTCAGCATGCAGGTTAGAATAACTTAAATTTGCACCCTATTTCTTGCTGACATTATCAGGGAAAGGAAATTTCTGCCACTCACCTGAATCGCGCAATTTCTCTAAGAGGTCCACCAATTCCACATCCTACATCCAAAACCTAATTTAAGAAAAAAAGAGGTCAAGCCAATGCATCAACATTATTAAATAAAGCAGATCTCCTGTTGGTTTCGCAATATTCTGTAGAAGAGGTTAAACCTTCTGTCCAGGTTTCAGGCCAAGTTGCAAAGCAAGAAAGTGCTCATGTCGCTTGATGCTCTCACGGAGAGACTCCCCTTTGAATCTGAAACATGAAATGTTTCGTTTTTTATCAGCCTTATAAGCAGCGGTAGCAGCACAAAGTATGCCTGCAGAACTTCAATATAAAATGTAGAAGACAGTAAAAGGTACCTGGGTGCAAAATGGAAAGACTCCCCCCAGCCGAACTCATAAAAACTGGTAACAAGATCATAATATTTATTTACCTGAAATCCAAATGTGTTGAGTCAATAGGTATAGGTTAAATAATACTGTTTGGATCAGCAATTAGTTGGCATCCAAAAGAAAATAATCAGGTTATTCATATTTCAGCAAAAGATTTCAATTCTTCATATTCAAATAGAAACATTACAAAAAATAATCGTGCTGACACACATGTTAGCGTATCTAGCTGACTGATTTTAGTTAGGAGAATCTAACTTCATGACCAATAAACTTGAAAACAAGACATTATCCATCCTTGCTAAAGTTACATGGAAAAACTTCCATGGATGTTTCCAAAATATTGTTTCAAGAAATCTTTTTCATAGATCAGGTACTCTTTAAAATCTAACTGTTTGGTTTCAAGTACACTCATTTATATTGAGTAGTAACTCATTAGAGGAATAACAAGAAACTTAGCTTCTCTGAGATATATGTGCTATGAAATGAAATGGACTCTGCATGCAGTATGATGTTGATGTTTTTATGAATCAATAGAAAGTTCCAAGCATTATTCAATCAATTGGCACTTTCTCTACAGCAGTGAAAATGTATTGAAAAGGAAAATACTATAGTTCAAAATATGCACCCCTCTATGACTACCAATACGCAAGACGAAGCAAAAAAGTCTTCCGAAGCTAAACATATCAAGAAGGAAACTGAGAGCAGATTATTGAGGTCAATCATAAGAAGAAGTTAGCAACTTGATCTTCTCTTACCATGTCAGAGTAATTGGCTTTTCTGTCTTCCTCAGCACCTCCATAATAAACATGATACTTTTCATACCTGGATTGTCAATACAAGATTTTTATCACAATTTTTTTCAGTAAGATCCAAGAAAATTTAAGGATTGGAAAACCTAAAAGTTTACACATGCCAAGGAAGAATTTATAGGAAGGTTTAATAAAACTCACAGCAAGATCATTCATGTAAATAAGCAGATCGATCATGTTATTCTGACACACCATTCCACACATTTCACTGATTCAATTATATTTGGAATTTTATTTACACTATATTGGATGGTTTCAATACTAGATTATACCAGCACCAAACTCAAAATTAGACCGAGTCTTTACCATAAACAACCATGCCTTCTATAGTAGGTCAGCAAAAATAATTGAAAAAAGGATCACGTACATGCAAAATTGAAATTCTATTCTTGCACAAAGGAGTGAGTCCAGGGATTTTGCATTTTTCCTTTATTTTTCAGGTTCTTACTGGGAATTTTCCTAGAAAACAGGCCCTATCAATCGCCTACACAATCTAGAAACATTTTTGTGGTTCTTTTTTATCCCACTTCCAGGTACAACAACTAGAAGTCTGTTCACCTTTAAAAAAATTATAATAAGTACATAAAAACATGTAGTTTTTGGGATTTACTAAAAAGAATCAATAAAATAACACGCAAAAAATATTTAAATAAATAGCACAGTTTAGAAAGTCGCAGATAATATTTGTGATTCGCTAGTCATAACTGTCATTCATGAATCTCTTAAATTGCAAAATTGTTGAACACAATATTCAACAAAGAAAGAGGTGAGAGGGAAAACAGAAAGAAAGAAAGAGATCCTGGAGACACACCGAAACTCCGATGACGACACCGCCAGTACCGTTGAAAATATCTCAGCAAGATGAAATAAACGATACCAAGAAAGGTCATTAACGGTGATCGGATTGGGCCACATGAGCTGCCCCAAGGCAAGTGATCTTCGACACCTTTAGACGACTCGTGTGGCCTACTTCGTTCACCGTCTATAACCTTCTTTGGTATCGTTAGATTCATCTTGTCGAGATCTTTCTAACGGTACTGGTGATGTCTTCATCAAAACTTCGGTGTACTTACAGGGTTATTTTATTTTTTTTCCTTTTCTCTCTCTTAACTCTTCACAAATTACAAGGAGGAGAGACGAGAGAGAAAAAACAAAGAAAATAAAATAAAATAGCATTAGAGGCACACCGAAACTTTGATAATGACAACATCGGTATCGTTGAAAAAATCTCGACAAGATGAATCCAACGACAGCAAAAAAGATCACAAACAGTGAATGAAGTGGGTCATACGAGTCGCCTAAAGTTATCGAGACTCACTTACCTTTGGGCCTCTCATGTGACCACTTTGATTACCTTTGGTGACCTTTCTTGATATCATTGGATTTATCTCGTCAAGATCTTTCCAACGGTATTAGTGCTATCATCATCAAAGTTTCAGTGTGACTATGAGGTTTTTTCTTTTTTCTTTTTTCTTTCATTTTTTTCTTTTCTTTTTATTATTGAATCTTATGTCCAGCAATTTTATAATTTAAGAGAGTCACATATAACACTTACAACTTGTGAATCACATATATCATCTATGTTATTTTTTTAAATATTTTTTTGAATTATTGACGCAGAAAAAAAATTAGCAGAGAGATCCTTACATTCACCCTCAAAAATTTATTTGGAATCCACCAGAAAATGAGAGAAAGTCTCAAAACTGTATTGAATATTTGGAATACAAAAGGTGCCTCTAAGGCAACTATTTATTCTACTTTTAACATGCATGATTAATTATATATATTGAATATTATTTAAATCTTAGCGTACATTACTCATGATCTTTTTATATTCACTATGCACCTATCAATTTGTGCTTCAAATTCCCATGCAAAGCGTTCTGCATCAATTATATTATTTTATAAAAAAACTTACCATGCTAGAATAAAAAATAAATAAAAAAACTTAGAACTCTAAACAGCCAGGAACACACTAAAGACGCGAGGGAAAACCCAATCATGGTTTCCTTTGACAAACACCATGTATATTGTATTCGTGATTGAAACTTGAAACGATAATTGTCTCTTTCGGGTCCCAGGTGGTGGTGATGCACGACACCAAGAAAGCGGTGAAAAATAATATTTTTTTATTTTTAAAAATTTATTTTTATATTAAGTTTTTATATTTTTGGTTTGGAAAAAAAAATTATTACTATCAACTTCTACCACTTATGATTTCTGCACTCAAGAGAAATAAATGGTTGACATATAAGATTTAAGAAAGTGGGACCATGCGCGATTTTTCTTATGAAACCAGGCCGAAGCTCTGTAGTTAATGGTGTCACGAAACCTTGTGCAAGTCACAACCCCCACCTTCCAAAGTCAAATATTCCTCTAATAATTCTCAATATTGCAAAAGAAAAAAACATTTATCACAACGAGATCTAATAATCAAAGCTAAAGAGACTGGAATTAAAACTTGAAATAGAGAGATAAAAAAAGAGACATTCTACGAAGAAACAGATTTTCTTTTGTTTTTTCTTTTTAAGAAAAAATGCATTTATCGAAATTTCTATACAACAAATCAAAACGTACAGTTTTGAACAACCAAAGTCTTCAAAATCGTTGTAGAGATACAGAGACAGGAAACAGAAAACTTCAACAGAGAAGAAAAATCTAAAAGAGCAAAATCCATGCATGTGAGAAAGAGGAGGTGGATTAAATCATGCATGCTAGGAGAAGGAAGAATACTTTTCAACGGAGGAGAGAACATCGCTTTTATCGATCTTTCCACCGAGACCGGAAGCGAGATCCAATGCACCAGCTTTCGACATTTCTCTTAGATTCCACCAAACAGAGATCTGAGACCAAAAAAAAAAACAGTGGAAACGGATTCTAGTTTTTTCGATGGAAATGCAAAATATTGTGATTGAGTGTGAGTGAGTCTGGAAAATTACATCGAAAGTTGAGATCGGGGGATGAGCCTTTTCTAATTTGTTCAGAGGGAGGCCTGAAGGGGAGAGAGGGGGGAAGTGGAAGCTTATTTTGCTAAAAGTGGGATTTATATAGAGGGAGAGGTTTAAAGACTGGTGGCTAATTGGAGGAGAGGGAGTCCACAAGTGGCTAATTATTACTTAGCCTTCGCATTAAATTCATGCGCACCGCATGTTTTGAAATGGGATATAGGATGTTTTAAAGTTGTTTTTGTTTATAAATATATTAAAATAATAATTTTTATTTAAAAAAAATAATTTTTAATATCAGTATATTAAAATAAAAAACAATTAAAATTTTGAATTTTTAAGAAATACCATTTAAAATACAATCTCAAATAACCCGTGAGGTTAATTTGGTAAATATCAACTGTTTTGACTAAGTAAAACTAGAGGTTAAGGAATTGGTGATAATATTTTTAATAGATTGTGTTTTCTGTTTATAAATTTGATATTTAGAGGAAGCTCATCCACAAATGTTTGTTTGATGTGATGAGATGTTCCTTGATTTTTCGTGTGGAGCAAAATAAGTATTGTCAGACCCTATGATGATGCCATGAATTGTGATTTTTTAGAATTACTACCGTGCCGTTATTTTTAGAATTTAGATAAATTATTTCTCCAAAAATAAAAGTATAGAATTTGGAGAAACTCGTGATTTCCATTTTTCACAAATATAAATATAAATCAAATTAAATGCTGTTTGGAGTACAAATTCAATGCACATCTAGGTGTAGGAGTGAATATTTTCGGTTCGGTTTGGTTTTTATTAAAAAATAACCAAACCGAAATTTAAAAAAAAAAAAAAATTGAAACCGGTTTAAACCGACCGGTTTCGGTTCGATTCGGTTTTTTAGGACAAAAACTGGTTCAAACCGGTTCGCCTCGGTTTTTCCGGGTTAACTCAGTTTTGGCTCGGTTTTTTTCGGTTTTGGTTCTGTTTTTCCGGTTTGGCTCGGTATTTTTTTGTTTGGGTTCGGTTCGGTTTTTTGCTTATAAAACCGAAACAGAACCGAACCGGTCGGTTTTTTTAAAATTTTAATCGGTTTAATCGATTTTTTTGTACGATTTGATTTTTTAATTTTTTATTTTTTATTTTCTTGGTTTAATTAATTTTTTAGTTTTTTTACCCATTCTAGGTGTTGTTTCTAGTATCGGCATGAGAACACGGTTAAAATTAATGGTAGGAAATGTCATTTTATGGAGGTCACGCCTCTAGTATTTTTAATTTCTTGTATTTCTAAAGCTGAGGATGATGCAACATGTTGTTGTTATTAATTAACAAAAACTAAAAAAAACTTGGAGGCTGCCGATGCTTGAACCTCCTACGAGTTTTTAACTTTTCAAACCTTTTTTTCTTTTAATTGCAACTTTTTATAGTTTAATTGTATAAGATTAGATTTCAAATTATAGTATAAATACAAATTTAAAAGATAGAGGATTGAGATATAAAATGCACAAAAAAATACCAGACTCGTCTTAAAAAACAATTGGTTGATGGAAATCCAATAACAACAAAAAAATCAAGTTTAGTGTTAATGAGTTTTATTTGACGAGAAAAATTTGATAATAATAGTTTTTCTCTATAAACATGCCTAGAAGAAAGATCAAATTCCATTTATACTTTTAGGTTCGGTTAATCTTGTTTTTCTTAGATGATTTTAAGCTATTTTGATGTTGGTAAGTGATTCAGGAAGGCTTTGTTGTGTTTATTATATGTTTTTGATGAGAAAGTTGAAAAATAAATTTTAATCCAGAAAACCCTATCCTATAATTCTTTTTTTTTTATTTACGTGGGTGTCCGGGCCAGCTTGCGCGCACCACGACTAATCCCACGGCCCACTGAATACCCTGTAAACCCAGTGGGCATGTATGGCACCGCGGAGATGACAGACGTGCACATGAAGACTCGAACCCAGGAGCAGCAGGAGGAGACAAGCCCCTCCTACCGCCGGGCCAAGACCCTCAGTGCCCTATCCTATAATTCTTGACTACTACAGTGGTGGTTGGATTTCAAGTTGCATAATAGCTAGTGACGAGTCACTAATTTTTTAAAAAAAATAAAAAATGAAGAACATGCAATATGCCACTTATAAAAGAAGAAAAATTAGCTTTGGAGTGCGGGCCTGACACATGATTACACGACTAAGTTTTTTTTAGGCCCTGATATTTTATATATATATATATTAAAAGAAAATTTAGTCCAATCTACAAAATATTACGCGAAGCAAACTAGTGGTACCTATTTACATTTAGGCTCTAGCTAGCTTCTCAAATTAGAATGAGTAGTGAGAGTTTTCAAATATTATTGTCGAGTAATGCGGCATGTTGATCGGAAAATGTTTACAAAATCATT
>Ga0307515_10012569_pt1 | contig 15916 bp, 6 predicted proteins | sample 17_EM_MG_FD_194513 | JGI IMG/M metagenome (GOLD analysis project Ga0307515, IMG submission 194513) | Populus trichocarpa ectomycorrhiza microbial communities from riparian zone in the Pacific Northwest, United States - 17_EM | ecosystem: Host-associated > Plants > Roots > Unclassified | place... | reverse complement strand
GATATTTGGCTGGAAAAAAAAAATCATCTTCTCTAAAACTAAAAAGACATTTTTCCACCATAATTTTATTCCTTATATTTCATGCGAATGCCTATTTTTATTATTGTATAATTAAATACAAAATATTCAAAAGGTACTCCACGGGCACGCAACTATGCTAGTCTTCTCTAAAAGTAAATTTGAGCATCAAACACACTTACAGCATCTTCCTCAATCAAAGATTTATCCGCTTCGATCTCTTCAATAGTAGCATTCCTAATCACTCCTCTTCTGAATATAACATAAAAATTTCAATATATATATATAACCACACTAACAACACCACATCTACTAAAAATGCTTGCCTGTTTTGCAACAAAGGTTTTGACAGGGAGTTTGGAGGAGCCATTCCGGAGACTGGAGTAGTTAGCAGAAGAGCTCCACAAAGACACTCTAGTAGCAGCAGTAGAGTTGTATTGGACTCAACCTGTAAAATTAAAAAATAACTTTACATCACTTCATTGCTTGAAATGTGCAAAACAATACATACATATATTATATATATAGAAGATAGTAGGGATTAGGAGAACCTGAGAGGGAGAGGAGGGCTTTGGTTTGGATTAGAAGATGGACCACGGTGTCGGTGGTGCTGTTAGTGAAGAGAATGGGGTTGCTTGGTCTTGGCTTGTCAACAGGAGGGGGAAAAGGAATGGATTGTGGATAAGAAAGTTCCAGGAGAAGTTATGCCACGTTTATTTTCATGGCAGGAAAGTGTGTTTTTTTAAAAAAAATATTTTTATTTTATTTTAAATTATATATATATATATATATATATATATTATTTTTTATATTTTTAGATTTTTTGGTATGTTAAAGTTGAGATTAACTTTTAAAAAATTAAAAAATATATTTTAAAATAAAAAATAATTTAAAAAGTAACGCCTGCTATAATTCTAAACTGTTGTTAAGGCTAGAAAATTCTCTATTCTAGACGCGGGCTACAGAATAAATACGTTTTCCTATCAGTGGGCAAATCCATTTATCAGTCTCTACAGCTGTCCCAGATAAACTTTTAGCAAGTAGCCACAACATTCTTTGGTGGGCTTATGATCTGGGCCTTAACATTTGCTTAATATAAGTGGACTTTCTTGTGCTTCCTGGAAAATGGGAATTATTATTATTATTATTATTATTATTATTATGAGAAATAGAATTGGAATGATTTTTTTATTGAGTTTTGGTATTTGATTATTTTCTCGAGATAGAATAAATAATATTTTTCTCTGTGTATATTGTTTTAAAATGACATGAATTCATTCTAAAATTATCTTATAGATAAATTTATTTCATATTAATGTTTCTATCCCTCCAATCAAATAATTTTCTCTTTTATATATATATTTTTTTTCATAAGACACTAACCAAAACACAATATTATGTATTAAATAAATAATATAAAAGTATATATATATACCCTCTTCATTCTCTATCCTTTTATGCCTTGTTTTCTTTCTTGGTAAATCTTAACATATTATATTATGGTCATAATTTTGCAAAAGGGTGCAGATCACGTGCAATGGTGATTTTCTTTAGGATAATTATGGTTTTTTCTGCAATCTTTAAGGTAACTTTCTACATGGTTGGTGAGACTGATGCTTGACCCTAAAAAAAATAAAACATTAGATCAAATTTTTTTTTTTTTGTTAAATGTAGTTCATTAACATCAAAATTAATTATTTTTATGGTTGAAAATGTTATTAATAACAATTTTTCTACACTAGAATCCAACGAGCCTCTCTCTATTCCCATAAAAAAAAATATTGAACATGTTCGACTCCAATGAGTGGATTGGTCATAAGAACTTTTCATATTAGTGACTGACCATGTGAGCTTCTCTAACTGTTTAACCCTATTTCCCCCCATCTTTTAGATAATTAATTTTTCAAGGTCCGCGATTAATTGATTTTATTTATCGTTATTAAACAAACAGTGTGCGTGTGTTGTTTCTACGTTCTAGGATTTGTTAATGCTCTAGATCTCTACAATTTGATGAACTATTATTTTGGTATTGTATGTTATTGACATAGAAGAATGTTAGTCATGTTTCATACTTTGTAATCTTATCTATATCTAATTGCAGTTGGTAGCATAACCATCAAAACCAAATTGTATTGCAAGTGAAGCAACTGTAATTTAGGTTATGTAATGTAACATATCCTATTTCAGCTTATACAATTTGCAACAACACAGTCAGCCTTAAAAGGTCAGACAATTTCTTATTTATTTGAAATTTTTATTGTCATTGTCAAGCTAGATAAAAGTTTCATATAACAATAATTAGGATCTCGAGTCCTTTCTGAAGGACTCATTATTAGTTTCTTTAATGATGGCACTAAGCTTACAAGCTCTGTTTGCTTAAGCGTTGGTTGGACCCAGCAGTTTTTTTTGCCATTACCTCTGTTATATCAGGACCCTTCGGGCCATATGATCCAAGTTGGACTCGCATGTTGAAAGTAAACTAGATTTTAGTTTTTCTGAAAAATAAAGGAATCATCGACCGGTTGAAATAAATAAATCGGTTGGCTGGTTCAGAACGAGTCAACCGGTTAATACATTTATTGTTCAGATTAGGATTTTCTTTGAGCAATTTAATTTCTTACTTGTCTATGACTCGAGGCTTATAAATAGACTTTAATCAAAAGCTTAATTCATAAATGTAGAGAGGAATACACAAGAGAAAACATTTAATAAGATTCTCTTCCTCTCAAATCTTTTTCTTATTATTTGGTTTTGCTTATTGCTTTGTTATCCATAAACACCTATCACACCTATTTTTTCTTCCAACAAGTGATATCAGAGCTTGTTTTTTATTGTTTGACATGACCAATACAAACTTTTCACTTTAATATCCACATATGGTGTACTCGTGTGAAAACTTGGTTAGGTTCCCAAGATGTGTGCGAAACGGTTGAAAAAGGCTTCGAGGAGCCTATAAAAGGATCAACATTGACTTCACCCCAAAGAGAAGTCGTGCAAAAGACGTGAAGGAATGATCAACAAGCACTTATAATCATCCACCAATATATGTATGATGCCAACTTTTAAGATAGTGACTAATGCAACCACCACTAAATAAGCATTAAATTTTTGCAATAATCAAACCAATAAGTTAACAATGTTAGAAATGTACACCTATAAAAGTTACGAGGTGACTTTAAAAGGCTAATTATGATTTAATCAGAGAGTATTTCAGATTACTTTAATAGACTATTGGCCATTTACAATTAAATAAAGAGATATGAGGGGAAAATGGAGGAAACACATGTGGTAAAAAAGATTTCACACTCACTACAAAAGAAGTCATATAATGTGGTGATCGTGATAGAAAAATCGTAAAATATAGATTTTTTTACTATTCAAGGATTTATGGGAAAACTAAAAGCCTTTTAAGAAATAGTTAATGACATTCAAGAAGACGTGAGAGCACAAATATTCTTTTCAAAACACTACTTGAAAGAGAAGTAAGATGGTTCTGGATATACACAGGAAGGTAAATGACTTGGTAAAGGTGGAGGAAGAGATAGATTTAAAAGAGGAGGTCGAGGCAACCTCAGCTAGTTAATTGGTCGATCGAATGAAGCAAACTAGTCGATCGGTTCATATGACAGTGGTAATCCAAGATCCAGGTTTGACAAAATAAAAGTTAAATGTTACAATTGTAAGAAGATGAGTCATTATGCCAGGGATTGTTAGAATCCAACCAAAAAGGTCGAGGAGAATGCCAATCTTTTTTTAGAAAATAAGAAAGAAGTCACTCTATTACCAATCCATGATTAAAAAAGTAAGCCAAAGAGAACATATTGTATCTAGGCAATGGTGCCAACAATCACATGTGTGGAGATATAGACAAGTATATGGAGCTTAACGAATCAATTAAAGGTAATGTTATATTCATAAATCATTTAAAGGTTTTCATTAAAGGAAAATGTATGATTCTCATAAAATTGAAAAATAGAAGCCACCAATTTAATGGTGATGTCTGTTGTATTTCTATTGTAAAAAGCAATATATTGAGTTTGAGATAATTATTGGAGAAGGGTTATGAGATCAATATGAAATTGTACCTTAACATTACTTGATACTCATGGAGATATGATTGCAAAGGTAACCATGATAAAAAAACAAAAAATAAAATGTTTTTGCTAAACATATAGATATGTGTGCCTAAATGCTTAAAAACATGTGTGAAGGATGGGACTTGGCTTTGACATATGAGAGCTGGGCATGCAAACTTTGATAGCTTGAAGATGATGACACAAAAGAAGATATTGAAGGGTCTATCATCCATTACACATCCAAATCAATTACGTGAAGGATGTCTGGTGGGCAAGCAATTCCCTAAGAGCTTTCTAAAGAAATCCACATCCAGAGCAAGTCAACATCTACAAAAGATACATGCAAACGTGTGTGGTTATATACAATCATGCTCATTTTATAAAAATCTATATTTTTTTATTTTTTATTGATGATTATAGTAGAACAACATGAGTATGTTTTTTAAAATAAAAGTTTAATGTATTTAATTATTTTTATAAGTTTAAAGCATTAGTTAAAAAAGAAAGTGATTATTTTATAAAATCATTTAGAACAGATAGGGGGTGAATTTTATTTTAATAAGTTTAATTAGTTTTGTGTAGATTATAGTAGAAAAAAACTCTTAAAAGTACCTAGATTACTATAACAAAATAACACAAGGATGAGAAAGAATAAAAACATCTTTAATATGACAAGAAACATGCTAAAAACCAAAAAATTACCGAAAAAAAGTGAGCTAAAGTAATATTTGTTAAATATTTCTTTTTTCCTTAAAATACCCATTGTGCACTTAAACATCATGTAAAAAAAATAAAAATATAACCCCTCTCATGGTGCGGATGCACGTCTAGTCCAACCTAAACATAAATCATAAATAATTCCATAACAGAAATTTAACTCTTAAGGAATACAATAAATTAACTGGCCAAGAGAGTCAAAAGACAGTCTTGTAGTGGTGCCCTGTCAGTCACTGTGATGAACAAATAATAGCAGTTAAAGCGAGAGCCGAGCCGAGTTAAAAGCCGAGATTGGCGCTTCCTTCCCATAACCCGATAGGAACACCCTTGATTGCACGTGCAAGGACAGTCCATCCGCGTAAGCAAGTCTTTCACAACACAAAAGTAAACCCCTAGCCCTAGTAAGCAAAAATAAAAGAAAAAGAAAATAAAACAAGAAGTGGCGCGTATATAACCACCTTCACTGGCACGCCTCCTATTCAGTCCCTGTTTCAACTCTCCACAACTCACAGAGCCCACAGAGAGTAACAAGAGAGAAATGGGACACACTCTTCCCACTCACTCACTCACTCACTAAATATCCATCTCGTCCACTTGAAAAGCCAGAGATTTTGATATAGAAAGAGCGTGCATTGTGCAGCCATTAATGCCTTTTATCTACTAAACGTGACTCCGTTTTTCACTACACGCTCCTTTAGCAAACTTCAGGAACACAATTTCTTTCTCACTTTCATTTACACACACAAACGCAAGAGCAGCTGCATTCCCAAGTATTGAGAGAGTGCTCTTGAAATGGACCTTAGTAAGGCAACGCTAGAGATCTTCTCCAAACTGGAGCAGAAATGGCTCTCGCACTGTGAAACCACCAAGAAAACGCGAGTGCTAAGCATTGATGGTGGAGGCACAACTGGCATTGTGGCCGCTGCTGCTCTCATCCACCTTGAGGACCAGATCCGCTTCAAAACTGGCGATCCTCAAGCTCGGATCGCCGATTTCTTTGATATCATTGCTGGCACTGGAATCGGAGCTCTCCTCGCCACCATGCTCGCCGCCGACGATGGTTCTGGCCGTCCGCTCTTCACTGCCAGAGACGCCGTTGCATTTGTTGCTGACAAAAACTCCGACCTCTTCAAAGCGAAGCACGGTGGCTTCCTCCTCCGCCGCAGGAGGTTCTCTGGTAAGAGCATGGACAGAGTATTGAAAGAAGCGTTGAAGAGGGATGATGGAGCTAGTTTGACCTTGAAGGACACGTGTAAGCCTCTCCTTGTTCCTTGCTTTGACCTAAAGAGCTCTGCTCCTTTTGTTTTCTCCCGAGCAGACGCGACCGAATCACCAAGTTTTAACTTCGAGCTCTGGAAAGTCTGCCGTGCCACGTCAGCGACTCCAAGCCTCTTCAAGCCGTTTAACTTAACGTCAGTTGATGGCAAAACCTCGTGCTCCGCAATTGACGGAGGTCTCGTGATGAACAATCCAACAGCAGCGGCAGTTACACACGTGCTCCACAACAAGCGTGATTTCCCCACCGTTAATGGCGTAGAGGATCTGTTGGTTCTGTCATTAGGAAACGGAAGTGGATCGCTGACTGGAAGGAAGCTCCGTCATAACGGCGAGTGCTCGACGTCGTCTATTGTTGACATTGTGCTCGACGGAGTCTCAGAGACTGTTGACCAAATGCTGGGTAACGCATTCTGTTGGAACCGTAATGATTACGTCAGAATTCAGGTATTTGCTGTTTTTTTGAAAAAAAATTCAAGTTTTAGTGATTTCCATTTTCTATGCTTGATCTTTGTTGACGGAGTTAACTGTGGGTAGGCAAACGGATTAGCGAGCGTGGAGGAGGAGGTGCTAAAGGAGAGAGGAGTGGAAACGTTACCGTTTGGTGGGAAGCGGTTATTGACGGAGACCAACGCCGGAAGAATAGAGAGCTTTGTGCAACGACTTGTTGCTTCAGGGAAGAGTAGTTTGCCTCCTAGTCCTTGCAAGAACTCCGCCGTTAGTCCTCTTGCCAACAGTCGCTAACTAGTTCCGTGAACTCCTTGTGTTTTTGTCTTTTTTAACCATGTTAACCAATCTTGGTTTACTTAACTAGTTAGTTAACCGTCTCTTGTTGAAGTAAAATAGCAGTGGGTAATTATGACCCTTGAATAATTTAAGACCATCTTACATTTCTGTCTCCTCCTCCTTTGACTGAAGCAAATTAATTTATCACATAAGATAAATATCACCATCATTAAACACATGGAATAAATTTATAATTGACGATGGCCAAAACTATGGAATGTCATGTGTAGTGAGGCAAAACAAGATGATTTGGTTCAGCTAAGAATTTAGAGTCTTTAAAACAAATTAGAAATTGTCGGTAGAGGTTTTTGTTCTCCTCTTCTAGTATATGCCACTGTATTTTCTGCAGTCTCCAAGCAGCCAGCCTTAACGATTCAAGGGGACGATTTCAATATATTTGGATGTTAGGTAAGAAAAAGGTGATGGGTAAAAGTAAAATTCAAGCTACTCAAATGACTTGACCGGTCAACACAAATTCAAGTAAAAATGTCGGATAATTAACCGAAATGACAATTTCTCACACGAATGCTTGTCCTTGATTATTCCAAGTTTTGTTGGAGAATAAAAGCAACAAAACTAGCTAGCTGCCAGGAAAATCATAGAGAACATTCAAATGAAAGCTAATCACTCTAGTGATATCTTCAGAACACTGTTTCTTCACTTGTTCACAGGAATGACTTGTGAGGTATCCCACCATAAATTCGCGTGTTCAAAGCTCACAGTAAAATCCCACTTTCTATTAGCCAAGAGAAAATGAAAGTGTAATCAAAACATTTCGTTCTAGGGACCGCTTCAGTGATTAAGGGGTCCATCCATGTTAGCGTGGATGCGTGGGCATATTACATGTACGCCCTATCGCATTGAATATCCACTGTAAGGAAAAGAGTTGACCAGGGCGACCCGCCTCAATATCTCTGTCGTAAATTTTCTAGCTGTGAGCACAGCATGGCATACACAGTAACACAGGGAAAGGGAATCCAGTTCCATTATTACGTGTTAGAAAGAGACCGTATCTTGTCATCGCAGGAGTAACTTTCCCAATTATTATTTTTAGTAAAGGACAGGATTTCTCTAGTTTATTCGTCGCTCTTCAGTTTTTTTCTGGAGTCTATACACGCCGCTGCTCCATTTTCTTTTACTTCCCCCGTCCATCCAATTTCCTGGAGGTAAGTTAGTGGGTGAGAGTGTAAATACAATATTTCTTCTTCGTAGCCTTGTAGGTGATATTTTCATGGTGATATTAAATGGGATGGTAGGTAGAAATTAGAATAATACTGTCTCCAGCACATCATGTACCTGTGGTTCGAAAATGACAATACACAGGACAACATTTAGGACCTAGATTATAAAGTGTTATTTTCAGTTGCTGAAAAAGGTTCCAAGAATTAGCCAACCTGGTTGATGTGGATTCGATCCTGGCATGAGTTTAAGCAAAATAGCTAGCTAGCATCCTATGGTTTTTGCTGCCCAGATTACTTTCATGGAAAGGGAGTGATAGGGATAGAGGGGGAGGGGGACCTCAACCATTTTAAGCAGCTTTCTTACTCCTTTTGGTACGCGTAGGAGTAATTCATAGGGTATAAAGAACAATTTAACAGTGCTAGTAATAAGTTCTTCACTACAGACATGGCTTTTCTTATTTGATGCGGTTGCCTTCTAATGCTGAGGATTTCGTATTGACTGAAAAATGATAACTCCCTTTCATCCACTCTTTTATTGTGCAGAAGGAGCGCAGGATGTGCCTAAACAGTTGAAAGGGTACAGACCCCCGATAAAGAAAAATGTTCATTTAATTTAACACTCAGTATATATCTATGTATATTTGGATTTCTGGTCATTTCTTAAAAAAATATTTTCAGAAAATAATGGAGTTCATAATTAAGCCTCTCCTTGAGCTACACCTACACCACAAAAGTTATAGGGATGATAAATTGCGCCACTTTTCAGAAACATTAAAGAGTTTATTATAGTATTTTAAACCACAGTTTTTGTTTGACAAATTCATTTAATTAACAGGGGAATCCACATCAGTGAACGTGTCAAGTTGAGTAAGTAAATGAAATAAATACAGAGATTCTTTGATTCAAGAGATTATAAGGGGAGAGACTTCAAAATCATATATTTTTATGAAATAGTTGAATGATAAAATTAAAAAATAATAATTAAAAAAAACAAAAAAAAAACTGAATCCAAGTTAATTAATTAAATTCACGATTTAGTTGTAAGATCATGATAACTTCATCGAAAAAAATTAAAAAAAACCAATGTAACTCAATTCTCAAACAATCATAATGTTAAAAGATAAAATTAAATAAAAAAACTCAATTTAAAAAAAAAACTTGAGTCAACTCGGGTTAACCCACTAAGCCTGCGATCCAAAATATGAGATCAAGATAATCTCATAGAGATAAAAATAAAAACAAATCATGAAGTTCAATCTCCAACAAGCATAATGTAGAAGGATGAAATGAGAAAAAAAATCAATTTAAAAAAAATCTTAAAAAATAGTACAGTGAACTTGGGTTAATTCTTCAAACTCGTGATCCGGGTCATAAGTTCAAGATTACCCTACAAAAGACAAATCTAAAAAAATCACAAAGCCAAATTCTCGACCAATCAAGTTTCAAGGGATAAAATTGAAAAAATCATTTTAAAAAAGAACAAAAACAATACAAATAGCAATCAGAAAACGAGGAAAAATTTTGACATAAAAATAAAATGAAATCAAATGCTGAGGGATGAGATTAAAAAAAAATTAAAAAAATGATTTAAAATAAAACAAATGCCGACAAAAAAAACAAATACCAAATTATAGACAAATTTTGGTTAATTTGTAAGGAAATGGTAAGATTAAAATAAAGAGGACTAATGTGGAAAAAATAGAGGAATTAAGTGGCTTTTTTTTATCCTTAGGAGCAATGTTCATTGTAGTCCTCATATTCTTCAAATTATAAATATTACGTCCCTCCAATTTTCAAAATTTCAATACAAAGTCAATTTTTTCTAATTTTTTTTTAATATGTTATTTTTTTTAGTCGACACGTTTTTAAATGTGTATTTTTTAAAATAAATTTTTAATTTATTTTTAAACTAATACATCTTTTCTCTAATTTTTTTATTTTGTTTATTTAGCTTTTTTTAAATTGCAATTGTTTTTTTAATCATTTTGTATATATTTAATTTTCAAAGAGATTATTCTAATTAATTTATAATTTTTTTTATGTGTTATATAAATGAACTTTATTTTTAAAATAAAAATATTTATTATTTGATAATATTTTTAATATGTGTAATCTTGCATAATATGTTTTTTTTTATTCAATCAATTTCATTAATGTGTTTATTTCTATTATTATTTGATTAAATAAAAAAATTATTTTAACAAATAAAATTGTTAAACATAACCATGTAAATGACTCGTGTTGCTATGTCAAATATCTTGATCTACATCTATCTCTCGGTTTTTTCAGTTTTGTCTTTGATTATTATTAATGATTTTTTTATCTTATTAACATAAATAATTATTAATTTATTTAATTAGATGCATATATAAGTTTTTCTACTTATACTTAGGGTTTTTTATGTAAAAAAAAATCAATTAAGATTGCAAATTCATTATTTTAAAAAAAAAATCTTATCCGGAACATGAAAAAATCTGAAAGCTTTGCGGTTCTAGAGATCTGATTTTGTTTCAAGTGGAGGCAATAACTAATAAAATTGGTTCAGGTATATGACACGTGATTACGTGGCTCGATACTCATTAGTTAATTGTTGAACTCACAGAAGCGGTTAATTTTGTCATGATATTGGATGACCCTTCTTGTATAATTTAATGTTGGAATTAGAAATTAATTAAAAAATCAATGTGGCCCCCGGCGAATTACAAAAAAACCAAGTTGTTACTGTAGATTTAAGTAGTTTTTTTTCCTTATTTTTTTTATTTGATCTTTTTATAGCCAAATTAAAGAACACTTATTTTTAATTTGTTAAGCCAGGGTAAAATTTAAAGACATGGAATCAAATTAGAAAACATGAAGAAAATAAATAATTACGTAGAAAATGATTCATAAAGTTAACTTTGATCTTCTTACTCTACAACTTCTCATTTTTAATTTCTTTTATTTTTTAAAACTTACTTTTAATTCAAAACTTTATTTTTTTTTATTTTTCAATTTCTAATTTAAAGTACAAAAGAAAAGGACTTTTGATTTTTATGAAAATATTAATTTATATTAATTCTGACCATCAAAACAAGTTATATTTGATGAGAAGGGTTTTAATGATATGTTTTTATACCTTTAAATTGTCATGAAGAGTATATCTAATCTCTAGAATTTTTGGGTTATGAATTTATTTTTTATTTTTGAATTAATTTTTAGGCTATTAAAATGCATAAATAAGTATTTAAAATTTTATGGCATTGTTGAGATGTTTTTAAATAAAAATAATAATTAAAAAATGAATAATAAATTTTTTTAGATGTAAAATACCCTTGCCCGGAATTTCTAGTCTTTCTAGAGACCCTTTGATAATAATAATCTTTCATGCAAGCCAACGATCTAGTTGTCCTTTAATGGATGCGAGTCTTTCTACCGTATTGTCTCGTACTCCAAATGCGCGGCTCCAAATTCGGCTAGTATCCTCGAAAGCATTTCGTCCTAGCTATATGAGGTGTTTGTCACAGGTTTTTTTCAATTTCTGTCTATGTTTTTAACTTCAAAAAATTTTAAATTAATGGTTTTTTAATATTTTTTAATAGTTTTGATGTCTTGATATTAAAATTTATAAAAATCTAGAAAAATAATTTATTTTAATATATTTTTAAACAAAAACTTATTTAAAAAACACTTTACCCTATAAATTTCTTTTAACTATTACTCGATCTATTAGAAATCTATTTTTGTTACAAAGCTGATCCGAAAATATTATTATTAAAACTGAAAAAAAATTACAAAATTATATAACCAGCACATTTCTGTTTTTCATAAACCACTTCATCGAAAACCTAGAAGAATACACACCAACTGCTTTGATCGGTCAAGGTCTGTTCATCCGCTTGTCTTTAACCACGACTGCTCCTCGTTCAAGGCATAGAGTAGTGTATTTGAGCCAGAACGATTCCAAGACAAAGTAGAAACGACTGCGTACAATAAGCCTTACCAACTACCGAGCAACTATAATAAAGAATAAAAAAGAATAGGGCACCAAAACAGTCAATTAAAGCTATACCATAGCCTAGAGAAGCTACAAAGCTTTCACTTGCTTATTATTTTACCGTTTTGTACACATTTATTAACGTTTATAACCTTTAAAGCTTATTTTAGCTGTAGGAATGTAGGATTGCTTTTATCTTAGTAGGCTTTCCCTCACATGTTGGTTTCTTATCAACACTTGTTTTTAGGAGGGGAGTCGTTTCGTTCTTTATTAAAGCAAATATTGTGGCCTTAATAAATCGAATTTGATTCCAAGATGAAGCTTGAGAATCCTTCTTTTAGGAAAGAAACTTCTCTAGAGCCTCCATTATTATATACTAGTTATGTCATCCGTGCTCCACCATGGGTTGGGTATTTTTATTTTCTATAAATAAATATGCATGCAAGTTTTTTCAATGTTTTTCTGTAGTTTAAAAATTTTAAATTCAAATCAAGAATTTTACAAGTACATGTAATCAAATAAATCGAAAATCAAAAATAAAAAATCATATGTGTTAATTAATAAATAAAAAGTATTTAACGATATCTAAAAATAAAACTTGAAAAATCAAGAGAAAAGTGTAGATCAAGATATTTAATCTCAAAAAACAAGACATTTACCCAATTATATTTGTTAAATTTGTTATTAAAATAATTTTTTATTTCAATGAGCAATAATAGAAATAGAGACACAGATTAAATTCATTGAATAAAAAAGAAGTGGAAAAAAACATCATGCGCAAGGCTGTATATATTAGAAATATTATTTGAAAATGTATTTTTTTTTTAAAAAAAAAAGTTCATCCAAACAAAAGATTAAAAAAAATTATAGATGAATAAGAAAAACTCTTCATATTTAAATGCATAACCAAAAAAATAATTGTCATTAAAAATAGGCTTTGTAGACAAAATAAAAGAGAAAATTAATACTAATCTAAATATAAATTAAAGAAAAAACCATAAAAAAGCATTAATTTTAAAAAATAGAAAACAATTGAAGTATGAGGTCCAAAATATATTTTTTCTAAAACTTATGGCACGCCACCCATGTTTGGTGCCTTTTTCATTTCGATCCCTCTTCTTTCAATCCTGCTATTTCATAAGAAATCAAAATTAATTGGTCTTCAATTAGGATTAAATCATCAAAAACAAAAGTTTGAGGATCAAATAAAAAAAATTTGCATTGTTCGTCCATGATCATGTATGAGAGGATGAACACTGCACACCTACACAATGAAAAACCGACACCTTTTAGATTTATACTTAATCATATAAAACCTAAAGGATGTGGGTTTTTTTTTTTACTAGGCATACACCATTGTTCATTCTTTTACATTTTATTGTGGATCTATTGTTCATGATTTTTTTTAAAAAAAATTTGGTCCTCAATTTTTTTTTGGAGCAATTGCATCTTTTTTAGCCAAATTAATTTAAGGAAAATTAAATTAAATTTAGTAACTAAGAACAAAATTAAAAGGCACGAGACCAAAGTAGAAAAGACACCGTAAATGGGTGATGGTTTCAAAATTCAAACAAAAAATTTAATTTAGTCCTTACACTTTAAAAATTATACATATTCGGTCCCTCAATATTTTTACAATTTAAGTTTGGTATAAAAATTTATTTTTATTATTTTCTAGTTATTTATTTGAAAGAATATAGAGAGATAGTTGAATTCTTGTGATAAAAAATGAATTATTAAATTTACAAGAAGTGTTAACAAGGGTTATATAATGGACCAGACCACCAGATTGCACTTTACAAACATATAAAAATAAAAATATAAACATCACAACCTATCAAGGATGATCACATCTAAGATAGCCATACCGGTGAAAAAAAAAAACTAGTTTTATTTTTAAAAAACACTAGTAACAATGAGAGTAACAATGAGAGGTATAACTTAACTTGTCAGATTTTATATTTTTTTTTAGAAGTTTCTAGTTCAAATCTTATAAATTTCAGGGTCACTGCAGACTTATATGATCATTAACTTCAGGGTCCATGAGATTAGTCGAGATGCGCATAAACTGCCCCGGACATCCACATAAATAATAATAATAATAATAATAAAAACACCAATAACTATTTTTCTACGATTTTCACTTCACACATCTGAAAGAGATCGTCATTGGCAAGCAAAAGATTCCTATTGTACTTTATAAAATAGGATTTCTACATTTGAAAGTATGCGTCCAATGATTGTTTGTTTTGGGGAATTATTATTATTTTTTAATTTTTTATAATAGAAGTTCAACAAACATTGTTAACACTGATAATCACGATTACTGGACATGATAATCACGATTATGAGCATCAGTGGAAGTATATTTAAACAATGAAAATCACCTCCTAATTGCGATAAAACTATAACGAATATAGAGATGCTTGCAGGGTGAGACCATGTGATCTCTGTATATGAACCGCTTCGGCCGACATGCTTGTCTTTCTGCTAGGTGGTAGTTTCGTTATTTTCGTAATTGCCAGTTTCCATTTATTTTCCAGACTGACGTCACCAAGATACTTATATTATTACTGCAATTAAAATGACAAAAAACAAAAACCATTTGACCGATTTGGACGATTGAGCTGTACATTATATGTGTCGAGGGACATGTGATCTTGTCCTGTTTAACAATTTTACTCCTTGAATATAAATTATAAACTAGCTAATATGACTTGGCAACTCGATGTTACAGTTTTTTTTTTATTATTATTAATGTGAGTGTTTGGACCAACTTATACATACCTTGACTAATTCTACGAACCCCGAAGTTAATGACCATGTAAGCCTCCAGTGACTATTATATTAGCAACTACAGGGTTTGAACCTGAAATCATAAAAAAAATAAACTCTTTAATTTTAAGCTCTTACGACTAACTATCTACTATATGGTTGGATGTTACACTATTGGGTGCATGGGTGGATATTGTGGCTTGTTCTTCGACTAATTTAAAAAATGGCTGGGAGTGAAATAAGTTCATATCCAACGACATGTCTTTTGTCTTTATCAATCTGCATAGAGACGATGAAAATAATAATAATAAATAATATATCTTAGGTATTACATTTGTTAGATAAATTTCACAGTCCATCCGAAGTGGTGTTGCCGGGAAGAAGTGTTTACAAGTTATTAAATCCAGCCCACAGGTTCATTAATCTCCTAGTTTAGGCTAATTTTTTTTTTTTAAAAAAATTACTTCGAGTGGCCTGTTTTAGCTCCATTAAACCCATTGTTTTTTAAAAAGAAATTTAAAATAATCCTATTTTTATTTTTATTTGTTAAAATTTTTTGGACTAACAAGTATCAACTCGCGGACTCAATATATTACTGATAGATTTTTTTCAAAATATTTTTTATTTGAAAATGAATTAAAATTTTTTTTTAAATTTTTTTTCTTACATCAGCACATCAAAACTTTTACAAAACACAAAAAAAAATTAATTCTAAACTAAAAATTTTTCAAAAGCACGGTTGGACTATAATACCAAATAACTATGTTCACGACTAACATTATCAGTGAAGATTTCACCCTTGTTTGGGATTGTGACCCAATCAAAAGCTGGTTAAAATTCAAAAAAAATTATTTAAAATTATTTTTTTATATTTCTTGATTGTTTGGTCGTGCTGATATTAAAAATATATTTTTAAAAATAAAAAATATATTATTTTAATAAATTTCAAAATAAAAATATATTTTTAAAAATAATTTTTATCATAAACCCTACATATTTACATAATCACTTACTACAAGGGAGATTAAAAAACATTTTTCTTCAAACAAAAAGTTTCAATGCGCTGCAAGCCTGCAGTGTTATTCGAATTGAAACGTCCTGACCCACCCAACCCA
>Ga0307515_10012568_pt1 | contig 15917 bp, 18 predicted proteins | sample 17_EM_MG_FD_194513 | JGI IMG/M metagenome (GOLD analysis project Ga0307515, IMG submission 194513) | Populus trichocarpa ectomycorrhiza microbial communities from riparian zone in the Pacific Northwest, United States - 17_EM | ecosystem: Host-associated > Plants > Roots > Unclassified | place... | reverse complement strand
GGCTGCTGGGGTGATTTATCAGCTGAGCGGAGCCCCCAACGGGGTATACGTTGTGGACACGCGTTGGGCAGTTTCATTCATCGCGATGATCCCTTCCGCCAACGTATTGTGCACATGTTCGTTCCTATTCCCCCATTCACCAATCCTTATCAATCAAGGAGTCATCTAGCTTTAATCGCCGTGTGGGTTTTGAAGATTGATAGCTTCAGTTCGCAATTTGTCGGCCACGGCCCGACGCCTGTCGTGCTTGTGGTTATCAAATCCGGGGCCATCTACTCCTGCACTCTCACTGCGCTCCTGGTCAGCTACCTGGCCAAAAGCTGGGCTAGTACCTCATCCTGGACTCGGTAAAGCCCCCATCTTCCGCAGGAACAATGCGTTGACCTTGCGCGGTTCCCCAGGTATCGCCCATCGTAGTAAGGGGGGTTCCGATCTTGTCGCAGTTCACTTCCGCTAATACCCACGCGATCAGTGTTGCGTTTTCAGCATGGTGATCGTCCGACTAGGATTGGGGCTCTGCAGACCAGATGGGACCACGTTGCATTTGCAGGGGCCTGCAACACCCAGCGTGCCGTGGCAGTCCCCCCGGCGACGCAGCAACGAGGTTCTCAAGCTGACTGCGAAAGGAACGACCGCTGTTAGGGGTGATCCGAAGTCGGATGGTACAGTGAATTCATATCGGGGACAATCCCTTTTCCCAGCGGTCGTGGACCCATCGATTACGGAACCACATTTGGCATGGAGGGGCTAAATGTCTCTAAAACAATAGCAGCCTGGTTCCCGGTCGGGGCCATGGGACCGTGTCCACCTTTTGGTGTATTTACTTACCTGTACAGTATGCCCGTGATTTTTCTGCGAGGAACATCCGAAAGCGATGGACCCTCGGGATCCGCCCCATGCGACGACTGATCTGAGGGTTAGAGAACCAGAATGCAGTGTCGGAAACGGGTGGAGGGGAGGGAGGGGGCATTGAATTTGACACATTGTAAGCAGGCGCGGTTGAGATATACCCCGCCGATGTCTCGCCTCTACCAGGTGTCGAGAGCGATGGGTATTGACTCGCAGGGGTGATTAACATGCGGGTAAGGCGAGTTTTGGCGTCAGGGTCCTTTCAAGTTACCAAAAGGGGGTGAAAGTGCTGGAGCATTCTCCGGAACGGTTTACGTTCTCATCTAACGAACATCAATTCCTGAATGCCGATGAGATATCGATGGCCCATCGACCGAGCAATTTCATGAAAACGGCAGCGATGCAGCGAATTGCAGTCACTCGCGTGTTTTTGCATGCTCTTTGAGCTTGCCTTTTTGGGAATAGGCACCCCTACCCCCTTGATGCTTCTCGCGTTAAAAAGAGGCAATGACAATGGGCATGAGGTTTCAGTTCCCGGTCCTTTAACGACGACGGCTATCTTCCCGGGTTCCAGTCATCCTTTTCTTTGACTTTCATCTTCTCCGGTGCTTATAAACCAGCCACCGAACGTTTCGTAATGGCCCCTACTTTCCTGGTTCCCTTGTCTTATGACCTCTCCTCTTCGTAAGCAACGTCTTTTCTAGCGTCTCGACGACTCACCGACATGCTTCTCGCCAGGTGTAGGATGTCCTCAGACGACTCTGACAACAAGCCACTCAAATCGCGGCCGTTCTCCCACGCGTTGACGCCCGCAGACGCGATCGCAGAAGCCTGGCGACGCGAGTCGCGCGAAAACCAGGAGAGGTGGCGGCGGTCCGAGCAGGAAGCGATGGAGCGGTATCGTACATCATCACCTCCACCCCCGCTCCCGACGCCGCCTGCCCCGCCGAGAGGCTCACCTCGAACGCAGACAGGACAATTTGGCCAGCGGCCGAAACAAACAAAGCTGTAGCATTAGATAGCCACGTGGCATCCCATTCATTTCGCCTTCTCCCCCTTGGTTCTCCCCGGCCTTTGCCGCTTTGTTTTTTTATTTTTTATTTTATTTATCGCGTTCTATTCGATCTTTTTTCCGTCTACGCGGGTTTGCACTTACTCGCTCCGACCAGTGTGTTCTCTCTTGGAGTCATCCCCTTCCCCTTCGTTCTTTATTTTCATTCTTGTCTTTCCCTATGGGCTATGAGACTATCAAGGACTTGACCGCGGGGACAGTCGGGGGTATCGCACAGGTTCATATTGAAAACACGCTTGTTCGCGTTCGGTCCTGTCATCTGACCGTACGAATGCTATGTGTGCCACCAGGTCCTCGTCGGTCAACCTTTTGATATAGTCAAAGTGGTATGTCCTCTCCCAAGCCTTTCAACATCAATACGTTTGAACCGAACATCCAGAGGATGCAAACGGCTCCAGCCGGAACTTATTCGGGAATGCTCCATTGTGCCGGCGGTATCCTCAAGAACGAGGGCCCGTTCGCCTTCTACAAGGCAAGCGTTTTGGGTTTGCTCCCGAGTCATGTGGACTCACTCGAGATTCAATCGGGGACATAGGGAACTCTGACACCCCTGCTCGGGATCGGTCTGTGTGTTTCGATCCAATTCGCTGGTTTGGAGTATTCGAAGCGATTATTTTCCTCCCGGAACGTCGCCTCGGGAATCGGTGACGGTTCCTTGACTGGGTCCCAGTACTTTGCTTCGGGTATCATCGCTGGTTTAGCGAACTCGGTCGTGTCTGGTCCAGTTGAACACATCCGCATCCGTAAGTCCTTTTTATTGAGAGATGATCGGAGGAACCTCGCATCCCGTCTGGCGCCGCAACTCCGGTTAACGCGTTTCCCTCCCTTCCGCAGGTCTGCAGACTCAACCCGATAAAGCCCGACTGTATGCTGGTCCGTGGGATGCCGTCAAGAAGATCTACGCTACCAATGGGATCGCCGGAGTTTACAAGGGACAAGTCGCGACCCTCTGCCGTGAGGCTAGCGGGTATGGAGTTTATTTCTGGACATACGAGAAGTTGATGGAGAGGGAGATGACGCAGAAGGGGATCAAACGGGACCAGGTGAACCCCGCAAAAACGGTCCTGTTCGGCGCCGCATCCGGTTATACGGTACGATCTCACCTCTATCTCGTTTCCATTCCCCTGGGTTTTGACTTAAGGTTTCTCTCTTTGATGAATCATAGCTTTGGGCAGTCATATACCCAATAGATATGATCAAGTCTCGTATGCAGACGGATGGATTCTCACCCGCTACCGGGCAAAAGTACAGGTCTACGTGGGATTGCGTGAAGACGACGTGGAGAACGGAAGGTATAAAGGCGTTCACGCGGGGGTTGACCCCTACGCTTATTCGGTACGTTGGTTGTGTTCGATGGGTCCATCGATAAGGACGAAAGCTCCGTTCTTCGGCTGACCCATGACTTTTAATCTCTTTCTAGTTCGCCGTTTGCAAATGGAGCCACTTTCTTGGGTTTCGAGATGGCGATGAGGGTGTTGAACGCGCCATGATTCAATGGATGTTCCAGGTTGCTTCATCCTGATAATTGTCTGTATTATGAGTATATTTAAACTAATGCCGGCGGGTTATCTTGCTTTGGTAATTTGTGCTTTGTGACTTTGGCAGATGGAGTGAGTCGACGTAGCCCACCAAGTCTGGGGCGGTCGCTTCGGCGTCGGAGACCCGCTTGTTCTCGAAGGATCTAGATAGCGAATAGGCCCACGCGCCGCGGCTTGAGTCAAGGATCCGTCAGACTTTGGTCAGAGCACACGTAAGACAGCGAGTTGCCGTTTCGGGATCGGACTTTCTCTCGATCGGTTCGTCACCTCGCGGCGCTTACTCACCCACAACGTCCAACTACCCGCCGTCTCCAACAACACACAACCGTACAGAATGGCATCTACGCAAGACGTTACGGTCCCATTCATCAAAAGGAAAGGAAGGTCTCGTCCCACAACTAGCCGCCGGAGGTCTGTCTCGCCTGGACCCGTTGAAACATCTTCCCCTACCACAACCGCCCCATCCAAATCGGAGGTCGTCCTGCCACCTCGGAAGAGCGCTAGCCGGCTAATCAGCGCTGGAACGAAGCGAACTGCCTCCAGACGAGACGAGGATGACGCGGAGGAAGAGGAGGAGAGGGATGGTCCGGGCATGAAGTGGACGGCTGAAGGGTCCCACATAAACGCTGCCAAGGAGATCCTCCTAGGCGACGAAGCCGAGGAGCTCCTTGCGAAGCGACGCAAGGCGGAAAACCCTGATGGTGACGACGATGACGTTCCTGAGGATGGGTTGTATCGAGGTCAGAAGGGATATACCAACCATATTAAGCGAAGACAAGAGGTGCCCAAGGCCATGAGGGTCGGCCCGCAACGCAACACAAGCACGATCAGGACGGTCACGATTGTCGACTATCAACCTGACGTATGCAAGGATTACAAAGGTGAGTTTCCACCGCTGTTTGTGAATCCCGGGAACGAAGGTGCTGACATAACGTCTGCTGTGCGTTTTAGAGACCGGTTACTGTGGTTTCGGCGACACGTGCAAGTTCTTACACGACAGAGGGACATGTGAGTATGCGTGGGGTTCAATTGATTGCCTATGCATCGAATGATACTTACCTGGTTGGGTGTTGACAGATCTAGCCGGATGGCAGCTGGATAAATTGGCAGAGAATCCACAGAAACAGGCAGGAGACGTCGAGGATTCGGACTCAGACGAGGACGTGCCTTTTGCGTGCCTAATCTGTCGAAAAAACTTCACAAACCCCGTGGTCACCCGCTGCGGACATTACTTCTGCTCGGATTGTGCCATCAAACGTTTTGCGAAAACGCCAAAGTGTATCGCATGCGGCGCTCCGACCGCCGGGATCTTCAATAGGGCTGACAAGATACTGGCAAAGATGAATAAGAAGAAGTCAAAGAAGACGAGGGAAGACGGGGTCGATATGGAGGACGATGAGGGTCCGGATCGTGGTGATGGGGGCGTCACTATCGAAGGGTTATCGGGGGCTTACAGCGTTAGGGAGAACAACTAAAAGGGTGCGCGCTCCCCTTTGCTTTCAATGGGAAGTATAGTCACCGCTTTCCGACGGTCACTCACACACGCCCCATTCGTCTCTGGGCAGCACGCTGTAGCGGGTGGATTTGACCTGATCTGGATGGTCTGCGTTCGACGGCGATACTTGTACTGATTATAATCTATCCTCATAGAGGAACTCTTCTAATTGTCGCCGTATGGCAGCCATGGTGTACGACAGTATCGGAGAGACGCGATATCATATCACCTCCACCTTGCGCGTTCGATCATGTTGTATGTGCAGGACGCGTGTGGTGTACGGAGGTGATCTCCGACAATCAAGTTTCTGACGACAAGCTGTTCTGCCGCGAGGAGATCCTGAATTTATCGACATGCCCGCGTTTATTCCCGGTGATTTAGGTGGGTACACGTCCAGGACGAAACCAAGATAGGGTGAAACATGAGAAGTCTCGCGCCGAATATGGGTTGGCCGTTGAGACCCTGTGTTTGAGTATCTACAAATGTTCACGTAAGGTTGGCTCGTGTTCTCCTCGTACTGATAGAATTGGGGGTTGCGCGTCCGGAGAGAGTGAAGTATTTCCTCAACCCACCCCCCTCCCCCTCAGACCTTGCGGAATACTGCTTGCCAAAGCGAGGGAAAGACGTATCACCGTTTGCCGAGGGCGATTCACTTCACCCGATTGTCTGCGCCCATTCAGAAAAACACGGCACCGTCATGTAAATCTGCCAGTTTGGGAGAATTCTCGGGGTGAGTCGCCATGCCAGGCAGCCTATCAAAATCGGGCACAAATCCCCGATTCTTTCAATTACCCGCACAACTTGGAATCGCCGCCCACCACCTGCCCCCTGGGAATCCGCCGCGTTCTCCACAACCCCTTTCCCTCGCTCCACGCCTCTCTTATTTTTCTCGTTTATTATTATTTTATTTTTCCGCTTTTTCATTCTTAAGCGTGTGGGTGCGCGTGTATCGGATGCCTATACGTCAGTCGGGCGTGCCATGATCGATGGTGATTATGGACCGGGAACACGGAGCTTTCATATAGGATTTCATTTCACAACACACGCGTACGAAGGACATAATTTACACCACTGGGGTTGGGGATGGGTTATGAAAAAGGCGGGTCCGTTTCAAGAAGCAAAGGGTTGGGAGGGAGGGGAAGCAAATGCATAGCGAGGCGACAGCCTGGATTTGGAACACAAGATTATGATGAGTGAGAAGAGAAAAATGTCCGTCAACGTTTTTGAGACGAGCAGATCTGCATGGGATGCGGCAAACACAAACCAAGCAGACGGGTAATTGAAACAAAATACAAATTCGACAAGCAAACACAAAACGTCCATTGGTCACAGCGACCGCACGCCACTCGGGCGCACACCAACTCGAGGCCCTACGGCCTTAGGGACTGCTCGTACATTTCCCATCATCCTGGTGTCTCTTCTTGGCGTCAGCACGCGAGAACTGCTTCCTGCACCTCTCGCACTTGTGTATCGGTGGATTCTCCGAATGCGTGCTCTCGTAATGACGGTTACGATCGTGTAGGCGGGAGAATGTAGTGCCGCATTTATCGCACTGGTAACGAATGGTCGGCGGGGACGTGGTCTGAACGGCCGTTCGCGGGGTATTCGTAAATGGCGACGAGTTTGGGTTTTGGAAAACTCCCGGGAGGACAAGCGGGGGCGTGGAGATGTACTGGACCTGATGGGGCTGACGGCTGTGATCCTGCTGGCTTTGTTGCTGCTGGTGCTGGTGCGTCCCGTTGGGCTGGAGAGGTGGTGGTTGTGGGTAGCCAGATAACCGAGGATCGGCGTAATTGTTGGCCGGGTTATGACCTTGAGGGTTCATATGGTCCCGCGCTTAACGAACGCGAAAAGTCAGCGAGGCGAAATAGTACGCATCACGGGGCGGACGGGGCTCACCCTGGGAGTCCTGGTAAACGTTGGACGGGTGATGCGAGGGCTGGTACTGGGAGCCGTTCTGAGAGGACGACTGGTAGTGGTTGTGCTGCTGGTTGGACATATCCGGAAGAGAGAACTCGAGGCGACAAGGGCAAGGAGGGAGGGAGAACGAGGACGGTGGGACCTTTTATAAGCTTCGTGGAATATGACCGGCATCCGTTCTTGTGAGTGAGTGTGAAGGGGATAAATACCAGGAACGGGATAAATTGCGGGTAGAGGGCATGATAGCCAAATTAGACATGTTATGGAGATTGTAGACAATCCAAAGAAACAGGAAAAGAATATCGCGCGCTGCTCAGCGCTGACCCGCCAATCTGCCGTCCCCCTCGGGCGTAGGGGAAGGTAATTTGCGATGAAGGTTAAGTCGGCAGAAAACAGAGGGGAGCAACCTGAGCAGCGGCTATCAGTCCAATCTAAACGGGTTTACCCCCAACGCGGTCGGTTTCTGTAGTACGTTTCTTACCCCCCCTTCGTGACGCCACCTGTGATGGGGACATGCTGCGATGGGGCATCCAAACGAAGCCGAGTCGCGAGGCCTATCCCATTGTTTCCTCGTTGACGTGCACCCAGAGATGGTCCGCACAAGAGGATGATCCCGGATGCGCGAGACGTACGCCAGGCCGTTTCTGGAAAGGCGGGTGGCAATAGTCGAAAGTCCGTCTGTTCATTTGCTTCCGACGAGAGCGTTGTCAACTAACATCCGAACGCCCGATCGGTCTTGACCTTGACCGGCACCCTGGGTGATCGCCATTCAAGCACATTTTCGTAAATATCTTTTGTACATACACACACTCTCCATCTTGTTTTTCAATTTGCAAAAATGACAGAGAGACTATACCGAGAACGTGAAATTCTCTCACTTATCCATTCTCGCCCCCGGCCTTCTCGTACGTAACCGGAAGGCAACAGCGAGACGATGGACCAGGTTACTCATCATCTCGGCCGCGAATGAACCGCTTTTTGATAACAGACGCTTTGTCCAAGAGCAATCTATCGGAAATCCAAGGGGCACAGGCACTCGCTACGCCACCCCCTACCGTCGTCTCCCGCTCCAGACTTATTCCACGCGGGTTGCCATTCCATCTGCTAATCCCATAGCCCCGGAACAACGACGGCGCGTCCGAGAGAGTAGACTTCACGTAACGGTAACGCTCCGTTCTCGTGCCCCGATGAGACCCACTTCGCTCAGCGCAGGACGTCGGCAAGCACCCGACGACTAGAAGCTTCTGCGTACCATACCGCCAACGTTTCGGAGCTAGGGGATTTGATTTGTAGTCAACGTATCATGGATGCAGGGACACAACCACCACAAGTTGCAACGCAACAGCGTAGACCGGTTTTAGACCCTTAAGCGAATGAAGTTTGAGATAAAAAGGTTCCATCATCATACTTGTACTTCCAGCTTCGCGTCTGCGCGCAACCAAGAAGACAGACCTGACGGCATCGGAAGAAGGCCCGAAACCGATGCAGCTGTGAGCGGCGTTTGCAGTAGATCGAGAAGCACAAAGATTTGTAGTGGTGCACAGCGTGACCAGATGCACTCCCGGATCAAGCGTCATCCAAAGTGGGTAGAGCGGGACCAGCGGAGGGGGACTGGAAACCCGTCTCCAAATATCACGGCATCAGGAGATGTGAGTAAACCAGGAAGCAAAAAAGAAAATGTAAAGAAAATTCGTATGGGCAAACAGGCTCCCAGCGTCCTGCATATTCCGACAACCGCCTAAGGCCGAGATATGAGCCGAACTAGTTATAGCCCGTGCTCCCATTCGACGAGGATTTTTGGGGCAAGCGGAGAATCCGTTCGGTATCTGAATGGGACCTGCTGGCCCCGCGCGCACGTAAACTATACGATACGAGCGCAGCGTGATATATGCGGGCGTCATGAGCTGATTGAAGGGAAAAAAGAGTTAGAGTCGTGCTGTTCATTTAATGGCAGAGAGGCCCACCACCCCGAAAACAGCTGCGGGGACCAAGTCCGTCAGAGAGGGAGAAGTGAAGAGTCCTTTCGCAGATTGCCGAAGATCACTTGACCAACTCATGGCCCCCTTCGACCTTGAAGCTTGCATTCAGCAACTCCTCCGGAAACAGCTCTTACACGAAGCGCTGCTACGCGAAATATGCGAGAAAACAAAAGAGGTCCTCATGCGCGAATCCAACGTCGTGCACATCAGCGCTCCAGTCACCGTCGTGGGTGATATCCATGGGTTCGTAATCATCCTCCCACCATACTTCGGACGGGTCGGTTGACGATTTTTTAATACTATTGGTTCATCTAATTCAAGCCAGTTCTATGACCTGATTGAAATTTTCCGCATCGGAGGATACGCACCACACACAAATTATCTATTCTTGGGCAAGTTGCACCTATCCCCCTCGCCCCCCTCTGCCCAATCTGTTCCTCCGTAGCTAATTGCATCCGCCATGCAATTCTAAAGGTGATTATGTGGACCGAGGGCTGTTCAGCGTCGAGACCATCTCGCTACTTACGTGTCTCAAACTTCGATACCCAGACCGAGTTCAGTTGATTCGAGGAAATCACGAATCGAGAGCCGTCACCCAAGTAAGCACGAATGCTGAATAAACCCACTCCCTTCCCCTCCGCCTCCACCTTCCCGTTCAATCCTTCTGGAACGGTAACAAACGTGTGTTCTCACACGCCAACCTTTCCATGACAGACGTATGGTTTCTATACAGAATGCGTGAGGAAGTATGGCTCGTCCCGAGTTTGGACGTACTTCACAGACATGTTTGACTTCCTGACATTGTCCGTCGTGATCGATGACCGAATATTTTGCGTTCATGGAGGTGCGTTATCACCGTTCTTCTCCGTTGTCAGGTAAGCGATGGAACCGACCGTTCACAAAGGCTTATCCCCATCAATACACTCAATCGACCAAATCAAAGTGGTGGACCGGTTTCGAGGTTCGTCGGAACGTCCTCTATCTTTCTGTTTTTTCACATTCCACCCGGTGGCGTCGCTTTTTTTTCGCTCTCGTGTGCACGTTGTTTGTCGTTCGGTGTTTCATGATATCCTCGCGGTGCTGCGCCCATAGAAATACCCCACGAAGGTCCTATCGCTGATTTGGTTTGGTCTGACCCTGACCCCGAGAAGGAGGACTTCGCTATTTCCCCGAGGTGAGCGTCATCCCTTTTCGATCAACGGCGGGCAGGTTATCCATTCTCGTTCATCTTTTTTTTTTCTTTTCTTCTCACGCAACATCCTTCACACGATCGACGTTTGGTTCCCTTCCCTTTGTCGCTGTGTCGAACAGAGGCGCGGGTTACACGTTCGGATCTGGGGTCGTCTACAAATTCCTCGAGACGAACAGGATGTCGCATATCCTCCGCGCTCATCAGCTCTGCATGGAAGGGTACGCGTCCCTGTTTGATGGCCATCTGTCGACAGTGTGGTCAGCCCCGAATTACTGCTACCGATGTGGAAACTCGGCCAGCATTTTGGAGGTGAGCCCGGGGGAAGTGATGTACTTCAATGTCTTCCAGGCCGCCCCCGAGAACGATAGGGACGGTCCCAGCCATCAGGCAATACACAATCCTGGCGGAACGGTCCGTGCCTAACCCGTTATTCATGACCCCGCCCCAAACCCTTACCCTTTTCACAGCTTCCGGAGTACTTCTTGTAAACGGCCCAGTGCAATACAGTGTACACTTATTACATCCATAATCATACGAGAGTGCGCAACGCTCCACGAGCACAGCAAGAGCGGCACAAGTAAGGCGATGCATATTAGACACATAAACCGTACGCGAAAAGGTCATCACTTGTGCCGTCCATCCTCGAAAGGGTTCTCGGCATACTCCAACTCCTCGGCGGACCCCCGTTGGGGCGAGGATAAGCCATCGAGCGTGACGGGACGCTTCGGCAAGATCCCAAGTTTAGCTAGAAGTTCTTGGTCGTTAGTCCGAGTTTGATGAATGCAAGGAAACCACCCGCTCCCCAGACAGACTAACCGGGATCAATGTTCGACACCTGTTGGTTGGAATGGTTAGAGGCTAAGGTGATGTCTGGGCTCGAGGACCGCTGATCGGGTTTGGTCGAGAGCGTCGTCGATGGCTCGTCAGATACCGGGGTGGGTGACGGGTTATCTGGGAATGACGTATAATGATTAAGGAACGAATTGGGTTGCGAGGGAAGAGGATGTGGGACTGACAGGTCATGTCGTATCCGCGAGTAGGTTGCGTGTCAGTTGGGGGTTGCTGATACTGAGCTTGTGTCATCATCGTGTGCCGGTCTTGATGCGAGGGAGGGGCGGAGAAAAACCCCCCTCCGTTCGCCGTGGAAGAAGAGGCTCCTGCATCAGGACTGGAACGGACGTGTCATTGATATTACATACCGATTAGCGAAACAAATTCAGGGGTTGAGAGGATGGGGAGACATTCAATGCTCACCGAGGCTGATCTAGTTCCTGTATCTTGGCCTTTACCTTTGAAAATAATGTGTTGAAGGTCTTTTTCCCAGCTAGGACGAGCACGAGTACGAAACGTTGATTAGACGAACGAAATTGTTACGAGATGAAACGACCGGGTGACGTACTTTCGGCCAATTTGTTGAAGGTCTCTGTGACTTCCTGCATGTTGGGATTGGTTCCTGAAGGGTTCTGACCTGGAGTGTGGACGCGTTGCTGATACGGCACTGGCTCCTGGGGTGCATGCCGTTGTCGCTGTTGTTGTTGTTGTTGGCGACGACGGTTCGCATCTTCCTGTTCTTGAATAAGAAGGTTTCTAGCGAACTCCTCGTCCAACTCCGTTTGGTCCTATGAATAGGATAAGATACCCATCACAGGGAATGGGAAGCACGAGCTGCGCGCCGCTCACGGGAGCGGTTGAATGCTGTTCCTTGTATTCAGGATCGCTCATTCCGAGCAATTTATCAATCGCCTTATCCTGATTGCCATTAACCGAGTCGAGTACGGATTGTCTTGCGAGAACCCAATCAGCTTCGTGAACGATACGGAGACGCATTGTACTTACAGAACAATTGGGTCAAAGTCTGGAAATATCGCCTGGAGGGCAGCAACTTGAGGATTCGTGGCAATCTCTTCGACCGGCGGTTGAGCGGCGGCGGTCGGTTGTGCCGGGGTGGGATCAGTGGCAGGTGGTGAATCGGTTGGTGAATCTGTGAATGAGGGGGGTGCGAGGCATCAGCGGGCGTCGGCTCGGGCCTCTCTAGTCTCTATTCGCCAAAACTCTGACCAGTCGTAACGAGAGCTGGGGCGTTCAACTCAGCTTGAGCCATCCGTGAAGTGAAAGAGAAAAGCAAGGTGGAGGAGGAGGTAGAAGATCAAGGTGAACCGCGGACTGCGGACTATCTTCTGCGTCATGCCCATAGCAACTCTTCCCACTCAGCCTGACCATCGTCTCACGAAGGGATTTATTTCGACACCTTTCGTCCGTGCATGCCCACTCCTTCTGACCCGGACACTGTGCCGGCCGTGAATCTCAATGATTGGGACGACATCGCTTGGGCCTCGTCATCTTCTAGAAGCCACCTCACACCCTCTCTCAAAAGCACCCCTCTAAGTTCCACACGATCACTACATTCGTTACACAAGCGGCGCACGTCGGAGAATCCAAGCACGGCGACACGTCCAAAGGTCCCATGGGAGGTCCAACACTCGCGCGCAGAGTCATCGGATAGCGTCAGAGGACATCCGTTGAAGCGAGACTCGACTGGTTTCTCTGCACCCATCTTCAACGATCCCACCGTCACGCGTCCGATCCTCAACTTGCGATTGTCCCCCGGTCCAACGGTCGATGTTGACAAGAATCCTTTCGAGGCGGAAAGCGGGGTAAAGCCGGGGTCTGGTGAGAGGGAGGAGCTGGTGCTCATACACGAGGTCAGTTCTCTCACGTCCGGAATCCGGATAATCTGTATGCGCTAAGGATTTTTGACTGGGCGGGCATTCTAGGTGATTGCAACAGACTCGCTTCAGGGAGTATCACTCAAGTACGGCATTTCAATGGCTGACTTGCGAAAGGCCAATCAAATGTGGCCATCCGACTCCATTCACCTCCGAAAGTCTCTAAATGTTCCGGTCAACAAGGCGAGGAAACTGAAGCAGCTCGGCGTTGATACTCCCACGGAGGACCAGAGGACCAGTTCGTCGTCGTCAACGGCGTCCCACGAAATCGTGCCGGATATCCGCAGGATACCCGCCTCGCATCTTTCATTTTTTCCCCAGGGCCCACCCCCTGACGCCCCTCCTGTCGACACGGCGGCCAGCAACCCTCGGCATCCACGCACCTCTCGACAGTCAAACCCGAGCAGCAGCGGATTATCTCCGAGTCCAAATTCATCGTCCATCTTTTCCACGATTCCCAGGGCCTTCCCGATTGCTAAAGACGCCATCATGTCAAGATTGTCCCTTGATTCTGGTGGCACGCCTCCAAACGAAGAGCAAGAGCACGAAATGGGGGTAGTTGGGAGGAAATTTGGTGCCGATGGTATCCACTCCAATGTTTCTCAGCAACGTCGTGATGTGGGGATAAACTCTAAGTCGACGAGTCGCGCAAGTGACCAGAGCTTACGCGATGGAAGGCAGACTCGCCCCCGTAACTACGATGCGTACAGGATCGGAGAGGAGGAGAGAAAACGTGCATCAACGATAATCCGCACGTCGCAATTGGAACCTTCGCCGGAGATGCTGGTTCCCGTGCTAAGACAAAAACGGGCAAAAGGGGATCAAGGATTTGGGCTGTGAGCCGAGCGAACGCCAGTCGATGGATGAACGGTGCCGTTATTCATTTTCTTCGGCCAGGTTCTTGACTGAACGTTAGTACTGATCGTTTCTTTTTGGTCCAGACTCGTGTGTGTTTGAGGGTTGTGGGCAATAACTTCCGGCCGTTCTACCCTCCCAATGGCAGCGCGTTGATGTGCCCTCTGGACCTGCCTGACGGGGCTTCCTGTGCATGATCCTGATTTGTCCATGGGGAGAAGGTTCGGCTATATACAATGTATTGCTGCCAATTTAGTAAGGCTTTTTTTTCGAGGCCACCTTCAAACCGAACGGTACTTACTCGTATCAATTCCATGGACTGTTCTAGAACACGTACCGGCAAAGTCTGAATCCGACGATGCGCAGTGCCTTAGCCTTGCATTGAGCGATTCGCATGTGATGCTGCCTTTATCTGCCCCGATTCTCGGTGGACGAGAGAGCTGGAATGCATACGTTCCTTCTTGTCACAGACGCCTGAGCCGACTACACACTGGCATGCCAACAGATGAAGCAGGGTTTCTATGATCTCTCAGGTATCCATCCCACACCCCCCTCCCCTCCGTCCTCTCCCGATTGCGGGCCTCCGGTTGCCACATTTTCGCACGTACATAAGTATGATGTAGATGGAGCGTTCCGTTTGGACAAGGGAGTTACCCCAGCCGCCATGAGAACGGAGGGTGTAATTAAAGTTGGGCTCATGATGGAAGAGAGGATTTTCGATTTTGATCGGCAGTGCGGATCTCACGCCCGGCGTTCCTCGTTGTATTTGTGTTTGTGTACGTCTTCTACTTTATCCTTATTCACAAAACGTGATAGGGTGGGTGCCCAACGCTTCCGATCTCCGTTTTTTTTTTTTCATCACCTGTGCGCAGGCGGAAATCCCTCTCAAGCGGGAGCAAATTTGCATTTCTTTCTCATCCAACGCGGATTGGCGGATAACCCTCCACGTGCTTCTTGTTCCGCCCTCATTTTCTCGTACCCGAGCGGAAGGACTGTCTCCGGAAGCTTTCATTTCATGTGTTCTCGCCTTCTCTGGTTTCGTCCAGTGCCGCCAAGGGCCATATGGTCATGCCAGATACGTCGTTCTCGGCACCGTTTCGTGGGTTGCAAGTCTTGCTATCGCGTAATATCAACGTACACGCACCACTATCTTCCTTCACTTGGTTCCGGCAGGCTTTTTGGACAACACGGGTTTGGGTCTTATCTTTTTCTCCGTTCGGTTTTCGATGTGTTTCAATGCTTTTGCGCCGCGTGGTGGTTCCTGTGGAACCTTCTGCTGCGCCTTTCCAGATCAGACGTCGAGACCTTGCACCTCATATCTCCCTCACGCGTTCTAGAGCACCTTTCCCGACTGAGCCCCGACGCCGGCTCATTGGAGATAGACTTGTCGTACCGCCACCGAGTTGTGGTTTGAACCAAATCGTACTTTCAGTGTGAATTCAACTAGCTCTAGAACGCCGTACGTGATGATCACGGGACGCCGGAAGGTGAATTCGTTGCCACCTTGAGGGTTCAGGATGGTTGTACATATAGTCGCCCATGCGGAAAGAAGGCGGACGAGGGATCACGAGGGTCGCTTTTTCCCACCGCCCTTTCGTTCCTCCTCTTTCTCTCACCACCACCCCCTATCATTGAAGTTTTCGAAAAGCTTATCAGAAAATCATGGGTGCGTGATCTTCCCATCCCCCCCCCCCGTGGTCCAGTGCGCAGTAGGATCATTGAAACGTGCGATTCCATCTAGTCGGTTTCATTTCTCTCGCTGGGATTGGTGCAGGGATCATAGGAGCGACTGTTTTGACGCCTCTCTTGACCGTGCCCGTATTGAGCGTTATTGGTTTCTCGGCCGCCGGCCCTGTCGCAGGTAAAGGTCGACTTTTTCTCACACGACGGTACCGCCTTGTCGAACTTCCTATTTTTTTCCCCACCCGCTACACTTTTTGTGTTACCGGATCTTAGGTACGCTTGCGGCTGGGATTCAATCTGGGATCGGAAACGTTGCCGCCGGTAGTTTATTCGCGACCGTACAAGGTGCCGCTATGGGAGCTGGGACCCCTGTCGTTGCTCAAGCCGTCGGTGGTGCAGTTACCGGAGTTGTGGGATTTGTAGTCGCTGCCCTGATCTGAACCTTGTCCGAACGTTGACTTCGAGACCCTTGTTCCTCTGACTCCTGATGGACTGTACTTAGATACGATGACCCGAGAAAGCGTGGGTGGCTGTTTGACGTTGAACTGTAAATGTGGCTATTATTATCCCGGTTACTTTACGACCCGCGTCGAGGCTCAAACGTTCAT
>Ga0307515_10012567_pt1 | contig 15917 bp, 18 predicted proteins | sample 17_EM_MG_FD_194513 | JGI IMG/M metagenome (GOLD analysis project Ga0307515, IMG submission 194513) | Populus trichocarpa ectomycorrhiza microbial communities from riparian zone in the Pacific Northwest, United States - 17_EM | ecosystem: Host-associated > Plants > Roots > Unclassified | place... | reverse complement strand
TTTTTCCCCCCACAAAAAAAAAAAAAAAAAAAAAAAAAAAAAAAAAAAAAAGGACGCTATTCGTCACTTTCAGAAGTTCCACTTTGGAATTGGGGAAACATGTGGAACATGGTGAGTTGCGAATGCGCCCCTCGCCCTCGAGGCTTATTGACCTCGGATTTGGATAGCAACAAGACCGACTATTCGCGTGCGGAGTTGAACAGGCACGTTTGCCCCGACAGGTGAAAGATGGGTGCACGGATATAGGACTGTAACGTCTCTTAAGCGTGCGGAGAAGCTATCCTTATTGGTCCAGACTTTAGGCTGGGTGACGAGTATAGAGTTGGACATCCGGCTGGGCAGGGCGTAGCTGCGGAGGACTCGATATTTGATACTGATGAAATGACGCTTCTTCTTAGTTGCAGTGGTATGATTTATGACAATGACATGCCTTTTTTATTTGTAGCCATTTTTCGTTCTTGATCGTGCTGATCTCTAGAGGCAGGAGTGAACACGCTGATTGGTATATTCTCTCTGCATGATATACCGCTGTCGTATCCGCTCTTCTCCTGTGGTCTATGGTTCTCCACGTTCAGGTAACCTGTGCTGATCTGAAAATATAGATCATAAACGATAGTGAACACGGAAGTTCTGGTTTTGAATTCCATCTGTATGATCATCTAAGTGTTTCACCCGACATGACTGTGGGCCATGGAGGGGCGGAGTGCAAGGTTCATTCTCAATTTAGACAAGTCCGAACCACCTGTCGATTCAGTAATCGTTCTTCCAGCAAGACACCAACACGAACTACAGTACTTCATTTACTCTTCGACAACACGGCAGAACGCGAGACAAAAAGGACCATTAGACAAACATGCGTAACGAAACAAAAGCCGATAAATTATTCAATGGTACTGGTGGATATTCCTCGCGCACACTCAGATACGGTGGGCTGCGCGGTACTCGCATACCTGGATCAGACAGGGAAACGGCAGGTCGAGCTCGGTAGACGACTTTAATGCCATAGCGTTCGCTTTGACGGAACACGGTGGGCTCCCACCTGGTACCGAGTCACTAAAAATTAGAACCACTCCTTCCAAAATGAGCAAACGAGAAACTTACCTTTCCACGAGGACATTCTGGCCCGCTTTCTGCCTTCCTTCATCAGCTCTGCTCGAACGTGATCGAGAACCTTCTCCGTCTGAGCTTTGTAGTAGCCCAGTTGAGCAAGAGTGGGCGGGTATGGCGGTACGACCAAGGCGGGTGTGGTCCGATCATTATTAGATAGCAGAGGTCCCGGTCGTACAATGGGAAAGTACGATCCTGCGCAATGGTGCATCGTTGAAGTTTGGGGTTGCGTTTGCTTTCGTTTGGAACCGCGGGAGCCATCTCCGATCCGATATCCTGGTTCCACGACTTCGCCATCCTCCAATCCGCCGGTCAATGCTCCAATCTTCGTGCTCAATGTGCTTGATCTACTCCCCAAATGGTCCCTCCCATGTCACGGTTGGAGGAACGAAAACTTGGCTCCAAACGAACGACGCCGTTCGACTTCCAGTCCTAGCACATCCACAACCGCGGGTCCTTCTTTAAAAGGACTGAACACAGACAGGGTCGTCTGTTTCAGTATCCCAAAAGTGTACGGGTTCGATACGGCTCTTGCGCCAGGTTGGGAAGCGGGCTTCGACTCGCTCTTTTGCTGAACAAGGCGCCGTGGCTGGCCTCTCGTTCGTGCTGTTGATTGGTTCTTGGCCGTGCTGCCTTTGCTGCCGCGCCCCTCAGATGCGATGTGACAAGGTATAGCTGCCAGAGATCGCGCTACGCGCAACCTGGCGGATTTTCACTCCTGCAGTCCATTCTCGAGCGTAAGAGGTAGACCTCTCTATTCAGGTGGGAACGCATGATCCTCTCCAGAAGAGGGCCTGCACGGGTGCAACGGCGTGCGACTCGACGACTTCGAAATCAAGGAGTTGGAGGTTCGGTGCAAGGTTCGGGGAGGTGAGATGCGACAGTTGAAGGATGATAGGCCAAGGTTGAAATAGCTGCCCCTCGGCCGATCCATCTCATGTGACTGCGCCATAGAGTACGAGGCCGACTCCGCAGGAACGCGAGGAGCTTGGCATTTGAAAGCAGCTCGGCGGGGTTTCCAACACGAGGGACGGCGCTCGAGGCTTTGGAGAAGCGAGCTCTGATGAGATCGGAGATAAATGCTCGACAATAACGGTGACGGTCAGAGCATTCTTGAATGTTTCCTAGCGAATTGAATACCGCTTTTTAGAACCTGGACTTGGGTTGCGCCAGGTCACATTTGACGGCCAGTCCTGGTGTCGAGTCTCTAGTTGTCTCCGAGCACTGCACGGATATTGACACCAGTCGATGCTATCATTACTGGTTGCGAAAATGAAGGCGAGAGGAAAGAGTCGTGGTGTACGATCAGGGCGCTGGGTACTTGGCTAAGATGTTGACAACAGAGAACCGGGTGATCGATGGGAAGGATGGGCGAACACTTCCACCACCCTCGACATCAAGCAAGGATCCTGGTGATTCATTTCCAAAGTCTCTGTGCTGCCGAGTTGCCCAGCCAGCAGCACCAACGCAAGGCGCAAGGACCGACTGTGCGTAACAGGTCGTGTGCTGGCTAGGGCGGGGCTGCCAGAGCCTTGGCAGTTTCAGACGAGACTATGGTGGTGGATAACAAGGTCGAATAGCGTTGTTTGGACATCTTTTGGCACTACGTATTCATGAACAATACAAGAAAACTGAGTGTGAACAGGGTAGAGGAAACAACGGGTAATGGCCTCCCATTGCACTGTGAACTCTGGATCCTCACGGGAACCTCACTCTGGAACGCGAACGTTCGTATTGTTAGCACGGGAACAGTATCCAAAGCGTTGTTTAACCACTCCATACTTGCCCCGTTACTGGCCCCCTTTTCGGGAGGCCGTTCCATGGCTAGCTAAACAACGCGACGCTTCTTTCAGCTCTACCCTCCAAATTCAACTCTTTGACCGCCCCTGAGAGCTTCTCTTTAGGCCCTCGTACTGTCCTTTCGCTCTCCTCATTCAACTCTTCCAACTCCCGAATAGTAAGGATATCGATCGCAGCCCGTGTGCGCAATTCGTCATTCTCTTCCGTTGTCTCGATAATCCGCTTGCAACTCTTCTCCAATTCTTTTTAGAAGCTCCTCCGTAGTAGGGACGGAGCTGCTTCCTTCCAGTTAAATGATTGTCGTTGGCTTCCATTCGCGACCCAGATCTTCGGCGCACCCAGCTCCTGATCGTTTCGCGTCTTCAGCTCTTACAAAATCGGTCAGCGTGTCCTCCAAATCAAAAACTTTCCCTCGCCAGTGCGCGGGGCACGATTCGGACGTCCTGTCTTGAATGAAGAAAGCTGACGAGCTTCTCCACCTGTTATCGTTTCACTAGTACTAGGCCCTACCATCCCATAGTCTGATTGGTGGCCGGATGTTTGCTTCGTAGTGGTGAAGTGGCCATTTGTAGCGGCATCGAAGGAGTACGTCCGGACTCGAAGGGAAGGCTGAGGGTGTAACCTTGCTCTTTCACCCACATCTGATGTGTCACAGGCATGGCTATGACGATGAGTACCCTGCACGGGCTCTCGGCTGAATCCTCTAGCGTTCCCGAGACGCCTCGCAAACGCAGCAGTCACAGACACTCGCTGGCTAGTAATAGAAATAATGGGGAGCGGCCTCTTCTCGAGGTAACGACGCGCCCTGGTGACCTCTGAAATAGTTGGTTTGTAAATCATGACAGGGACGGTGACGAGCTTGAGGAAGGCGGGGTTTGTTCGTCATCAAGAGCTATCGGCGACGGAAAGCTGGTTGCCTTGGAGTGGGAGTGATGAGCCCTATGCTTGGTAATGTAAGCACCTCAGCACGAGTGGGATCGACCGAGCCAGAAGCTGTGCCCAGAGGACTAGGGGTCATGTCTTCGTCCGCCTAACTAGGAGTCCGTCAGATTGATTCTTGGACTGCACCCACAAACACCCTTACACAGAATGAGTGAAGCAAAGGTTGCTTTGACCTAGCGACCAAACGAGGCAACGAGCGATTGAAGAGCTTGAATTTGGATACGCTGCTTTGCTCAAGTGTCCCCCTGGGAGACTTGTCCTTGGGGTTGATCTTCTTAACCTTGGTCATTCTAGGTGCCAACACTGAGTGTGTATGTCTGTTGCCAGCGACAAAAATCGATTGATAAGGTCCACTGTCGGAGGTAGTAAGTGTGCGCGACCCATCTGAGCTACAACCCTCGACCATAGTCGTCGAGAAAAACGAGGCACCCTGATCATCGCTCAACGACTCATCGTGTGCGGGCGACAATAGTGGATCTCCCACAGGAGCACCCGTTGTATACTCCTCATCACTAGGCGGGTCTGATGGGACTACGCGGCGGAAAAGATGACGTCACTTCCCGAACCCCGCCCGTTGAAAAGGAGAAAACTCACTCGACGGGCTACTACTCCGATAAGGGATCTCAATAAGGTGAAGAAAGCATATCGAACTGGTGGAAGTGGGAATGGCGAGCTGGTGAGCCCAGCAAGGAATGTGAGAAATCAGGAAATTGTCCGGCGCTGGGTCAAGGAAGCTTATATGAGTGAATGGACAGTAGTTAGGGCACTACAACAAGAAATTGGACGAAGCAGCGGCGTCCAACGAAGGCACGCGGTGCATCAATGGTTGAAGGCACATCTGATTCAGCCCGGACTCTATATGCTACGATATTGAGAGCATAGTTTAGTAATATCGTGGGGAGGTATATAAGTGGATACTGGATTCACCTCAGAGACATGACGGAGGGCGGCGGGGGGTCCACTGAACCTTACTTTACCTGACCCGCACTGATTGGCCACGGCTTCGCTTAGGGTCACTCCCATTGGTTGAACATAAGTACAAAGTGAAGGGTAATTCCTGTGAGGTACTGGGTAGGAGTGTGGCGAGGAGACGCAGCGCAATCCAACCACCACCGACTCCAGCTCCATGATATGGCACTCCCCACTTCGATCTATTTCAATGTACCGTCTCTCCTCTGTCCAAAGCAATGAGAAATTTGTAGGTTGAGGTCCCACCTCGGTTGCGCAATATATTGCACATGGAGACATGCGAGAGGCAACGAGGTGGCGCAAACGAGGTGGCACAAAGGAGGCGAGGTTGCACAGAGGGCACAAAGGAATTATCATAAACCTTCAATCTCGTGGACATAAGTGTGACGCGGCTGGGTTCTGAATCCCTACATATAAGATGCTTCCATTCGGCGATCTAACCTATCGCTACAGCGCCGCAGTGATTTCCTCCATCACTTCTTTCCTGAATTCCTTCGCAATGCTTGGCCCAATCCAGAAGACAACCATAACCCGGTTTGTGAATATACTGGCTGCGGTTGATAGAGCTTATTGGGAACAACAGCGATGAACTAGCCGCGATTGATCCTATGTCCATTGTGGCTAACTTCCAATTTCTGCCACCCATGGCTACTCAGCGAGCCTCAGATCACATGATGCCAGCAGTGGGCGACTCCACTCTTGAGTACTCCTGCGATCGGGGCCTGAGTTCCCTACATCCCATGGCTCCGAAGGAGGTCACAACGGACAGGTGGAGCACTGTTTCAAGTCTCGTCTCCCCATTGGTGGGTCCATTAGCCGTGCCTGCTGCATGGAACGAAGAAAGAGAGGTTAGGCTATCGCAACCAGGGGCGAGTTACAACTGACAATACACGCCCAGGAGAACTCAACTCCTGCTATCCATAACAATACGAATTGCGTGCCCTCTTGTCGGGACGCACCCGCGGGTCCAGTCCGACCACAACCGTCCAGCCGAAAGCATCGCCAAGCACTCCAGCGCGTCTATGAGAAGCCTGGAAAGAAGCCTGCAATTCCTTACGAGTCAGACCTTTCGACACTGCAGGTGCTATCCAAGCAGCGAGGAGGACAAGACTTCGCGATCGCCTGGATCTCGAAGGCTTTCGCGAATGGCATGACAGCAGACGCACTTAGACGTACCCTGTCTGGCGACGAGATCAACACTGTGGACCACGACCACGGGTTCCGCCTCTCTCAGGCGTATGACGGGTTCTTGGAGAAGGTAGATGATCGGTTCGGGTGCGGGCTCTGCGCCGAGGAGAAAAGAGCCAACTGGAAGAATAAGAAGGACGCTATTCGTCACCTTCAGAAGTTTCACTTTGGCATTGGGGAAACTTGTGGAACATGGTGAGTTGCGAATGCGCCCCTCACCCTCGAGGCTTATTGACCTGGGAACTGAATAGCAACAAGACCGACTATTCGCGTGCGGAGTTGAACAGGCATGTTTGCCGTGCCACTGGCACGCTCACGGTGGTTGCATAGTCATAATGGTCGACAGGTGAAAGATGGGTGCACGGATGTAGGACTGTAACGTCTCTCAAGCGTGTGGAGAAGCTATCCTTATTGGTCCAGACTTTAGGCTGGGTGACGAGTATAGAGTAGGACATCTGGCCGGGCAGGACGCGGCCGCAGAGGACTCGATAGTTTGTGCTGATGAATGACCTTTCTTCTTAGTTGCAGTGGTATGATTTATGACAATGACACGCCTTTATTTATTTATGACCCTTTTTCGTTTTTGATCGTGTTGATCTCTAGAGGCAGGAGTGAAGAACCTGATTGATAGATTCTCTTTGCATGGCTTGCTGCTGTCGTATCCGCGCTTCTCCTGTGGTCTATGGTTCTCCACCTTCGGGTAACATGTGCTGATCTGAAAATATATACCATCAACGATTGTGAACACGGGAGTTCTGGATTTAAATCCACCTGTATGATCATCTAAGCGTGTCACCCGCCATGGCTGTGGGCATGAATACGCCGTGAAAAGGGAGTTCAAGGGTCTGGGAACTGGGAACCAATGGGACAAGGCACATTCGACACCTTGGTCCTCTCTCCATCTGATCGTCTGATCGGTGATAGGATGGCCGCCGAGCACGATGAATGAATCTTGTAGACCTATTGATGTGATGGTGACGGATTAGCAGGAATCGCCGAGCTCACCCCGTGGCATTATGGCATCAATACAGACCACGCACCCGTCCCTTGCAGACATATGGTCCAGCAGATGTCATTCTGCAAGAAGTCAAGAAAAGGTACTGAAGCAATGAACACTTGAACTCAACGGGCTGTCGTGTCCGACTCTTGATATATCAAACAGCTGGGCTCCATCGCTCATCGCTCCAATGGTCCAGGTATGCCCCAATACCGGGACTAGTCCCACGAGTTGCCATACCATATGCAATAGAACACTGCGCCGCAACGGTGCGAGAGAATGAGGACCCGATGTACAAATGGGGGCGAGCGCACGGCATGGATCTGGGTCTGGGAACACCGCAAGCAACTTGGAAGAAGAGCCAGAGTTCTGTGGCCCTGTTACCGTTTATGTCTATGTCTATGTCCAGTGGCTCTTATTTGGTTCCAACAACGTCGGCGACTCAACTTTGCCCTCTCATGACAGGCGTACCTAGACCCGCGAGACCAAGGCCACAGTCGCGATTCAATACCCTTGGACCAACTGTCTCCCAGTCTTTAGGCGCCGAGTCGAGTCGGGTGCAGAGTGCGCCGCCCCACAAGTTGGCCTGTTCGAGAGGGCATGGGGATGCTCTACTGGGTGCTCGCATTGCATGTATATTGTCCCGCTGGCCAACCTGGCCGCTCCCGACGGACTGACTGGGGAAAACAGAATTATCAACGCTCCGGCCTCGTAACAAGAATGCGAGTGATTCGTTTAGGCGCTAGAAGTTATCCTCGTCCATTAGATTGGGGACCTCACTATGCCTGACGAACACAAGGACCGCGCTCGACTCTTAGCACCGCCGCGTCCTCTTCGAGTGCCAGGAGTTCCGGGTAATACCCTTACCCTTACCCTTACCCTTCACCCTTCACCCTACCCTTCACCCTACCCTTCACACTTACCCTAACCCTAACCCTAAGCCCTTCACTCTCTCGATTGAGATAAGTCCAAACGACCTGTCGATTCAGTAATCATTCATCCAGCAAGACACAAATACGAACTTCTTCATTTACTATTCAACAACATAGAAAAACACCTCCGATGAAACCATGAACGATCACATAAACAAGAGCCGATAAGTTATTAGATAGTAGTGGTGGACATTCTTCGAGCACAATCAGGTACGGTGGGCTGCGTGGTACCCGCATACCTGAATCAGACAGGGCAAGACAGGACGAGCTCGGTAGACGACTTTAATGCGATGGCGTTCGTTTTGTTGGAACACGGTGAGTCCCCACCTGGTACCGAATCACCAAGAATTAGAACCACCACTTCCAAAAAGAGCAAACGAGAAAACTTACCTTTCCACAACGAGGTTATTATAGCCCGCTTTTCCGACTTCCTTCATCAGCTCTGCTCAGGCATGATTGAGCACCCTCTCCGTCTGAGCTTTGTGGTAGCCCAGTTGAACAAGGGCAGGTATGGCAGTACGACGTCGGCGGGTGTAGTATGATCATTATTAGATGCCAAAGGACGTTCCGGTCGTACAATAGGAAAGTACGATCCTGCACTATGGCGCGTCGTTTATGTTTGGGGTTGCGTCTACTTTTTCTTTGGGACAGCGGGAACCGACTCCGATCCTGATGTCCTGGTTCCACGACTTCGCCACCTTCCGATCTGCTAGTCGATGCTCCCCTCTTCGTGCTCAATGTGCTTGATCTACACCCCAAGTGGTCCCTCCCGTGCCACAGTCGGAGGAACGAAAACGTGGCTCCAAACGAGCGACGCGGTTTGACTTCTAGTTCTGGCGCATCCACAACCGCGATTCCTTCTTTAGAAGGAGTGAACACAGGCAGAGTTGTCCGTTTCAGCATCCCAAAAGTGAATGGTTCGATACGGCTTTCGCGACGGCGGCGGCGATTCGACTCTTTCGATGCAGCTCGTTTGCTGAACAAGATGCTGTGTCTACCCTCTCGTTCGTGCTGGTGATAGGGTCAGAGATGGGCCTTGGTTGTCCTGCCTTTACTGCCGCGCCCTACGGATCCGAACTGGTGTGGAGTGCGGTGTGACAAGATTGGTGCACGTCGAAGGTACAAGTGCCAGAGATCGCGTTATGCACAATCTGACGAGTTTCACTCCTGCAGCCCATTCTCAGAGGTAGACCCCTTATTCGGGTGGGCACGCACCATCATCCTTGAAGAGAATCCGCACGGGTGCAACGGCGTGCGACTCGATGACCTCCCAATCGAGGGGTTGGGGATGGAGCATGGTCATCTTCGGGAGTCGCACGAGGAGGGAACGTCAACTGCCTTAGACTCGGGTCGGATTGATTCACTTTTATAGCACCGTCCCAAATCAGTAGGCGATCCATACAAATACTCAGTTAGTCGCTACGTCCACTCACTTAACCAGGCGACAGTGCGAAGAGACTTGGGTTGGGTGATGCTTTTAAAGAGGCAAGGGGTAAGGGGTGGACCTTGGACTGGATGGGTGCAAGGTTCGGGGAGGTAGATGCGACAGTTGAAGGATAATACGCTGAGGTCGGAAATGGCTGCCTCTCGGCCGGTCCATCTCATGTGACTACGCCGTAGAGTACGAGGCCGACTCCGCAGGAACGCGAGTGGCTTGGCATTTGCGCGAGCGCTCGAGTTCCCAGTGAAAGCAGCTCGGCGGGGGTTTCCAGCACGAGGAACGGCGCTTGAGGCTTCGGAGAAGTGAGGTTTGCAGGCTTGTTCCGTGCTGATGAGATCTCCGATAAATGCTTGGTAGTAAAGGTGACGATCTGAGCATTCTTGAGTATTTCCTAGCGAGTTGAATAAAGCTTTTTGGAACCTGGAACCGGGTACTGCGTCATGTCACATCTGACGGTCAGTCCTGGTGTTGAGTTTCTACTTGTCTCCGAGCACTGCGCGGATATTGACACCAGCCGATGCTATCAGTATTGCTTGCGGAAATCAAGGCGAGAGGAAAGAGTCGTGGCGTACGACGATCGAGGCGCTGGGTACTTGGCTAAGACGTCGACAACAGAGAACTGGGTGAAGGCACGGATGGGCCAACACATCCACCACCCTTGACATCAAGCAGGGATTCTGGTGATCCATATTCAAAGTCTCTGTGCTGCCGAGTTGCCCAGCCAGCAACACCAACGCAAGACGCAAGGATCAACTGTGTGTAACGGGTCGTGTGCTAGCTAGAGCGGGGCTGTCAGAGCCTTTGTGATTTCAGACGGGGACTATGGTGGAGAGCAAGGCGGTCGAATAGCGTTGTTTGGATGTCTTTCGGCACTACGTATTCATGAACAATACAAGTAAACTGAGCGTGAACAGGATAGAGGAAACAACGGGTAATGGCCTCCCATTGCACTGTGAGCTCTGGAACCTCACGGGAAACACTCTGGAACGCGAACGTTCGTATTGCTAGCATAGGAGCAGCATCCAAAGCGTTGATTAACCATTTGGCCCTACTCCATACTTTCTCCGTTACTGGCCCCCTTTTCGGGAGGCCGTTCCATGGTTCGCAAAACAACGCCACGCTTCTTCCAGCCCCGCCCTCCAAATTCAACTCTTCGACCGCTCTTGAAAGCTTCTCCTTAAGCTCTCGTACTGTCCTTTCGCTCTCCTCCTTCAACTCTTCCAACTCCCGAATAGTAAGGTCATCGATCGCGGCCCGGGTGCGCAATTCGTCATTCTCTTCCTGTATCCCGATAATCCGCTTGCGACTCTTCTGCAATTCCTTTAGGAGATCCTCCGTAGTAGGGACAGAGCTGCTTCCTTCCAGAGTTATATATATGATTATCATAGCTAGGTGACCCAGTTCTTCGGCGCACCCAGTTCCTGATCGTTTCGCGTCTTCAGCTCTTACAAAATCGTTCACTATGTTCTCCAGATCGACAACCTTCCCCTCCCCCAGTGCGCGGCGCACGAATCGGACGCCCTGTCTTAATTGAATGAAGAAAACAGACGAGCCTCTCCACCCGTCACCCTACCATCCCACGGTCTGATTGGTGGCCGGATTTTTGCTTCGTGGTGTTGAAGTGGCCGTTTGTAGCGGCATCGAAGGAGTATGTCCGGATTCGAAGGGAAGGCTGAGAATGTAACCTTGCTCTTTGATTCACATTTGATGTGTCACAAGCACGGCTATGACGATGAGTACTCTGCACGGGCTCTCGGCTGAATCCTATCGCGTTCGCGAGACGCCTCGCAAACGCAGTAACCACAGGCACTCGCTGGCTAATAATAGGAAAAGTGGAGAGCGGCTTCTTCTCGAGGTAACGACGCGCTTTGGCGGCCTCTGACATAGTTGGTTTGTAAATCATGACAGGGGACGGTGGCGAGCCTTGGGAAGGCGGGGTTTGTTCGTCATCAAGAGCTATCGGCGACGGAAAGCCTGATTGCCTTGGAGTGGGAGTGATGAACCATATGCTTGGTAATGTAAGTAACTCGGCACGAGTGGGATCGGCCGAGCCAGGAGTTGTGCCCAGAGGACTAAGGGTCGGGTCTTCATCCGCCAAGAGAGGAGTCCATCAGATTGATTCTTGGACTGCACCCACAGACGCCCTTACACAGAATGAGTGGAGCAATGGTTGCTTCTGCCTGGAGACCAAACGAGGCAACGAGCGATTGAAAGGCTTGAATTTGAATACGCTGCTTTGCTCAAGTGTTCCACTGGGGGATTTGTTCTTGGAGCTGATCTTCTTACCTTGGTCACTCTAGGCGTCAACACTGGTTTTGTATGTCTGTTGCCAGCGACAAACATCGATTTATAAGGTCCACTGTCGGAGGTAATAAGTGTATGCGACCCATCTGAGCTACACCCCTCGACCGTAGTCGTCGAGGAAAACGAGGTGCCCTCATCATATCATCGCTCAGCGACGCGGCATGTGCAGACGATGTTAAAAGTTGTTCTTATTCTTTCATGTACTGGTACATGTCGGCTCGATGCTAGTCATCATTGCCTGGTGGTTAATGAAGAACTGCCGTTTGTCGCCGTCCACTTCCCTGTCTTCGTCGTGGTTCCTGCTGCTCACATACATCGCACCTGTAAATCGCACCCGTCGTCTCGTCTACTTGTCGCTCGCATATATCGCACTCGCCGTTCAGATACATCACACGGTTCTACTTTTATTAGACGACGATAGTGGATCACCAAAAGGAGTACCCGTTGTATACTCCTCATCACTAGGTGGCTCCGATGGGACTATGCGGCGGAAAAGATGACGTCACTTCCAAAACTCCCACCCATTGGAAAGGAGAAAACACACTCGACGGGTTACTAGTCTAATGAAAGGGATCTCCATGAGATGAGGAAGGCATATCGAACTGGTGGCGGTGGCGGTGGTGGTGGCGAACTGGCGAGCCCAGCAAGGAATGTGAGAAATCAGGAATTTGTCCGGTGCTGGGTCAAGGCAGGTGGAGGAAACAAGTGGTAAAAAGTGATTGCGTGAATGGATAGTAGTTAGGTTACTACAACAAAGATTTGGACGAAGCAGCGGTTTCCAAAGAAGGCATGCGGTGCAATAATGGTTGATGGCACATCCGACTCAGCCCGAACTCTATATGGCTATGGTAGTTTAGTATTATGGTGGTGAGGTATATAAGTGGGTACTGGTTTCACCTCAGACATGACGGAGGGCGGCGGGCGGCGGGCGGGATGGGCTCAAGCCCTGATTATAAATATGACACGGGTGAAGAGTGGTGTCCAGGAAGTGTTCCAGGACTCTTGTCGGCTCTCCAGGCGATCGCCACTGCATCCCTCAATTCTTCGATGGTTGCCAGCGCTCTTGGGCTGTCACCTCGCTTCGAAGAGGCTGGTGCATATCCACCTAAGGCAATGCCGGGCATATAATAGCCGAGCCCGTCCAAGGTTCTTCCATTGGAGATGCCCATTGGAGATGCTCATTGGTCAATAGCTTGTGGGCAGAACCTGGTGCCCTGGATTACCCACTGCTGACAAGCAAAGCATGCGTGGCATGGGGATTGCCAGCCATCTGTAGAGCCGTACACGTGTGTACTGGGCGGATGGGCGACCTAAACCACCGCTATTATCCGACCACCGATACGGCACTCCATGCTTCGATCTATTCTCAATGTACACTCTCTCCTCTGTCCAAGGATCTTGTAAACTGCCTCCGTCTAATAATTTCGCCCCAAATTACGAACTGAGGTCCCACCTCGGTGCCGCAAAATCCGATCGGTTCCACAAAGGACACAAAGGAATGATAATAAATCTTCAATCTCGTGCACATAGGTGTGACGCGGCAGGGTTCTGGATGTTTATATATATATGATGCTTCCATTCAGCGATCTACTCCACCGCTACAGCGGCGCAGTGATTTCCTCCATTACTTTTTTCCTCATTTCCTCGCAATGCTGGGCCCAATCCAGAAGACAACAATAACCCGGTTCGTGCATATACTGGCTGCGGTTGATAGAACTTATTGGGAACACAATAGCGATGAACTAGCCGCGATTGATCCTATGTCCCTTGGGGTTAACTTCCAATTTCTGCCACCCACGGCTACTCAGAGAGCCCCAGACCACACGATGCCAGCGGGCGACTCCACTCTTGGGTCCTCCTGCGATCTGGGCGTAGGTTCCCTACATCCCATGGCTCCGAAGGAGGTCACAGCGGACAGGTGGAGCACTACGTCAAGTCTCGTCTCCACATCAATGGATCCATTAGCCGTGCCGACATGGAACGAAGAAAGAGAGGTTAGGCTACCGCAACCAGGGGCGAGCTACAACTGACGATGGACACCCAGGAGAACTCAACTCCTGCTATCCATATCAATACGGATTGGGTGCCCTCTTGTCAGGATGCACCCGCGGGACCAGTCCGACATCAATCCTCCAGTCGAAAGCGTCGCAAAGCACTCCAGCGCGTCTATGATAAGCCTGGAAAGAAGCCCGCAATTCCTTGCGAGTCAGACCTTCCGAGACTGCAAGTCCTATCCAAGCAGCGAGGAGGGGAACACTTTGCGATCGCCTGGATCCCGAAGGCTTTCGCGAAAGGCATGACAGCAGACGCACTTAGACGTACCCTGCCCGACGACGAGATCAGCACTGTGGATTACGACCATGGGTTCCGCCTCTCTCAGGCATATGACGGGTTCTTGGAGAAGGTGGACGATCGGTTCGAGTGCGGGCTCTGCGCCGAGGAGAAAAGAGCCAACTGGAAGAATAAGAAGGACGCTATCCGTCACCTTCAGAAGTTCCACTTTGGCATTGGGGAAACATGTGGAACATGGTGAGTTGCGAATGCGCCCCTCGCCCTCGAGGGTTATTGACCTCGGATCTGAATAGCGACAAGACCGACTATTCGCGCGCGGAGTTGAACAGGCATGTTTGCCGCGGCACTGGCACGCTCGCGGAGGTTGCATAGTCATAAAGGTCGACAGGTGAAAGATGGGTGTACGGATGTAGCACTGTAACGTCTATTAAGCGTGTGGAAAAGCTATCCTTATTGGTCCAGACTTTAGGCTGGGTGACGAGTATAGAGTTGGACCCTGTATGATCATCTAAGAGTTTCACCCGACACGGCTGTGGGCATGGATGCGTCATGGAAAGGCGGAGTTCAAGGTTCACTCTCAATTTAGACATGTCCGAACCACCTGTCAATTCAGTCATTCTCCCAGCAAGACACCAACACGAACTACTCCATCTAGTCTTCAACAACACGGCGGAACGCGAGACAAAAAGGACCATTTGACAAACACGCGTAATGAAACAAAAGCCGACAAATTATTAAATAGTACTGATGGACATTTCTCAAGCACACTCAAGTACGGTGGGCTGCACGGTACCCGCATACCTGGATCAGACAGGGCAACGGCAGGCCGAGCTCGGTAGACGACGTTAAATGTGATAGCGTTCGCTTTGACGGAACACGGTGGGCTCCCACCTGGTACCGACTCACTAAGAATTAGTACCACCCCTCCAAAAAAGAGCAAACGAGAAAACTCACATTTCCACAACGAGGACATTCTAGCTTCTCTGCCTTCCTTCATCAGCTCTGCTCGAACGTGATTGAGAACCCTCTCCGTCTGAGCGTTGTAGCAGCCCAGTTGAGCAAGAGTGGGCGGGTACGGCGGTACGACGTCGGTGGTGTAGTCCGATCATTATTAGAAGCCAAAGGAGGTTCCGGTCGTACAATAGGAAAGTACGACCATGCGCTATGGTGCGTCATTGAAGTTTGGGGTTGCGTCTGCTTTCGTTTGGGATAGCGGGAGCCGACTCCGATCCCGATATCCTGGTTCCACGACTTCGCCATCCCCCAATCTGCCGGTCAATGCCCCACTCTTCGTGCTCAATGTGCTTGAGCTACGCCCCAAGTGGTCCCTCCCGTGCCGCCGTTGGAGGAACGAAACTGTGGCTCCAAACGAACGACGCCGTTCGACTTCTAGTCCTGGCACATCCACAACCGCGAGTCCTTCTTTAGAAGGACTGAACACGGGCAGGGTCGTCTGTTTCAGTATCCTAAAAGTGTACGAGTTCGATACGGCTCTTGCGCCAGGTTAGGAAGCGACGGCGCTTCGACTCTTTCGATGCAGCTCCTTTGCTAAACAAGGCGCCGTGTCTGGCCTCTCGCTCGTGCTGGTGATTGGGTCTTGGCCGTCCTGCTTTTGCTGCCGCGCCCCCTCGGATGCGGTGTGACAAGGAATAGCTGCCAGAGATCGCGCTACGCGCAATCTAGCGGATTTCGACTCCCACGGGCCATTCTAGAGCGTCAGAGGTAGACCTCCCTGTTCAGGTGGGCACGCGCCATCCTCCTTGAAGAGGACCCGCACAGGTGCAACTGTGTGCGACTCGACGGCTTCGAAATCGAGGGGTTGGGGGTTGGGTGCGATGTTCAGGGGAGGTGAGATGCGACAGTTGAAGGATAATAAGCCGAGGTCGAAATGACTGCCTCTCGGCCGATCCATCTCATGTGACGCGCCGTAGAGTACGAGGCCGAC
>Ga0307515_10012565_pt1 | contig 15923 bp, 7 predicted proteins | sample 17_EM_MG_FD_194513 | JGI IMG/M metagenome (GOLD analysis project Ga0307515, IMG submission 194513) | Populus trichocarpa ectomycorrhiza microbial communities from riparian zone in the Pacific Northwest, United States - 17_EM | ecosystem: Host-associated > Plants > Roots > Unclassified | place... | reverse complement strand
AAATTATATATTTTTTAATTTGACAACTTGTTTTTACTTTCTTGGAAAACATATAACACTCAATTGTAGGAGAGATATGAGGACAATCCTGCAACCCATCCGGAACTCGATTCAGATTTGTGGTTGAAGGCTGAATTATTTGATGGACCCGATAGAAATCATGTTTACAATATCTCTAACACTACAACTGAGGATATGCAAATGGGCCGTAGTGTATCGATCATTGGCTCCTTGCAATCGGGTTCGAGCTAACAATCTTTGGTTGTCCAGGTGATTGTACGATAATAAGTTAAAGCTCAGACGATCTGACTTAGTGCTGAGATGACCTAACTTAGATTTGAGATGGCTGGCCTAAGGGATAAAGTGAATATCCTCAAGCAGTTGTTGGCAACCCTTACTGGTACAAGTGGTCAACCTCGTCGCTCTCCTGGTTTCGATGAAGATCTGCCTTCTTCCCCTCCTCTACCTTCATCCACTAGATAAATTGTATTGAATAATATTTTTTAAATTAATAATAAAATTTGGGTATTTTATTTTATTTTAATTCTTTTTTAAAATATTAAATACAATACTGACGGAATTATCGTGGAGTAAATCCATCAAAAAGTTCTAGAGAGTTGAAAAACAATTACAAGACCTGTCCCTATTAGATGTAATTCTCCGATGATTTAATTTCGTCGGTAATATGCATATGATCACTGATGGAATTACCAACGGTTTATTCCGCGGTAACATGCCATAATTACCGATGGATTTATCGACGGAATGGATACCAGTAAATTCTTTTTGTTTGGCGTGCTATTTTTGTTTATAAATCTATTAATGATTATATTACTGACAGAATGACCAACAAAACAAAAATCACTGACAATATATTTTTCAACAACATGTTTATGTCTAATATTATGTCACTAATTTTATTTTTAATGAAATCAATATTTAAACACTGACAGAATATTCCGTAGGTGTTATGAAATATTCTGGTAGTGCATTGTATTGAATATTAGTAACATCATTTTCATTGACAAGATTGATATACATAATCAAGCTATTATGAAGGAATTATTTAATCCAATTCAAAGTCATTCACACCTTTGATTTCCAATGGAACTGGTTGAAAATTCTGTGGACAGATGGATGCTTGCTGACCACGGGGATGAGTTTGCCGGCTTGAACATGTTATTATAATTACTATACAAAATTATTATATATTTATCAAAGCTTCCTAAAGATAATTATTTACATTTTTTTTTGTATGATGAGATTGATTAAAAAACATGATGAAAGACATGGAGCATAAACCAAATCTATGTACAGACACCCTAGACCATTTCTCTTCTACCCTAATGGATGCCTTGTTTTTAGAGACATCATTAATCAGCGCCATGTGAGAGGATGAGAAAGAGTTCTTCAAGAGGAAGGAACCGAATCAACTATTCACCACCATACATGAATATTACACAAAGTTTTTCACCCTTTTCAAGGCATTTCCTCCCCACTCTCCATGAGCCTTGTCTCGGGGGAATGCATTTGAGTGCTCCTTTATGCGACCTCAGATAAAAATAATTATCAGGATAATATCAAATTATTGTAATGAATAATATTTTAACCAAAAATAAATATTCATTAAGTAATTGCATTCATTCAACCCATATCTTAAACTGCTGATCGTTCTCTAAGTTACAAGATTATTGGTCATATATATAAATTCTGGGAAAAAAAAATGTCCCTATAGTTTACAGTTACGTTTCAGCAACAATCTTTTGAGCTTGAATTTTATGAAATGCAAACAATATATGATGAAGACGAGAGATGGCAAAAGGGCTGCGTTTAGTATGCCTAATTAATTTCTCGCTGGTTCGAGTTCTCACAGATTTAAATAAATATAAGGTGCTCAGGTTAGCAAACTGACAGCTCTGTAGTCCTGCTGGGCACAGACTTCTACTACGTACAACAATTTTCTACTTAAAGTTTATATTAATAGCAAGTCGAGTTGACCTTAAGCCACTGAACCCATGTTCTGTTCATCAAAATTAGCTGGATTAGATAGCCAGTTTGACTCTTGATCCTCCATGGGTATGATGAAGACACGATACCTAGCTAGCTAACAGTACTCTCTGCCTGGCTCCTCAGAGATATTCTATATATGTAATTAAACAATCTTTTTCATTGCTTATTAATTTATTCTTTATATATTCTCACCGAGGTGCAGGTCAGGAAGTCCAAACGAACTTGGGATGTTGAGGGAGTGCTGGCAAGCATTCCACAGTCACCACTGATGTCCATTTTGTGACCATGCACGATCTCTACTGCGATAAAACATTTGCTTTCAAACTACGGCTACCTAGCTACTGATACTAACACTAACACATCAGCTTTTTTTCTGTTTTCTATTTGCAGGGTTTGAATGAGAGGGTGGCACAGATATATCATATGGTGATGATGTCTTCTCCACCACAAATATAAAAGACAGAAATGATATGATCCAGCTTTGAGGATATGGCACTGTCATATGCATACTACGTGGCTAAAAGAAGAATCACTGAATCATGTTATGATTGATTGTATCTGGAAACATGCCAGTTATGCAAATCCGACCATATTTTTTCTTACAATTTTTACGACTTACAATTACTACAAGGTACATCAATGGATTAGGTAGCCTTCCAACATTAGCTCTTCAAGAACAGCAATGATTTAGATGGCTTTCTAACTTTTAGTTCTACAAGAACAGCAATGAAATAGATAGATTCCTAACATTATCTCTACAAGTACAGCAATGATGGATGTTGATATGGTTAATTTTCCGACATTACTTATTGATCGAGCGGTCCATATATAGTCTGTCCGATCCTATATATATGTATCCTAACATTCAGACAAATATAAGAATCAGATCAGAAAGAACAACTACTACTCAGTAAAATAAGGTGAGGACTCATCCACCCAAGCTCCAACAGTACTAGAGACATCCCAAAACTACTAAGTAAAGCAATAAAAAAAACCATTTTAGCTAGCTAGCTCGCATGCATGCATTATAACCAACGAAATATTAGTATGTATTATCAAAATATAACGCATATGATGGACAACTAGTATGAGGTTGAAAATAAATTAGATTAATACTATATCATTGGCCCGCATTACGTTATGAGTCGAATCAGATTTTTTTTTAATATACAAAAAAAAATAAATTCAAGCATTGTTAATATTTTTTTAGTAAAAAAATTAAATCATGTGGAGGTTAACTCGATGTGATCTGATCGACTTAACAAGTTCAAAAACAATTCAGATAACCGGTGAAACATAGAGAAAAGAACAAAGATCAAAGATCAAAACTAAAAGGACTGAATCTGAAACATCAACAAGGACCGGAGTTGATTTTCTAGGTAGGAGAGATAAATGGAGGGGGGAAGGAAGGGCCACCGACGATAAACCAACCATCTTTAGATACCACATGCTACCAATAAAGGAAGAGAACATGAAGGATAACCAAATAAATGGCAGAAGCTCATTTACTATCACCGGAAGACGCTGCACATGCTGCCTAAAATGCGTCACATCTCCCATGCACTAGTGCTTGCTAGGCACGCGTCAACAACTTTTTTTATTTAAAAATTATTAATCAAATTGTAAATTATATTAGTATTTTCAACCAAACCAACAATTACAAAAAAAAAAAAACCAAGATAAAAAGACATCAATACCCCTATTTCAATGGCTTTTTTTTGTCCCTGAGGCCATAACCGTAATCATACCATATTATAAAAAAGAAAAAGACAATACTCTTTCCCTACAATGTTAGTTTTTTTTTTCCCCCTATTGTAGGGATATTTTGGTTCTTTTACTATTATAAATATATTGAATAAACAAGAATGCCTTCTCCGAATAAATCTATAATGACTAATAGATTTTATGAAAAGACAAAAATATCCCTGGTTAAAAAACAAGCAGTTTTTCTTGTAAATGATAAAAAGATTATTGCATTACAGTGGTGAGTAAATAAAATATAAAAGGAGTTACAATGTTTTTACCTTCTGATTTAGTTGTTTTTTTTAACTTTGCCTTTGGCTACCTTTGCTACTAATTATGGAAAGAAATGATAGGATGTGATTGTTTATGGTTTTTTGAAGTAAAAAAGAAATCTGACAGTTAGAACTTAGAATATAGAAAAGAGAGGTATGTATACGCATCACCTCACCTGAAAGAAACTACGAAAGATCGAGCAACAGAATGCTTCTGTTTTGGATTGCCGGTGGCATTACGTGGCTATTAAAGCGTTGACCTTAAGCAAAAATGTCGCCGTCCCACGTACCTCACCCCAAAGGCTTCTTAATTATTTTAAGAAAAAAAAAACAAATTAAAGTAATTAAGAAGAGAGTTGACAATCTATATGGCGGGAAATCTTACTATAAATAACCCCCCATGCAACCCATCCATTTGCAATCACAATAAAAGCAATCTCTCCCTCTCCTCCTCCGACCTTGTGTTCGGCTCATTGCTTCCTTTACTTCCATGGCAATTCCAGTGATTGATTTCTCTAAGGTCAATGGCACAGGCGAAGAGAGGGCCAAGACAATGGCTCAGATTGCCAATGGATGCGAGGAGTGGGGTTTCTTCCAGGTAATTTTATTTTTTATGTAGTTTCAGGGCAATGTTTCTTTGTTGGATGATCATAACACATAAAATTGGGTCTTAGAAAAGAATGGTGGATAATATTGGATTTCCTTGGCCATTCAAGCCATTACCCTTAAAAAAGAATTTCCTGGTGTGGCATTACCTGCCAAGAGCGTATAGTGTAAGAGGATTTCTCTAAATTAATGTGCATTGTTTATGACTTGTTACAGCTGTTGAACCATGGAATCCCAGAGGAGCTCCTAGAGAGGGTGAAGAAGGTTAGCTCAGAATACTTTAAGCTGGAAAGAGAGGAAACCTTCAAGAACTCAACAGTAGCAAAGACTTTGAATGACTTAGCTGGGAAGAAGAGCGGTGAGAAATTGGAGAGTGTGGACTGGGAAGATGTTATCACTCTCCTAGATAACAACGAGTGGCCATCTAAAACCCCCGGATTCAAGTAAGTATAAGCACTTCCAATTTCCATGCATGATTTCTTTCTCTCCTCTGAAACTCGTATAAACAAAAGGTGACTCGATAAAAGAACAGACTCGGCACAGACAAATATAACTCAACTTTCATCATCCCTGAAAATTATCAATGGTATAACTAATCAAAGAAAAACAGGCGCAATATATAACTTTCTGGCAATAATGACAGGGAAACCATGACTGAATACCGTGCTGAGCTGAAGAAATTGGCCGAGAAGGTCATGGAAGTGATGGATGAGAACTTGGACTTACCAAAAGGATACATCAAGAAGGCATTCAATGATGGAGAAGGAGACGGTGCCTTCTTTGGTACCAAGGTTAGCCACTACCCACCATGTCCTCATCCTGAGCTAGTCAATGGCCTCCGAGCCCACACCGATGCTGGGGGTGTCATCTTACTCTTCCAAGATGATGAGGTAGGCGGCCTTCAAATTCTCAAAGATGGGCAATGGATTGATGTCCAGCCAATGAAGAACACTATTGTCATCAATACCGGTGATCAGATTGAGGTCCTTAGCAATGGCCGATATAAGAGTACGTGGCACCGTGTTTTGGCCTCCCCGGACGGGAACAGAAGGTCGATTGCTTCTTTCTATAATCCATCGCTTAAGGCCACTGTAGCTCCTGCACCAGCATTGGTGGAGAAAGATAGCGAAAAGATCAATCAAACTTACCCCAAGTTTTTGTTTGGTGATTACATGTCTGTTTATGCTGAGCAGAAGTTCCTTCCGAAAGAGCCCAGGTTCCAAGCTGCAACGGCCATGTAAAAGGGTGCAGCTTCACATTAAGAAGATGAAACCTTTTCTTTTTCTAGTATATGGTTTTAGTGACAGGTAATTTGCCTCATGGCAGAAGGCTTCTTTCTCTTAACCATACATATGAAGAGAAACGAAAGCTTGTTATATCCGTGTGTTTTCTTTAGATTGTTCATGTCCTTTCCTTGTTATGCAATTATGAGGTGTTTACACTACATTTGCTAAAGTTTGCTTTGTACAATTAATAGTATCCTATATAAACAGTACTGTGAAATAAGCTCTATATCTTCAAGAAAATAATTGAGGGAAGCGGGGAGAAGGAGAGTCCAGCAACTTAAATGATAAGAGACTGCAGAAACAAAGCGCTGGTTTGTTTAATGGTTGTTATATAAAAAAGAAAAGGAGAGAGCGCCCAGTGCTGTAAACATTTTAATGGTCACATCTGATCCTTTCATCCACTTGTATGTGTGCACAAAGCAGAAATTTGATGAACATGAGTTTTATGGAGTGACCACGAATTGAATATCTGAGGGTTGTTCTGCCCAAAATTAAAGCACAAGGGTTAGAATGGCCAGCATCTAAGCCTTAAGGGACCATATAAGTAATTAACCCTGTGTTTGATACATTGATCAAGATCATTAATGGTGCTTTAAAGATTTTTCTAATTTTCATTATCTCACAAATAGAGAGGCGCGGCGTCCGGATTCAAGGAGTACCTAGATAATACACAGGCTTTCGATACCACGCCAGTATAATATCCACTCTGCCCTTGCGCTTTTTGAAGTTATTTTATATTTTGTACTCCTTCCTCTATCCTAGGAATTCCAACGTATTACTAAACAAGAAACACATCATATATAAATAAAGTTTTATCAACAGAGTATGAGCAACCAGGCATCGAGATTGTAGGTCCAGCCAAAGCTGAAAGGTTATGTTTCTATTGCCAATAGTCATTCATAGTATATACTTGCATTATCATTATCGACAAGAAGAAGAAGAAGAAAATGGCAAGCCCTATCCTCATGTGGGAGCCAATGTTGGTAATGACTAATGAATAGTATTTACTCACTGTATGTTCAATTTTCTTTAGTAATCCTAATTTACAATCTGTATAGAAATTTACACAAACCTCGATCCTGGGTTGAAAATGGAGCAGGTTTCTCTTCAGTTTCTGAGCTTCAAAGGGCCTTCTGATCTAGTCTCTCATTCCAGTTTAGACAGCGGATCAAGCTGTGAAACCAATCGCCTGTTTGATCAGATTTGTTGACTGTTGGAAGCGGGTGCTGGCTCATAGATATCCGGACCGAATCCCCTCTTGAGAGTTGCTGCCTCCTCTTCCCATCAAAAGAGACCCATGCATTACTTCGAGCATCCTCTGGAATCTGTTTGATCAGCAATTATAAATCCTCAAGCTGAAGAATATAACAGAAAGAAATATGATTGCAGAATCTGAGAGCCTTTAGTTTACCTTCAATTCAAGTCTTGCAGAATCTGGAAGGATGACTGGCCTAAATGACAGAGAATGCGGGCAGATAGGGGTAAACAGCATGCAAGGAACATTTGGATGCACCTGATCCAGTATACACATCAATACACAGATGATTACGTTAATTGGAATTGGCCAGAAATAGCAATAACCACAGGGAATATATTAAGACCATGTTTGCATCAGAGGTTTTGAGAGGAAAGGGAAATGAGCCCTCGATCTTGTTTGTCAATCCTTTTGCAAGGGAAAAAGGGATTGATAGAGATGGTTTTCCATTAACATAGCTTTATAGATAAAGAAATGGGTGGAAGAAGAAGAATAGAAAGCACAAAATCCAACTACAAGGAACAAACTTAAGTCAGATTTCTCAAAATATATTCACTCTAGCAATTCACGCATCCTAATGAAACAAGGCTCCCCAAAAACATTTAAGATTTAGGCATGAAAACTCAAAATAATGTAAGAATTCACATCTAAGAGTTGATAACTATCTGGATGCTAAACATCACAAATTGCAAGTGACACTCAAAAGGACAGTTTACCATGGAACCTCCTGCGGCTGTGGAATAAGCAGTGCTTCCTGTAGGTGTGGCCACTATGACTCCATCACCTTGCACCTAGAAGAAAAGGTATTCATAAAAATAAGCACGGAAATATCATTGAAGATGTGAAAATTTCTTGTATGCTATGTATATGCTTAAACATGCAGAATGAGCATAAATTTTCATTGCTGTAAAAAAACTAAAATACAACTTAAATTTGTTCTAAGCAGAGGAGCCAACATAAGTCTTGCTCCTTGTGAAATAATTGAGGGCAGAATACAAGAACGTGAATTTGTGTCATCTGAGACATGACATTGCCAAACTCACCTTGGTTATAAAAGGTATTCATAAAAATAAGTACGGAAATATCATTGAAGATGTAAAAATCTCTTTTATGCTACGCATATGTGTAACCATGCAGAATGTGGAGTAAATGTGCATTGCTGTTAAAACACCAAAATAAAACTTAAATTTGTTCTAAGCTGCGGAGCCAATATAAGTCTTGCCCCTTGTGAAATAATTGAGGGCAGTATGCAAGAATGTGAATTTGTGTCTTCTGAGACATGATATTGCCAAACTCACCTTGGTTATAAGTCGGTCATGTTCATAGCATTCAATCTTAGAAAGATATGGATTAGAACCCCGATCAACCACCACCTCATTTAAGACATCAAAAACTTTCCCGGGCACTGCTTTACCATTGCGAAAGATTTCGCACCGGAGGCGCATTCTAAGAGTTATATAAACACCGTCCAAGGTCTTATTCCCATGAATAACCTGTCTCAAGTCCTGCCTGTAGTCTTCAAACTAAAAGAAAGAACAAAAGGCAGCAGTCAAGTATGAGAGCATAAAAACACCATTAACAAAACATGAGGAATCAAACTTACATAATGAGAAGTCAGAAATCCAAGAGATCCAAGGTTGAAGGACACAACAGGTGGAACCGCCCCTCGAAATAAATTTGATGCATGTAGTATAACCCCATCTCCCCCCAAGCATGCCACAAAATCAACCCTCTCATGAAGATCACTGAATCAAGAGATGCACATACTACCAGTGAGGCATTTGGAATATAAAATTATACATCAATGTCTTTGCTTGTTTGGATCCCAATTCCCAACTTCCAGTACCTGGTATCTTGACTATAAAAGGTCTGAACAAATCCAAACCCTGGAATTCTAGCAAATATGTCATGAACATCAGGTTCAACAAGAACATTCATTTTCTCTTGGTGATACAAGAAGGAGGCAACCTGCCAATAGACAGAAAAATAAGTTAGGATTACTACACATGAATAAAATGATTTCAGTGGTACTCATTACTACGAAGTTCTGAAAGCATTGTCCTGAGGTAATCCCTGCTTCCATTTTCCCATTATCATTACTCAGCACCTGTATGGCCCTGTAGGACCCGCAACCTGTTTCCCCTATGGGTACCCTCTACATTCATGTTCAACCAACCATAAGACACAATGGATATCAATTTCCGTCAACATTTCCCAAGCACTGAGTGATGAACTCAATGGACAAAGTTTGTCTTAAGGAAATTGCAAGACAAAGTAATCAAAGGTGAGGGCGACAAAGTGTTATTCCAAGTAAAAAGGCTTCATTTGTGTTCTTATGTTCTCGTAATTCTGGGGAATGTAATATTTAAGGCTTTGTTTGAAAGAAATTTGACTCTAGACTTCACACTTCGAATTGAGTGAATGAGAACGCAACTGCATATGTTGATTATCTCTATGCTGCAATGGAAAATTTTCAAATTGAGAATGAGAATTGAGAAAAACCCAATTTGAACTTTTTTGGATAAAAATTCAAGTAAAACCTTGATCTATTTTTAATGACTCTGCAGATGCTTTGATCCTTGGAAATTTGGAACAATGCCTACACAATTATGGTTTCATAATTCACTTATATCAAGAAGCCAATTTTCCAGGAATTTGGCATCAATTGAGGATATTTTTACATTGTACCTCTTTTGCTTCTTCCATGAGTTCTTTCCCCAGCTTCTTCAGCAACAATACTGTCTTTGGTGTAGTTTTCCACATAAGCATCTGTTGCTGGGTGCTAGGATGAGTGAAGGCCAAGGAAGATTCTGTTACCTGCTCTCTGGCACAAGAGAATCCATCTGTCCGCACTAGAAACATCTCTGCTTTCCTTCTTGACTGCACCCTCACAACACCAGTTGCAGAAGCACACATGTTTCCTTCAATCGTGCACATGTCATCATCACCGGAGGCTGAGGAAACAACACCATTGCCTGAACCAGCAGAAGTATTACTACTGCCATTCAGATGCTTGGCACTGTCAGCAGGTGAGCTCTGAGGCTTTGGAGATGCATTTTTACCTCTTACTAATCCATAGGATCTTTTTGCCTCCACGAACCCTAACTCGGGATCAATACCATCAACTTTTGGGACTGTCGCAACACCTGTTGTTCTAGAAACAAGCAACTTTTCAAACCCTTTCAACTGATACTTAGAGTATGTTGGAGGTGTGATTTTTTTAGTTCGGAAAAATCTGGACATCTCTGCTTTGGAAAAGAAATCGTAAGGAGGGACCTGAGCCTTCAGAGGGTCAGCTTCCATGGAGATGTTTGCTGAGAATCCTACCCCATTATCTACCATTTCTAATGGAATAGAACCCTGAACAGAAGCATGGTCATTGTATGCCCCGTTAATGCTCTGACCATTTTCATCCTTTGGAGAGACAACTTCACTAGACGCTCCATTTGAACCATGATCTTTATCCAAAGCCTCTGGCAGAGATCCATTTTCCTGTCCTGAGAGGGACCCCCCTCTAATGATGATGGAAGGTCCCCGCCTACTTCCCACATCTCTCTGAGTGGTAATCTGAGATGCACTGCGAGTCATATACTGCCTCCATCTGGAGACCATAGCAGAAGTTCTCCATACGCCTTCCTTGCTGTGGAGATAGATGGGCTTTTTGCTGAAATCTGAAACCAAAGAAGCAAACTTTTCAACCTGCTCCATTGAAGGTGCTGTCCTAACTTCAACAGGAATTTTAATCAATTCAACCTTCCCAGCTGCAATAGCATCAGCTACCTCTGCTTCATACAAGCTATCCTTAATAATTTCCGCCCTAAGATCTACAATGGTCTTGAATCCTCTCTCCAGTAACCACTTTAGACCTTCCTCTGTTACCTGCCCACCCCTCCAAAATGCAGCCTCAGAATTTTTGGACATTAGATCTTCTTTAGAAGTGGATAAATAAACTGCATTCCAATTTGCAAACAGCATATGACAAGGACAATCATCAAGCCGGGGAAAACCAGAATCATAACATACATTCTTCAACCTCTGCAGTTTCCTCCATACATCCAGGCTTCGATCATAGTCAGGTGTCAAATAGTTTTCAAGAGCAACATGCAAACTCTCACAGCACCTTTTCATCTCACTCCTGAAAATGGCTAGAGGTGGAAGTTTATCCTCCATTGCACTTACTTCTGCACCCCGAAAGGAACTCATGATGGAAGATCTTCCAGAAAGAACATCTTCTCTTCCTTTATTCAAAAGCGAAAGGATGCAGCCAAGCACAGATACTATTTTATCTTCCAACAATGGCTTTTCCTCTGGCGTAAAATCATAAGAAATTTTACACTCTCCAGTCAATGGATTGCACAATGTATCCATCAATGCAGCATGAAGCTGTTCAGCTGCTCTAAATATTCTACAATAAGCCTCGACTTCAGCGATGTCCCCGGGAACGGGACCAATCCAGGGCAGCTGTGACGGATCATGAGACTGACCGATCTTCTAATCAAATATATATCCATGTCAGTCTATCATATGGATGTCTTTTCTAAATCATTAAGTGCCAGTTTGGGAATCACTAGCTTCTGGCTTTCGTTTACATTCCATGGCTTTTTATTCAAAGGCAAAATTCCAAAGTGTTTGGTAATACATAAAAGCTAATATCACAACCCCTTCCACACATGACTTTACAGTCATTTTCAGAAGCTACAATTTGTAGCTTTTGAGAAGCCACAGCCACAACTAAAAGTCACGGCATTCCCAAACAGACCCTAAATCACCATCTTTTATATCAACCATACATATTAGATAGAAAATAAGTAAGAACCAAAACACACAAAGTGGAAATAATACAACATACCTAGAAAATGAGAAAAATTATTCTTGTTGATGCAGATAAATTGATAAAAAGGGAAATAGCAACATCAGGTAGGATGTGAAAGTAACATGTAAGTGGATAACCATGAGCACTAAGAAAACAAGATTGTGAGAGTAAGAACAGCTGAAAAAGGGCGCAGAATGTTAGGGGCCACTTCCTTTATTCAATCCCACAATTAAGTTTTCAAACTCAGTTTCTCTAATTTGACAGCTTCTGATGATGGGCCTTGCCCTAGCTCAAAGGATACACCTCTTCTGATGAAAAAATGGAAATGTTACCTTGTCAATTTACATCAATGTCATTTTGATGTGTGCTTTCAACCCAAAAAGATCCGTATAAACCCATTATCATTATCCAAGCATTATTTCGCCTTATTAGGTTATCTTTTAAGTTCAAGTGTACACTAAACCTTTCAGTGGTACGGAGTCAAATGCTAGAAAACGTATTTATTATGAATAAACTCGATACAATAGTTTCCATAGTTTTATGGGGATGTAACGAGTTCACCAAAACGTCTAATTTTGACTAATCATACAGGTTTGCTATTTCATGTCTATAACTATATTTAAAGCCCAGATTGGTTGTTGGAAAGAAGGAAAAACAGATAATTATGCCCAGAAGCTCTTCTTTAGTTTTTTCCTAGCAAATCTCTCTCTCTTTCAAAGACAAAATAACTTAACAACATTGTTGTTTCAATCACAATTATCTACTTAAGAGTACAATTAACTAGTTACAGAACCAAGCTCATTGAAATTTTGAATTCAACAAGCATAGTTCTCACTACTCAGCGGGTTTTAAATTAATTCCAATTGAGAAATTACATGAAGTGCCAATCAAAAATTGAAGTTCGGTCATAATACTCGGTAAAAAAACCCATTAGCTGATCCAAGAGTTTCAATACGGGCAACATCAAATATTCACGAGTAAAAGTTTCCAAGTCACAGAAATCATGCCACTCTTGCCCACATGAAAAAAAAAGGTACCCGTTACTCTCTGATGCATTTAATCGAAAAAGATATAAAAAAAATACGAAGAGATCAGAAAGAAATCATAAAGTGAGAAGGAGAATGACCTTAGAGTCCAAACCCAAGTTCACAGAGAAAGACTTGGATAACTCCGCACTGACGACAAACTTAAGCTTCCTCTTTAACCTCTCCTTTCTTTGCAAACCAAACCCACAACCCACCAGTTTACTGTCTCTGTTATGAAGCTTGAACGAGCATGGACATGACGTCAATATTCCGGTGACCGGAGATAACCTATTCATGATGATAGACACGTGGAAGAGACATAGCACCATGTGTGAATGAATTTTAGTTTTGGTGTTTGCTGTTTGGTTTATTTTTTAATTTTTTAGGATAATAAAATACTGTTTAAGAATTGAGAAAAGCAAAAATTGGTGTCGATGTTGTGCAAATAAATTGGCGGATACATAAAAGATATCGTTTGTAAATGTGATTGGAGCCGTGTTTTTAAAAATATTAATTTTTTTAATTAAAAATTAATATTTTTTATATATTTTAAATTGTTTTTATATACTGATTTTAAAAATAATTTTTTAAAAATAAAAAAATATTATTTTAATATATTTTAACATAAAAAAAACATTTTAAAAAATCCTAAATAAGTTGAATGAAAGCAACTGGTCAGCGGGTTTGCTTCCAAGATTACTAAAATTCAAGGGTATATAAAATTAATCAGGATATATATAAATAGGTATGGATAATTATATTAATAAAACAAAATAACAGATAGATTCTTAAAAATTATTTGAATTTTGGAGGTGATATTATTGGTAGCCCTTACCTTTTCTAGCTTGTGGTGGTGGAATTGTTTTTCTTTTTTAAATAAAGCTTTTGTCGTGTTGCTCAAAAGTTTTTTATAATGCTAATTTTGATATTAAATTAATTTTTAAGAAACCTTCATGCAGTGAGTTAATGGATTTTAATTGTAAATAATTAATTTTCTTACTTTCTTGAAATCATTTTTCAGAAAATAGATATATACTATTTACTACTTGGATTCACTCATTCATTTGATGTATAATATCATTTTAAAGAATAATTCTGAGAAAAATACTCAACACAATTAGCATTGCTCTTTTTCAATGTCAATTCCTCAAACCCTTCATGTGATTCTTTCCCTTTGTGGGTGTATTCTCTAATCTAATAAGTTTTTCATTTAATATTAATAGTAAATTGATTGTAATTGGAGAGGAAAAATGCAGATATTATTGTTGTAAATGGTAATAGTTCGAGAAAGGAAATGTTTTTCATTGATGGTATGAGCACTTCTAAGCCAAATTTTGATCCTTAAAACAATATATTTATAAATAAAAATTAAGGATGCAAATATTATTAGCAATGGCGAAACAGATATTGCCACCACAAAAGAAAATACTGTTACCTCCACTTGGTTAGCTTTACGGAGAATTATTGAAGGCTCGTCAAGCAAGCATCTATTAGTCTCCATTTTTCTAGAATTAAGTTAAAAGAAAAAAGGAATAAAATCTCAATATTTAAATATAAAGTCTTAATTAAATTAGTTATGAGCTTTGCTCTACAAAACGAAGATATGCTGATTGTTTTATCGAGGACAGTCTCGTGAATCTTTAAGGAAAACCAAACACGTATCAGTTAACAAAATAAACTGCCATAAGTTGCAAGAACTATTTCACTAGTTTGCAGATTAAAAAAAAATCATTCACTAATTTTGCATCCATTAGAAGAAAAAAAGAAAAAAAGTTCTCTCGTTCAAGTTACAACTCAATTTTCAACCCTTGAATATTCTAAAATCTAGTCTTTTTTATCTCAAAATTAATACAAATGATTTTTTGAAATTTAAGACCCAAAAATAAATATATAAATCAAACGTTGAAAAAGAAAAGGCTAATTAAGATCAATGACTTGTAAGAGTCTATTTAACCTGACCAGCGATTAATTAAGCGTCTGAATTAGTGAAAGATTTCAGTCGACCTTTTCTTTCATCCAAATCTCAGTCTCTAATCGACAAAACCGAATAGTATGGACCGAGATATATATATATATACATATTTGTTTGTCAACTCAAGCCACTCTTTGGTGGTGTTAGCGTGGCGCTGCCCAATTTTATTGGACAAAAGTAGCCTCAATTGATAGTTGTATTGACTATCTCTTCCTTTCCATTTAATGCTCTCTGTTCCCGAGATACTTCTTACCTTTAAATCAGACAAGGAATGCGCCTGTGCTTCAGCTCAGGTCATGCTACTTCTGGTACGAACTCTATCTATGAGCATTTGCCTCCCTGTCAAATCTTCTTCATAACCAACAACCTACATTTACAGCATCAAGCACCATCATTGCAATAGAATCCTTCCTCCATCCAATAAGGAAACACGATGTTGCAACTGTGTTTTAACAATCATGTAACTGATAAAAAAATTTAGACGATTAAAGAGCTGAAACCTGAGAGTCTGTTTGTGTTTCGCTGAAACTATCATATGGTCCTCCATTTGCTTCTTTGGGACTGGATAGCTCATCTCTTCTCCCAGTCCTGAAAAGAACAGAGGAACAACAACAATTCAAAAGAAGTGCACGAAATAAAAGGAGGGGAAAAGGACCTTTACTAGCACAAATCAAGAGGGCACTTTGAATTTGAGATGAGCACGAAAATCTATCTGTTGGCTGACATTCTGACTTTTTCTTGTTCTCAAGGTTTTGTGCCCTCAATAATGACAAGCAGCCCTAATCAAGAGGGCATTTTCGATTTTAGTTAACAAAGAATATTTCTATCCGCTGGCTGACATCCTCTCTTATCTTAAAGTTTCAAGGCAAACAGTCAAAATTACCAAGGGACCAGTTTGAAAAAAAAAAAAAAAAAAATATATAATAAATTATTTTATACCA
>Ga0307515_10012564_pt1 | contig 15923 bp, 7 predicted proteins | sample 17_EM_MG_FD_194513 | JGI IMG/M metagenome (GOLD analysis project Ga0307515, IMG submission 194513) | Populus trichocarpa ectomycorrhiza microbial communities from riparian zone in the Pacific Northwest, United States - 17_EM | ecosystem: Host-associated > Plants > Roots > Unclassified | place... | reverse complement strand
AGTAATCGAAACAATAAGATAATATAAAAACTAATGAAAAAAAATAATGAGGGACTTAATCCAAAAATAAAATAAAATAAAAGATAAGAAAAAAAACAATTAAAAGAACGAGGACTAGAATTGGATAAAAAAACAGATAAAATAAAATGTTGAGGAATAAATTAAAAGAAAAAACAAATTAAAAGAACAAGGATCAAAACTAGATAAAAAAACAAATAAAATAAAATATTTAGAAACATGCAATGCCCCGTAAGTTTTGCCTCCACAAAATGACATGATAATAGATGACACCGCACGTGTCAATAATTTTTTTTAATTTTTATTTATGAAAATACTAATTTTTTTCTATCTAAATAGAGTATAACAAAAAATAAATAACCCATAAAAAATATTAAAATAACCCTTTACCCATCTTTTAATTTTATTGATTTTAAATTATTCCCAATCAATTTACAAATAATCTTTGTATCCCATTGAAAATACTGTTATAGCCCTATAAACAAAATAAAAACTGTGTGCAGATAAAGGCAAAACAATAATTATACTCTGCAATTCCACAGTAAATTACCTCGTATTCTACCGTAAAAAACCATCAGTTTTAGAGTTTTTTACAATACGCAACCAAATTAAATACTAATAATTTAACCTTACTTTGTCACGTCGGTGGGTCGTTACATATTTATGGCACGAGTCACGACTACCAACCTTTTCTTTTTTGTTTTTTCCTTGACATTATACTATACGCGAATACATTTGTTCATTTGTTCCCCCCTGAACCCGTCCATATGTTCGACTCAGTTATCCAAGCAAGTTAGACATTTTTTCTCGCATTTCTGTTTTCTCATAGCATAAAGGGTGAAAAACCATACGTCTCAGTCTTGTTAGTTTTAGATGTATCCACCAATAATTCATATTTTAAGTTCCTTGATAATCTTTCCTCCCCTAAAGAAAAAGAAAAAGAAAATCAAAGATTGGAAATCACACAAATAGCACTAACAGAAAAAGGCTCAAAACCACTACTGTATCACTACTATAGTAGTAGCATTCACCATTTATTCAATAGCGGACCCCTCAAACCCTACTCTCTTTAATGAACCAGTCCCGGAGGCAACTATGGCTCCTTGATAGTCTCTCTCTCTCGCGTGACACTCCAGTCCACGCGCCATAGCCTTGTAAACTTCCTCTCCCTCCCTATCAAACTTGAGATCAGTCATTCAAAACCCCTTCATTTCCCATGGCAGCTGCTTGTTTGATCGACGCAACCCGCTCCACAACCTGCAGAGACACACAAGCAGCAACCCACCTAAAACTAATCTCCATCTTAATAATCTTCTTTACAAGCATAATTGGCATCTCTTTTCCAGTTCTCTTAGCTCGCTATTTCCAAGGCAAACCCGTCTACGACAGGGCAACTCTAATCATCAAGTGTTTCGCGGCAGGAGTAATCCTCTCCACTTCACTAGTCCACGTACTCCCCGACGCTTTCGGTGCACTCTCTGATTGCCACGTAGCATCAAAACATCCCTGGAAAGATTTTCCTTTTGCAGGTTTAATTACTTTAATTGGGGTTTTACTAGCCCTATTAGTTGATTTAACAGCAAGTGCACACGTGGAGCAACACGGGCAAGGGCATGGTGACGGTGACGGGGAGTACACGGTTGTTGGGACACAGGAGGAAATGGTGGGAAAGAAAGTGAGTGACATGTCGGTTAAGGTGGAGATCATGGGAGAGGTGGATTTGGTTAAGGTAAAGCAGAGGTTGGTGTCGCAGGTTTTGGAAATTGGGATTATTTTTCACTCGGTGATAATTGGGGTTACTATGGGTATGTCACAAAATAAGTGTACTATTAGACCTCTTGTTGCTGCCCTTGCTTTTCATCAGATTTTTGAAGGGATGGGTCTTGGCGGCTGCATTGCTCAGGTAAATTCCTCTTAATTATTTTGTTAATCTAACCTCTGATATGGTATTTAATTGTTAATTAATTCGTGCTTCTTGATGATGTGGTTTAATTAGTTTATTAGCTTCCTAGTTAAAGAGAAAAACAAGTACTACTATGCATGTGGGCTTGGAATGGGATGATTTGTAAATTTGGGCACTTGCCAGTTTAGAATGAACGACATGTCTTTCTTTCCAGCAGCCGAGTGTCGTTCATTCCTTCAACCACCTTTACCTTCTAAGAAGGAGACGACCTGCTTGATTGTATTATATCAAAATCTGTAAGCTAATAATTTCCCCATTCATGCAATATAAGAGTGGTGATTATAGGATATGTAGTTAGTACATCATGAGCTGCTGGATCATGTTGGAGTTCAAATCTTTTGCAGGAGTATTAATGGCATTTACTTGCTTCCTTGTTGGATGCGTAAAGTGTATATTTAGTATTTAGAATTTTACATGGCAATCTTGCGAGAATGAGTCATTCCTCATGAACGATTGACAATAACGAGGATATCAACCAGCTTTTCAGTTTGTTCAACTTTTCTTTCTTTCAAAGAAAGTTGTCGTCGGAACATGTCAACATAAATCGGGCACACTTCTTTATGGGAGAGGATAGAAATACTGTGACAGCTAACATTTCATTCTTGCTATGAATCTGATTGTGCACGTAATGGTGGCAAATTGCAGGCAGGGTTTGGCTTCGGAACAGTGGCCTACATGTGTTTTATGTTTGCAGTGACTACGCCGATGGGGATAGTCTTAGGGATGATCATATTTTCAATAACCGGTTACGACGACAGTAACCCCAATGCCTTGATCATGGAAGGATTACTGGGGTCATTATCTTCAGGTGTACTTGTATACATGGGTCTTGTTGATCTCATAGCTGTTGATTTCTTCCATAACAAGCTGATGAGTTCTGCTCCATGGTTGAAGAAGGCATCATTCATCGCACTAGCTCTTGGCTCTACTTCAATGTCTATCCTTGCTCTTTGGGCTTGAAATTCTTTTTGTGCTCTTGTTTCTGAAGGCTAGACATTAAAGTAATGATACGGGAGCTTGTATACGTCGTTCAAAAACATCAAAACAGCCTTTTATATATATATATATATATATATAAGGACGCTTGCATGTAGCTAGCTATCAAGGTGTATAATTTAGAAAACGTGGTGGCATACGGCCACTTGGTATCAAGAATTCGAGGTAGGCTAGTTACTAGCAAATTTCTTTTTAGTTACATCCAGAGAATGTTATAGCATAAACCTTTCTAAAACGTAGTGCTCTTCTCTGCCATGCAAGTGGAGTGCTGCTAATTTATCTTTCACCTTGATACATATATATAATTAACCTTGGCACTTTTGCTATATGTCTTAGTATAAATATAACTCATTAGTTAGTTAATTATTTTGTTAGTTTACATGTTTTATTAACTTATAATTACTTTTTAACTTATGTTGAAGTTTTTAATTTTAATATGAATATGTTACAGCATTTATCTTCATTGTCTAATCTAAAGTAAATTTATGCGGTGGAGTTAGACTCATTCATTTGTGTAGAATTGAAGTTGAGTCAGCAGATGGATGGTGGGTTATTGTATCCTAAAAAGAATAAGTTGTTGAGAAGGTTTTTTGTATTGATTATTATTATTATTATTATTATAACTTATAAATACTAAAAATCTTAAATCTATGTTAAAAAGGTGATATACTCTTGCCTTGGCTAACTATATCATATAATAAAATTACATTAACAAAAACTCTACAAGTTTTAATAGATAATTTATTGTGAATTGGTGTAGTGAAATTATATTTTTGCTCTTGAGTGGAAAAAAAATAAGGTTTGAGACTGGAGGTTCTTTGGTCTTTTTTATTGATCCATTAGTCATTAGAAGATTAGAAGATTGTTTGAGGGAATATAAGTTTTTTTTATTCTTTAACACAATAAAAATAATGTTTTACCTCCAAAGTCAAAAAATTTAGAACTATTGACAAAAAAATCTTTCGACTTTTCACAATTCCCTTAACAGTAAAAATTTTATTTGCCCCTAGGATCAAAAAAATTATTGGACTACTGGACAAGAGTTGTTTTTTTTTGGTTTTTCCATTATCTATACATGGTAAAAGTATGCGTTTAACTTTAAAAAATACAAAAAATAAGTTTTGCCTTTGCTTTTTTTTTTGTACTTTTACATGAGTATTTTGTGTAATTATCAAGGTCATAAGAGGTGTTTTGGTATTTTCATGTTTACTTTTGAATTTTTAAATTATAAAATCTGATGAACACGTGCCAACGAATAAGTGATGTTCGTGTCATTCAAGCGGCCAGTGAGATGCTACCCAATAGCCAAATCAAGTTTTTCGTCATCTCCCTAAATGTACAACGGTGTCCTCTTTCACATGGAGTAGCACGTGGCGGATTATGGTGGTCGAATTGTCGTCGATGATCGTTTGTTTTTTTCCTTTTCTTTCTCTCTCCTAACAGAAAAGGTACATCATTATCTTCTTTGTTTTTTGGTTTTCAATTTTAGTCTTAATTTTTTTAATTTTTTATTTCATTCTTATTTTTTGTATAGAAGTTTTTTGTTTTTCAATTTAGTCTTTCAATTACAATTGCTTATATGTTTTATTTTTTATTTCAGCCCTCATTCTTTTAATTTTTTATTCTTTTTATAGTTTTAGTTCTCATTCTTTTAATTTCTTATTTCATTCTTATTTCTTTATATAAGTTTTTTTTCTTCAATTTAGTCTTTCAATTACAATTTATCATATGTTTTGTTTTTCATTTCGATCCTCATTTTTTTTCTTCTTCCTTAGCCTTTTTGTTAAGGTTTTTATGACTTTCAATTTCATCCTTCAATCAAAGTTTTTTTTTTCTAGTTTAACCCTCATTCTTTTGATTTGTTTTTTATTTTGTTAAAGCTATTTTTCAATTCAATTTAACTCTCTAATTGAAAATCTTAATTTGCCCTCTAATTAGTGCCTTTTTTTTCCACTCATTTTTTAAGATTCTTTTATCTAATTGATTTTTTTATGGTTTTATCTTTTAACATTTGATTTGTTAGGGATTTGGCTTTGTGCAATCTGATTGTTCTGCATTATTTTTTTTAATATTGTTTTTGAAATTATCTTCAATTTCTTTTCTATGGGTTTATCACAGTCTCGAAATCTAAGTCACGGGTTTTGCATACTATTTTTAATATAATTTTTTTAGAATTGTTTTGTTTGTGTTTTATTTTTCAAAATATTATTCTAATTCATTTGTATTTTTTTTGGTTTTATAAAATGAACTTTATTTTTTAAAATAAAAAATATTTATTTTTAAATAATATTATTAATGTGTACGTGATATTTTTTAGGGCGTGAGTTTATTCAATCAGTTTCATTTATATTTATTTTTTAGTTAAATTTATATTTTTTTTTCATATTTTTTTTAATTTTATTATTCAATAGTCATGGGATTTTTTTTTTCTGATGGTTAACATTAAAATTTTCTCTTATTTCCTTATTATTTAATTGTCGTTGAAAACAATAGTGATCGGAACTCAAACTTTATTTTAAAGAAAGAAGCTATCAGAAACAAAACTGTTACGCTAAACTTGGTTAATGTCTCTTTTTGGAGCGTCGCATCAAAGAACCTTTCTTTTTTCTGTGGAGTTTTCTGCCACTCCTTCGGCATCTACTTGTTCTGTACCGATTTCATATATATACATGTGCATGATAAAGCAGAAAAGAAGTGTTAATGTTCAATGGTGATGAGCTATGGCCTCACGACTGGAACAAAATTTGCTCAAAGTGCAGACATAGTGAATACAACGTCAGAAACCCACTATCGAAACACCCCCGATTATTTCCTCATGGAATGGTGTGTGGTTTGAAAAAAACAAATCTTAGTGCTGGTCGTGACTACTGGAAGCTGACGAGTGACTCCATCTTCCACTATCTATATCAAGTCTCTGTGCTGACAGATGATTCGCAGCTTGCAGGACATGCTATTGAAGAAAAGAGGCCTATGGGGCAATGTTATCATTCTTTTATGAAGTATGGATTTGTTTTGTTGAAGATTCACCGGTCTTTTTTTATTTTTATAATATTAGTGGGTTTACGCCTCACCAAGCATGTGATTGGTCAGTATCAATCTTTGATCGGCGGGCCATGAATTCATGTAATGTAATGGAGAAATACGAGAACAGAACTCGAGATGATGAAAACTGGATAGAGAACTGAATAAACAGTTTAGACAAAAACTAGTATTCAGATAAATTGTATTATCCCCTTTCAGAACACAGGTCCCGTAGCTCAGTTGGTTAGAGCGTTGGTCTTATGAGCCGAAGGTCGCGGGTTCGAGCCCCGCCGGGACCATTCTGTTTAATTGTTTTTACCTCTCTTCGAAGAGGGTGCCTTAAAGCTTGATGTAGCGTTTTTTAATCTGTACTCGTTGGTTGGAAGAGTGATAAACATCCGTCACACAGCCAGTTTATTTTTGCTATTTAAAAAAAATTAATAATTTTTTTATATATTTTTAAATTATTTTGATATACTAATATTAAAAATATTTTTTTTATTTTAATATATTTTAATTAAAAAAACACTTCAAAAAAAAATAATACTGACATGCTATAATATCAAACGACCTTAACCAACTTTCATATACAATTAACAAGTACTTCTTCATTTCCATCACCTACCCAGTTACCCAACTACCTCTTTTAAAGACAAGACTTCAATCCTATATTCATTATATTTATATTTATGGCCCATGAGAAACTAACCCTAGTTTTTTTAAAATAAAAAAGAAAGAAAGAAAAGAAAATCAGCGTTACCCTTCATTGTTCTACTCTCAGCATCATTCATCGATTCGGTACCAGGACAGCACTCGACGAACAAAAACAAACGATGCTGCATGGAACATAGTCAAACTTTGTGGTTGACTAAACCAAGCCCAACGTCTTTGAGCCCAATCAAATTAAGATCTGTTCCAAACCGTAGGTTACTTTAACATTCTTGGATTACTCTCATAGCTTTCATTCAGTGAAGGTAAACAAAAGAACAAAAAAGTGGAAGGAGAGAGAAAGGAGAAATGATGGATGACTTATCATCCTTCTAGTTGCTTGATTAATATGACAGAATTTTTAGAATATCCAGTACATGACAGAATTTGTGTATACAAGAACATCTAAGCACTGGTCCAAAATATATAAAGCAATATCACACATAGCACTTAAATTAAAATAAATACTAACAGCTCAACTTAGCAAGATATTACATAAATATATGAAACGTTAAATACGTTGTATAAACAGGTTCAACAATGGCGATCGTCCCTCTCATTAATTCCATGCTCATCATGAACTTGACAGGCTGGTATACATATATGATGAACTCCTTAATCCTTAGACTCTATATTAGATACGATAATCCTATAGACTAATTATATATAAAATCATTCTAACTTCATCAGTTAAAACTATTCTTAATTTGAGATTAAAAAAAAAAAAACCGAGGCAGTCATTTTATATAGAAAGTCACCAAGCCTTAGGTTAATAAAAGAAAAAAAGAAAGAAAGAAGAAGCCAGATTTCATCACAAAGCTAAAGCATGGTTGCATGTATCAAGACATTACTTAGAGACAACGTACGTAAATGTCAAGACTCGAGCTACAAGGATATAAGAATCGAGATAGTGGGACCGATGTTTAACAGTACCTATGTTCTCCAAAATGAACAAACGGTATCAATTAGGACAATCCCCGAGTCTGATCACCTTACTGTCTGAAAGGAATTAGCAAAATAATGTTGACAACTACCTAACCTGTTGCCAAATCCACACGATGAGAAACTAATTGGCATGCGCAGCTGGTCATAGCCATCCTCTTAACCTACAACCATCCTAGCACCACTATTTAAACCAACTAGCAAGAACTCCCCTATACATGAGTTATGGCCTCTCAACAATCCCCACTCTCTCACTGGCACTTTAGTTTTGAGCTAAACACAACAGGCTTCCATATAGACAACCGCGCGAGGCCTCTTTCTCATACTTTTCTTTTGCTCCAGTTTAGTTCTCATCATCACTGCCTTTTTCTTGTGTGCACAATGGATTTGTCGTCGCTATCGCGGTCTCTCAGATGTCACCAGTACCCCGGCAACAATGGCACCAATATTACAACAGTCTACTTCACTAGGGCTCCACCCGGCAATCATAAACGTCATGCCAATTATAATATTTATGACTGCAAACTTTGTTAATGATGTTATCGTAGAAACTGAGTGTTCTATATGCCTAAGTCTTTTCGAGGACGAAGAGAGAGTTAAGGTCTTGCTCGTGCATGTGTAATCATGCTTATCATTCTGAGTACTGTATAGATAAGTGGCTAAGTACTCAGTCAAGTTGCCCCGTCTGCAGAGCCTCTCTTCGACCCAAGTCTAATGACGAATATATATATATTACCATGCCCTTTTCTATCATGGTATGACCGATAATTTTTTCTCATACCTTGGAAATTAATTTTTATCTTGGTCAGGTGATTTTGACTGATAATTTAATCTCCATCTTAATTGCTTTTTTTTTTATATAATTAAAAAAAAATTATTTGTTAGTTCTAGATAAATATAAACAAAGCAGTATAAGTTTAACCAAGGAGCATACTCACTCGAATTCGTCACTTTTTAAACAATCAATATTCATTTATAAGTCCTCATTTGGAAAAATACTGGAAGGGTCTTGGCAATTTTCCTTTGTGTGTTTCATTGATTGATTCTGCTTAATTCTTTCATAACCTGGATTTCCTTGGTATATATGCAATAGTAAGCTGCTTCTAATTCATTCAAACGCTGCCCAAAAGTCTGAAATGGAAGGAAAATTAATTACTAATGTGATGAAATTGTCTACACGAGATTGAAAAAAATGATAGTAATTCTCTATTTTTCTTTCTTACTCTTTCTCTTCTTTTGTTTTCCTTTTCCTGGGAATAATGCTACAAATTATGACGGTGCACACGTATATTAATTTTCTCTTTGCTTGAACAACAAGCTGAAGTTCGAATGAGGCAATCAGAGGCTGTAATCAATGAAAAGCATACACATATCCGGTTTCATATATTGACCCCTTGGACTCTGAGTTAAATACAAACCAACGAGGAAAACCAAGCAAACACATCTCTCACACGTAGCAATTTGTTTTATGCAAGACTCCAAAACACTTAGCGGAAATATGGAAGACTTCACAGGAGAATTTGTTCTCTCTAACCTCTCCATATAGGTTCACAGTTCAGGGTTTTTTAATGGGCAGTTGGAGTTGTTTTTTATTTATAAATATATTAAAATAATATTTTTTTATTTTTAAAAAATTATTTTTAATATTAACATATCAAAATAATTTAAAACACTGAAAAATATTAATTTAAAATAAAAAAAATTAATTTTTTTTTTAAAATATTTTTAGAATACAAAAACAAATATTTACTTAATTTACCACGGTAACACGTCCCGCGTTTTCTTCGACTCATCAAACATATACAGCCACACACAGCTCCAAGACTTGCTACTGCTCAGTCAAGATTCTTTCCCTTGCGATGCCTTGTGTTAATTAAGCATATAACTTTTGGATCATAGACTGATACTGTGCACACCAGCTCTATGATCAAAATACTGTTTTCTTCAGCTAACAAGCGTGACCCATTGTTGAACTGATTCAAGAAATGTTTAAGGAATTAAGAGATATTCAATCAGCTCAAGATTGCATGGCCTATAATAAGTAATGAGAATTCAGATACAAAAATGATCTATCAACTTACAAAAGATCATCTACACAAGCTCTCTGTATAAACATAGACAATCTCTCAGGCATCCAATTCAATCACATTAATTGATGGGAAAGCCTTGCTTTCTGATCTATTCCTACTCAGCATTCTCTTCAAAGAAGAACCCAAAGACGAAGAAGTAGATGGTGATTCTGATAAACAATCACAGTTTACCGCAAGATTCCCATTCTCAGAATTTGAAATAACAATTTCCAATCTAGAGTCCCCAACATCACTCAAGCCCCTATCGTCTGTTGACTCTCTAGTACTCGCCTCCATGGACTTGCCATCACTTGCAATGTCATTGTCATCACTCACAGCAGGAGCTCTACAAACTGGACAATTAGAGTGAGAATTCAACCACATATCAATACACTCAACATGAAAACCATGACCACACCTTGTCAAGCTCCTACCAGCCTCATTTTCCTCAAAGGGACTCAAGCAAATGACACACTCTAAACCTTGTTTACACTCTTCTGCTTTGTAAACAAACAACGGAATTGAAGAAATGACTGATGTATCAAGACCCTTTGAAGTAGAAGTAGAGAAAGTAGTGTCAATAGTGAAATTATGCAGATGGTGGAATCTTGAAGGAAGTAGAACGTGGGACGCAGTCACAGAACTTGATCTTCTTCTATTGCGAGCTTGTGCCAAGAACCACTTGGCATAGATGTGAAGAAGCAACACAAAGAGGATCACTACAAGAAGGGATATAACTGCAGCAAGCATTATGTTGCTGTCATATGAAGATATGCTGTTGATGAGATGACTCATTGGATTGTGCTTTGGTGATTCAATAGTAGTTGACATTGCAGTGCTTTTAGGGGTTTAAAGAGAGTGATGTTTGTAGAAGAGAAAAGTTGAGGATATATATTTACTTACATAAGTACAGAACAATATAGAACGATCCTTTTTGTAGACAATAAGGTACCACTGTAATCTTCCTTTTCTTCTATTACTTGCTACTTCAATGTGCGTTTGTGTGTATAAAAGAAGACTTTAACATGAAAATGAAGTCGTTGATTGAGGATTAGATTACGGGTAATGTGTCCTCAAACATTTGCATGTATTAGCAAGCAATATTAACTCAAGACTATCTGTCTATAAGGTCTTCTTTGAAGTAGAAAAGAATCCCTTTTTCCAAGGAGCTAATGAGACTCATGCATAGGAAAGAAGAGAAGAAAAGCCGAAATGGAGGACTCGTGAAGGCGACGGCATAAGAGGGTGGGGTTATTGGCTTCATGTGGCTATTTTAATTGCTTAAGAGGGAGTTAGGGATCCCAAGATTGAAAAGAGATGTATTTGTAGTTTTTGTTTTTAAATGTTTTTTATTTAAAAATATATTAAATTTTTTTTTTTATTTTTAACATCAACCTATCATAATTATTATAAAACATTAAAAATTCAAAGAAAATTTTAACTTCAATGAACATCCAGACATGGTATCTCTGTTAAGCCATCCTTTTCGTGTCTTTCTGGTTGAGTCAATTGGGGCCCTAATTGGTCTGGGGGGTCAAATTTTTGTTCAGGGGTCCCATGTGAATCTAACCAGAAAAGATCTTTTGACTCTTATTACGACCACTAGTCCACCGCTGCATCACCACTACCTGTTGGGGCCTCTTTTTTTTTTGTTTGCCTGTTTTCTGGCGAGGGATCCATTTTAGCGTTGGGTATAGGCTCGTGACCTCTGACCTGTCTCGGGGGCAATGTCGTATAAGGTCCTACTCTTAGATAGACTATTGACATCAGATCTAAAAATCAGCAGCTATGCATACTGGTACGGCCCTCAATCAATAGCCAGAAATCCAGCAATGAAGTGGGACCAAAACGGCGTCGGCAGAGACGCGTAGAAGCTAGCTAATTGTTGACCATAGTGAGTGCATGATACATCCTCTCCAGAGCATTGCCATACATGATTGGAGGACAGTAGTTTCACAATAATCTTGGACAGTCTAGGGTGTAAGAAATTTAAAAGGAATCGGATTATTCTTCTTCCATTCGATAATACGCTTAATTGAGACATGGTGATATTTAAAACGTGGATAACTTGAATGCGCTCGAGTTTTGCACCTAAAACAGTTAAGAGATCCAGAATAACATATACAGTGCTGTTCGAAACTTTTTTGGATGCATTGAAAGGAAGCTACTTTCAAGTTACAACACCATCATTGTTCGCGCAAGAAGAATTTTACCGTCGGAACGATGAAAATTATTCCAGATACAGTTGGTGCGTTTACGCTTGTGTTATGTCTCGTTAACGAATGGAGATTTAATGAATGTGAAGTTGCATTGGAAGTTCGTGTAAAGAGTCGCAAAAATCTTCTGTGAGCATTTCAGTCCATGAGCTTGTATCTTTTCTCCTGGACTCCAGTAACTCCCATTTGTATCTCTATTATTGTATGAAGTGGCACCTGAAATTTGAATATAACCACTCTGTTAGAATGTGTCAGCAATACAGCTAGAATCCCGCACATCATGTTTACAAGCATCAGACCAGCCTCTCCTAAAAACTTTGCACCACTCAATTATGATGTGCCAGGAGGATTAATTAGTCCCTTGCTGCATATTAACCATTTTCGTCCAAAGCTAATTATCATTAGTATCATCACAAAAACAAAGCCAGTTCAGAATTATACTGAATTACCTCGATATGTGGAATTTCTTTTAGAGGCCTATCAGCAAAATAAGCATATAACGCTCTCAACACAGCCTGCACAAATAAAGCCATGAAAGCTCTTATAAGCTTTGTCGAACCCAACTCAACTTATCAGGATATTGAAGAATGCGGATGTTTAATGTATAACCTGGTGAGAGATGACTACAACAGGAGCCCGTTGTCTTTCTAGTTCAATAATTACAGGCTCTAGCCTGCATTGATGTGGAAATTAGTTTTTTAATTTAACAAGCAGGAATATGAAACATTGAAGGTTCTAAATAAAGCCGCTAAATGCAAACCTTTGGATGACATCGAGATAAGATTCTCCACGAGGGTATCGATACCTCAGCTTGTCCTTCCTGCGTGCCCTGCTCAAAGGGACATGCATCAGGCCTCAGGGAAGCAACTAATAATGTCCAAGCACAGGAAAAATACAAACATGTGTGCACTTTCAAGTAAAGAGAACCCCAACTGATTGTCATAGGAGTTTACTACAAGAAAAGAAGTTATTCAGGTAAAAGGTAAAGCAAATGGGAGGGAGAGCGAAGATGAGGAGAAGACACATACTCATATTCCTCAGGCATGTTCTTCTTAATCTCTTCATATGTCATTCCATCACATACTCCAGCATTTATCTCATCAAGGGCACGCCATTGAATCTATCAAAATGGCCAAAATTGTGAATTTTTCTATGAATTTCCAATGTCCATCAGTCAGCCAAAGTAAATCAAGATTCTGAACGGCCAACTAAGGTTCTGCAGGGATTCAAACTGACCTTGGGAAATCCAATGATAGGACTTGCTGTTATAATTGTCCTTTGAAGTGTGCTGGTCCAAATCTAGACCACGGAAAAAAGAGAAAAATGGTTGTAAGAATTCATATAGCTCATTCTAAACACACCCAGCTTGACAGAATTTCCAAGAAACAAGATAATAATTATAAGTGAAATCACTGTTCCTATTTCCCAAAGAAAAAAATACAAGAAAAAAGAAGCTAAAATGTGAAGAAACTGTAATGATTTGCAGATAGTCACAACTAGAATGATAAAAACAGTATTAAAAAAAGAAAAATCCAATCTTAAACGTAGTAAAAGCTATTTAAAAACCACTTCTTTTCTTGTGATCTGGAAAAACTTCTTGAGCTGAACTTCCAGGGAACAACATAAATAATTATCAGTGAAATCATTGTTCCTACTTCCCAATGAAACCAAAAAAAGGAAAAAAAAGAAAAAGAAGAGCTAGAATGTGAAGAAACCATTATGAGTTGCAGACAGTCACAACTAGCACAATAAAACAGCAGGCAATTCTGTTAAACTGAACATGGAAATGAGAACTAGAAGTAACATGGTGTTCTCATTGACACAAAACATCAAAGCATTACAAAAAAAAAGACCAATCTTATATGTAAAATCTATTAAAAAACCACTTCTATATCTTTATGATTTGGAAAAACTTATTGAGCTTAGGAGTAAAGTGGCGTCACTACAAAAGCTTAAAAACTCTAATTGTGTAACATCTGAGTTCTTAAATTTTATAATTATTCAAGGACAAATCAACACATAACTTCACTACTTAAAGTGAACGAAAATAGGACAAGGTTGCAGAGGCACCTAACATAAAAAAGATTGGTTTTTAAGGATACAAGATTTGGACGATAGAAAAGGTTAATCATGAGGATTGATGAAGGCTTACAGATGCTGCCTTCTCCGATTTCAGTCGTTTCTCGACAAAGTTAGCAAGTTTCTTCGCATAAATTTCTCCAGCATCACTGCAGAAACAAATTATAGTAAATTCCAGTCACCAGAAGGGTAGATCAAATCTCAAAGACGAACCAAAGTTTGCAGAAAATTAGAATGTGTTGAAAAGAAAGATTAGAAACTGAAGGAATCATGTCAGCATGGAGCGTTAAACCTAAATAAAAAAATACCAGAATTGACAGTAGACGTGAAGGGAAAATTGACTAGAGACAGAGAGACTTAATAATTTGGCAATATAATTGACATACATCAAGATATCTCATTGCTCTTGGACATTGGTGGGACTAATTCTAGGTTATGACAAATCTCATCCTTGGATTGACTTTGAAAAACAGCAGTGATTATTAAAGGGAATAAAAATATCAGCATTGGAATCAAGTTTTAAGGACATTCATAAAAAAAAATTAAGAAAAGGTCTTAAGAATACAACATGCATTTTTAGTAGATATTATATGTGGATATAAATAGATATCGAGTGATTTGTGTTTGGGCCTCTCAGTTGTCAATCAATTATAATGTTGCTAACAAGAGTACTATGCAGGCCATTCAGCTTCCATGCTCAACAGTTTCACTCCTCTTTTATTCAGTTTCACTCCTCTTTTATTCATAAAAGATTCACATTCAGACACTTTTGGGTAAAAGCAAGATGTTGATCTTCACTGCAATATTGTAAGTAGCAAGAAGCCCGTAGGGATTCCATGAAGGATATTACAAACTTCTCAAAAGGAATATGTTCAAGTCTGCAGAATATCCCTTATAGGAGAGCTAGTTTCACACAACAAAATGGAAAAGGTGCCAACACACAATCAGTAAAAATGAGCCCAAGCATACTTTACAAAAAATAATACTTTGTTTGGCATCTGTGCTGATATAGCGGAACACAATATCAGTGGCAATGAGACATGAAAATACTGTCATACAGAACATTTTAGGTCATCCAAGATTAAAGATAACTAAACAAAATATAACATTTACAACTTCAAATTCAGATTATACCAGATAATTAATAAATTGTGAACCAATACCTCAATACAGTATCACCACCAATTCTACCTCTAACATTATCTCGACTCTCTCCATGCCTGGTAAGTAATATTGGGCGTGGTGTAAGGTGTGTATTCACCTGCATCAGATTAAAATTTTTAGGTTTGCGTGAAAAGAACGAACATCAAATGAACAAGATTGTCACAAAAATGGTCAATCATGTTTCATCACTTTCAGGCATCTTGGTTTCTTTATGTTTATTTTAAAGTCACTGTTTGCAACTCAAATAAACACTATCTTCTTCCTCTGCATAGAAGTGTATATCACACCTCTCAAACAAACATCCCTTGAGTGCAACTTATTTTCAACAAACATGGTAGCTAAGATTTGACAGAAATTTGAATACAACTAGTGCCAGCTGTGATGAAAAGAGAGTCTCAGAAATTAGAAATTAGAAATTAGAAAGGAGAAGTGGCCAACTAGAACATTTCTATAATATGCTAAGAAATAATTGTACCGAATTGATGGCAGGACAACTTACTAAGAAAAAAACAATTCTCCCAGGAAGGTAGCCACTGATATTGTTAACCTGAATGTACAAACCCGAGTTGTATTATAGAATAATCACATGGAACATAGGGAGTTCAAAGACAACATCCTTCAATATATAAGGATTCATGAAAAAATTTCAGTCAGCCAAGGTGCCATATAGACCAATGGTACTATTAACTTATCCTGTGCTGCATATAAATGAATTCACAAATCAGTTTGGGGGGGGGGGGGTGAGCT
>Ga0307515_10012563_pt1 | contig 15924 bp, 1 predicted proteins | sample 17_EM_MG_FD_194513 | JGI IMG/M metagenome (GOLD analysis project Ga0307515, IMG submission 194513) | Populus trichocarpa ectomycorrhiza microbial communities from riparian zone in the Pacific Northwest, United States - 17_EM | ecosystem: Host-associated > Plants > Roots > Unclassified | place... | reverse complement strand
TGGGACGAATAGATTAACCTTATTAGGCTTAGAGCTAGGACAGGAAACGTATAGAAATACGTCGATCCCTTAACTAAATAGGATTAGTTACCTCGTTTACTTAAACTAGTCTTTTTTAGGCCTTTAGATGTGAAGCTAGGAACGTTATATATGGCCTTTTTTAAGGACAAAAAGGACGAGCTTTAAATTCTTTATAAGAGGTATAGTGTAATAGCTTATATAAATGCCTCTAAACCAAAGCTTGTAGATTGCTATCTAATGAAGATACTAAGCTAAGGAGAAGAAGAAGGGAAGAGGAAGGTCGTTAGGGGCTAATATATAGGAGGCGCCAAGGCGCTAGTAGTAAGCGATATTAAATACAGCAGGTGGCGATGCCCCAGCACCATTATATATAGATTAGTAGAGAAGGAATATAAAAAGTAAAAGGTAACTTTAACCTCTCTAAGAAGCTATATTACTAGTATAGTAGCTAGGAACGTTAACACCTATATACTGGGTATTAACTTAGTATATAATACCTTAGTGGCTCTTAAGGAGAGAGTTGCCCCTATAGATAGTATACGTTAGCTCTACTTATATACGCAGTACGCTATAGTTAAGAAGGGCCCAAAGAACTAGAACGTTAAGGTCTGGCTATAAAACTAGGAGAAAACGTATAATAATTATAAAAAGATCGACCTGCCAAATATAAAATGCGATTAAATAATTAGAGACTTTTTAATGGCTGTAGAGCCAGTATTACTAAATTAGGCTTTAACGTGGAGGGTTAAATTTAATAAATATAACTGGGCTAGAAACTACGTAATATCTATATATTAACTAGTTAAAATATACCGGAATTATTAACGACTGGAAGCTGTTTAGTGTTAGTGACTTAGTTAATCAAGGTATAAGTACGCAAGAAGGATGCATGCAAGCCTATATAATTAGATTGTCTATAAACGAGGATCTAAAGCTAAAGAAAGGAAAGGAGAAGAAGAGTAGCGCCGCTTAATATTTTATAGAATCTTCGCGTCACGTAACCACAATATACGGCAATTTATGGCAACTTACCAGTATAAAGGGCTGTAAAGTTCTACTAAGTTCTGCCAGTGCCGTAACATTACCCCCCCTAGTAAAGCCTGTCCTTAAGCTTTATATATCTATATTACTCCTATATGGCGTTCTTATCCCTATATTCTTCTAGTAGCTTATTATCTTTACTATACTAATACTTTATCTACTCGTCTAGGTACTTTAGGGGTCCTAGTTTATTAGGGTAATAGCTATAAAAAATTTAAAGCTTATAAGGACTGCTAATAAAGTTCTATATGGGTACTAGGTAAGATTTAGGTTATAGCCTTTTTAACTAACGTAGTATTTTAGCGTTTTCCTTACTAGTTTATAGGCTAGTATTTCTTTAATTTCCTATTTATTATTACTATTAACTTAAATTGGTAGGGGGGGTTTGTTCTTTTATCTAGGTAATAGGTTATCTATAGCTTTTTATAACTTATCCGGTAAGAAAATATAGTAAACCTTTATTAAATTTAGGAGCTTTACCTTATATAAGTTACCCCTCTTCTTAAGGACTTTATACGGTCCTACTATTTAATAGTTTAGCTTACGGCTAGGTTATTCTGTTTTTTAGTTTTTTAATTATAACCTAGACTATATTACCTATAGTAAAGTTAGGCTTACGCCTATACTTATTTATTTGCTATTTTATTAATTTCTGGGCCTTTTTTAAATTTATATAGGCTACCATTTAGGCTTCTTCTAAGCGCTTAGTGTACTGCTAGGCTTCCTTATAAGATAGGTTTTTATATATAGTCTAGGGTCCTTTTAATCTTTCCTAGTTAAAGCTAGTATAGGGTAAGTAGCCTATTTTTAGTTAAATAGCGGCAAATCTAGTAGAGTTATAGGGTAGGATCGCCTAGGTATAGTCTATAAGGGGTAGTAGTTCGGCCTAGTTATCTTAAAAGTAGTTAATAAAGGGCCGGAGCCTCTAATTTAGGTATTAGTTTACAATATCTGTCTAACCGTCTATTAGGGATAATATGCCGTAAAAAGCTTTAGCTTAATACCTAGGATTTAGGCAAACTTGTTCTAAAAGGCTAATATAAACTACGGCTTATAATTAGAGATAATAGTATTTAGTAGTTTATAAATTTAGTAGTGGATATATAGTTAGGCCGCCTCTTTAGTATTAATATTTTTATAATAGGGAATTAAGAATAGGTGCTTGCTAAAGCGGTTAACTAAAATTATAATTATATTATATTGGCTATGGTTTAAAAGCTGTTTATAGAAATCTATAGAGATATACTACTAAGGGCGTTCTAGTATTAGAAGAGGTTTTAATAGTTCTAGGGTCTTATCTTATAGAATTATTGACCTATAGTAACCGTTACAGTTCCATACGTAATGGTTAATATTTATAACTATTCCAGGCTAGTAATAGCGGTCGCTAATAATCTTATAGATCTTATTTTTTCTGGAATGGGCTATAGAGACCTAGGTATATACTTTAGCGATAAGTTAAGTCCGTAAATTCTATTCCTTTACTACTATTAGCCGTACCTAATACTTAAGCAGTCTATTTTCGAGGGACTATAGGCTAGTAGTATTCTTCGCCTTTTTACAGTACTTTTATAAAGAAGGGGCCGTACGGTTTACCTATAATAATTTATTAATAAGGTTAAGTTCTATAGAGTTAATAGGGTATATCTCGGCTTCTAAAGATTCTATACTTAGTTCTACCTATATTTAAGGGTTAAGGTGCTTTAGTTATAGTAGCGTCTACTATATAATAAGATTTTTACGGCTACCTATTCGTCTAGGTCTTATTTACGTCTTATAAGTGCATTTGCACGGTTAGTAACGCTATTATAGGACGGGGGCGTGGCTACAAAGCGTATGTATTTAAGGAGTCTATAAGACGTTACGCGATTAATCGTAAGGGTCAAGGGCGTAAGGAGGTGGTATACCCACGCGTAGCTAATATAAGCTATACGCGAGGTATACACAAGAGCATAAGGCTCTCCCTACGGTGGGGTTCTATAATACTATCCCCCCTCCTATAAAGGCGGAGCTCTGGCGACGCTATAGTTACTATATATATATAAAAGGGACACTTAGGGTATAGAGAAGAAGAAAGGGGGCATCGCTAAAGGCTTATAACAACGTTATATAATAAGGCTTGGCACCTAAGGGCCTAACTAATTAAATAACTTTAACCGCCGGTTAAAGTTCCTAGACATCTTAACAATTTTCTAGTTATATAATCGCACTTTACTATTATATAACGGAAATCTACAGCAATTTAATGGCAATTTGCCCTTGCGTAGTAATATATAATGGTTTAACTCTATAAGGGCTCTTATAGAAAATTAGGTATAAAATCTCTACTTAAACCTAGTTTTTATAGGTTCGCGTAGTAAAAATCGCTAATTAAATCCTTTACATTTTTAAAGTCTTCCTATAGTTGCTATTCTAGCTATTTTAGCTAATCTATATTAAATCCTGTGTAAATAGCTCTGTAGTAAAGCCGCCGTCCTCTACCTTTACTAAAGTATTTAGAGTTAATAATTCGTTTAATGGTCCACTCCTTATAGTTCTTATCTTTATTTTTATTTTAGATTAGTACTAGTAGGAGTTTAGGCTATATCTATCCTAGTAAGGGGTTAGGCTAGTAAAGGTATAGTAGCTATAGGTAAAATATAGGCTATATCCCATGGGTGGCTAAAGTAGGTAGGAGCTCTAGCTTATATATAGCTCCCCTATTAATAACTTATTTAATCTAATAGGGGCCGAGATTTTTATAGTCGAGTAACTTTATAGGCCTCTATATAGAGATATTGCGTATATCTAGCTATACCTAATTACTAACACGTATCTCTAGTGGTGGCGTTCTATAATGGTTAGTAAAGTAGGCCTACTTTACTTAAGCCTAGGCCATTTCTCCCTTGTAGTAGTTAAGTAGATTTTTTATACGGTCTATATACTAGCCGGTAAATAGTATCTTAAGGCGTTTTCTATATAGCAGTTTCTTATTAATAGGTTCTAGTAGCTCTATACTAGATTAGAGGTAATAACCCTTATTCGCGAAGAACGGGGTAAGTCCTTTAATAGTTAAGACATAGTTATTTACTACGAATTTACCTAGTAAAAAGTAATCTACCTAGTTATTTTAACTATAGGCAACTACCTATTATAGGTATGCTTTTATACTAGCATTTACGTTTTCCGGTTATTTAGTAGTTTTATAATAAAAGGATATAGACATCTTAATAAAGATGCCAAGGCGTTAGTAAATTCGTCTCTATATATTAGAGTTAAACTATATACCTTAGTCAGACGTAATTAAATTAAGTAACCTATATAATCGGTAAACTTTATAAAGGAAGGCGTTAGTAACATTTCTAACAGCTATACCTTTAGTTAGGACGTAGTGGCGCTCTTTTATAAGTTAGCATATTATTATAAGGATATTCTTATAGATACGGCTATATTATTTATAGAATGGTAGGTTAATAACAAAATCTATAGTAATATCTACCTATTGTCGTATAGGTACTAGTAGAGGGTATAGTAGTCCTTAGTACTTTATATTAAAGGCCTTAACGCGCTTATAACCATAGCAGGCACCTATAAAGCGTTTAACTAAGTCTATTATCTTAGGCTAAGAGTAGTATTAGCTAAGCTTATAGGTTCCTCCTTTACTTAGGTAACTGCTTAACCTAAGGTTATAGGCTATTTAGATTAGTTACCGTTATAGGTTTTCTAAGTTAGAGATAAATAGGCAACCTCTATAGTAGAGTTTATTCTCTTTTACTTTTAAGGCTGCTATATTAATCTAGCCTAGGCTTTAGAGGTTAATAGGTAGCGTATAGGCGCTAGCGGTTTTTATAGCAATAAGTTAATATAGTAATAGGTTAATAGAGATATTATATACCGTAGTAATAAGCTCGTTAATTTTAGGAGGTAACTCTAGTTCTATAGTACAAAGCTAAGGTATTGTTGGCTTTATTATAGGTAGTATATCTAGGGCTAAATTCCGTGCTTTTAGTATTGTTTATTATTAGAACTAATTTTAGGGGTTTTTTTTTAACTAAGGGAGGTCTTATAAGCAGCGTATTAGGCTATTAGGCTTAGTACCTTATACTTCCGGTCTATATATAATTTTAAAGTTAAAACTAGAGAGGAACTCGTTCCAGCATACTTAGCGTTAGTTTAGTTACTTTATAGTTATAAAGTACTTAAGGTTATAATAATCCATAAGGACTTTAGTTAGCTAATTAGGTTCTACTAAGGAGAGTTCTAGTTAGAATTTCTTAAACACCTATATAATCGCGAGAAGTTCCTTATTATAGATTTTATAGTTACACTCTTATTCCTTGCAACGTCAGGGTCGTCAAAGTAAGTGGTCCGTGCGGGAATACCACTATTTTCTGAGTACGGGCACCGAATTCGGCTAATCTAATTAGTTGGTTCTTATCAATAACCTAATAACCCATTTTGACGTTGCAAGGGATAGTATAAGCTTAGATGAGTAAAATATAACTAAATAAAAAAGACCGTTGTTACCTATCTAGAAGAGGACGTGTATGTTAACGTAGTTTAAAGAGTTGGTTTTAAGGTAAAGTTATCGTCCTAGTATAAAGTAAGCTAGGATAGGTGCTTTAGTAAAAGTATTTTTAAGGTCTTAGAACGCCTTCTCGCATTTAGGCGTCTAGGTAAAGCGTAAATACGTTTTTCTTCCTTTTATAGAAAGGCCCTTTATTTACATTATTACTATAAATAGTGTTACTATACCTAAGAAGTTATATATAAATTTCTAATAAAAGTTAGTAAACCTAAAAAAAAGCTTATACGTCCTTAATGCAGTTAGGGGCTTACTATTTAGTAATTATATATATATTCTTAGGGTCTATACAGACACCCTTAGTAGTAACATTAGTTTAAGGTATTTTACTTCTATAACTAAGAATTCGCACTTCTTTAAATTAATATAGAGTCCTACGTCCCTAAGGCGCTCTAGGACCTTTTATATATACTTAGTATACTTAAAAGGGTTATTACTATAGATAAGTATATCGTCTAGGTATATAGAGTAGAAGTTATTAAGGTAATCCTATAAGGCGTTATTAATATAGCTTTAAAAGGCGCCTAGGCCATTATATACGCTAAAGGGTATAATAGTATATTTAAATTGGCTAAAGCGTAATACAAATACAGTTTTCTATTTATTACTTTCCTATATTTAGAGATAGTTAAAGGCGGTAATAGTATTAAGCTTAGTATAGATTTTAGCCTAACTAAGCCGCTTAAAAGTCTTACGTGTAAGTGGTATAGAGTATTAGTTCTTAATTATAATAGCGTTAATTCCTCTATATTTAATATAGAATTAAATACCTCCTTTTAGCTTCTTAATAAGAAGAATAGGGGTAGCTACTAGGGATATACTAGAACAAATAAACCCTTTATTAAGGTATTTGTTAATATACTTTTTTATAACTAAAAGTTTATCTTTAAATATTAGGTAGGGTCTCTTATAAAATAGCATTTTTCCTTATTTAATATTAATAGTATAGTTATCCGGTTAATATAGGAGGAGTATATCCGCGCCCTTTTATAAGCATATATTAATAAAGTAGTAGTACCTCTTAGGGAGGAGCTTATAGAGTTCCTTATTAGTAAGTCCTTTTTTAAGCTTTATAAACTTCTTAAAGTTTAAAGGTAAAGGTCTATAAAGTTCCGCAGGGGAGTCGTCTTCTAAAATGTTAACTATATCTATTCTATTACTATAGAAGACGTAGTTTTATTCTTTATTAAGCCTATATAGTTATAGTTAGGAAACTATAGTAATAGTCTAGCCTTTCCTATATGCTATAGAGTAGAAGGCCGCGGCACTTACATAGTAGTAGTTAATCGTAGGTGGGATAATAAGGGGTTCCTTAGGTTAATATTATAGGGAGTAAATAAAGGCGGCTAGGCTATACCCTAGGCAGGTCTCTCTATAGTATTTAGAGTTAAAGGTTACTTCTTTCTTTTCCTAGTTAATAGCGAGGTTATATTATTTAAGCTAGCTTATTTTAAGGATAATAGAGTAGTTAGTAAGTAGTATAATATAGGCCTAAAGCTCTTTCTAGTGCCCGTTTATGTTTAAGTAAAGTTATACTATATAGGTAATCTTTTATGCGGTATAACTATTATTAGCAAGTTATAGGGCGCGGGCTTTAATAAGGGGTAAGGTGGGTACTGTGGGGGGTATAATGAAAAACTTCGATTAAGATGCTAAAACCCAGGTAGGTTATAATTATACATAAATTAAGTATCTATAAATTTATTAATAGCTCTACAGTTAATTATAGAATAGCTTTTATAATATTTTTTAGCAGTAGTTCCTATTATAGGTAAAACTATCTATTTCCGTCTATTTATCTTTACTAAGTTATTTATTAAGTAGGCCGATATATAGATCCCTCTATTATTAGGGCGTCTTAACCTATAACTTAGGGCTAAAACTTAGTGTTTTCCGCTTCTGTATCCAATTCTACTATTATTACTACGTCTTTATCTTATATAGTAGTAGCGCGTAGTAATATATTTGGTATTTAAGGCATTAGGTTAGATATTAGGCAGCAGCTACTAAACCTAGCTATTAAGCAGTTTAGGTTATTATAATAACAGCCTTTTTAACAGCATTTATAGCAGCATCCTAGTTTCCGAAGTAGCTCGCGCTCTCTATTTAGAGTTTTTACGGAAAGGCTAGTATAAAGAGGTTAATATTAGCTCTAGTGGTCCTTAAGGTAGTAAGCGTTAGTGGCTTAATATATATAGGTTTAGTAGGCCCAGCGGGCTTCTATAAAGAGGTCTTTAGGTAAGGGTTAGTAGTAGCAATCTAATTTAGTTATTATTCAATCTTATATAGGGCTGCTACTATATTATAAACATTATTATAGTTATAGCTAGCGGCTGCGTAACTAAGGTAATAAGTAACTTTTTTAAGGAGATCTTTCTAGTCTTTAGTATTATCTTAGGTAAGGGCTCTAGTATATTCCTAGAATTTAATATAAAACTCGTTAAATAATTTAGTAGGGCTTATCTTTAAGGTATATAGTTTAGCTTAGCTAGTAGCTAATAAGTTATAGTCGCGGTATATTAGGTTAAGATTATTAAGAACTTTCTAGTAAGACTACTACTTCTAGGGGCTATTAGTCTCCTATTAGGCGAAGAGTCTATTAAATAGTATATCCTTTATTCGCCTAATAATATAGCTAATCTTAGTATCTTCTATAGGAAAAAGGCAGGCGCTCTAGGTTAGTTTTTCGCGATTTTATATCTTCTAGTAGCTATATTCCTTATAGTCTCCCTAAAAGACTAAGGGATTAGGATAATATATATTAAACCCTATAGTAGCGGCTTAGGTTTAATCATTATAGCTCTTATTATTGCTGCTTTAATAAGGGTTCCTATTAGGTAAGGCTACTTAGCGCTAATTCTCCATTAGGCGTTAAGTAGGTAAAGTTACTAAGGGCGTAGAGACTTAAGTAGCGTTATATACAGTAGAGAGGTATTTAGCATTATTATAAATATACTCATTAAGCTAAGATTATAGGTATTTAATTATGCCCTCTTTTTTAGTAACTATAGTAATAAGTATAATCTCGGCCTTCTTTAACTATTAAACGTCGCATTTAGATATATAGAGGTTATCTTTAGTCTCTTAGCGCGTATTATTAGCAAGCGCCTTATAAGCTTATAGGTCTTAAATAATATTATAATCTTAGGCAGTATATATCTTAGCTTATATAAGCTTTAGGTAGTAGTTCTATAAAAGGTGGTAGTATTTATTAGGTTCTTATGCTACCCTTTTTATAAATATCTTAGCGTTTTATATTTCGATCTTAATAGGTAGTAGCCCTTTTACTTACTTATCTATAGTTATATAGTTAATAAAGGATAAAATATTATTAGTGTCTACCTTATTAAGGTTATTATAATCTTCTAAGCCACTAGGCTTCCCCGTAGGGGTTAAGGCTAGGGCTAATAAATTAAATTCTTCTAGGGTTAATTGGCGGCGTAGATTAAGTATAGGTATTAAATTACTCTTTAGGTTTAATATAGTGGCTAGTAAGGAATATTTTCTTACTATTATAGGTTCCTTAGAAGTATAAAGTAAGGTAACTTATAAACACGCTGCTTTTAGGAGCGTCTATAGTATTATAGAGATATAGAATTAGTATAGGCTAAGCGTTAGTGGTAAAAAAGGCGCAATATAATATTATAGGACGGGGGTAGTAGCTATAAAGCGTATGTATTTAAGGAGTCTATAAAACGTTACACGATTAATTATAAGGGTTAAGGGCGTAAGGAGGTAATATACCTACGCGTAGCTAACATAAGCTATACGCGAGGTATACGCAAGAGCATAAGGCTCTCCTCTAGAGGCCTTTATGGTGGGGTTCTATAACAAACGCCTAGCCTATATATAATTAGGAAGTTAAACTAAAATAGAATATCCGCCTAACGCACCTACCGTACTATTAGGGCCTTTATTATTATTATAAAATATTTTAAGGCCGTATAACTGGAAACTACCTAGATAGGCTTAGGGGTCCCTTCTAACTATACTCACTAGTGCTAGAAGCTAGAGATAATAGCTAGCATTTCTTAATTATAAACTAGGTAGTTTAGCTTAGCATCTACTATAGTCTTTAAATAGTAAGCAATAGGGTGCTATTCTCTATTCGTCTACTTTTAGGAATAAATACTAGCTATAGTACTATCTAAGGCGTTAGTTTTTAGCATTAAGGGCCGTTCTAAGTTAAAGTAGGCAAGTAAAAAAGCGGAGACCAGTCATTTCTTAAGCTTGTTAAAAGCCTACTTATATGCGGTATTAAAGTAAAAGGGCTAGTCTTTCTAGGTAAGGCGGTTAAGGGGCCTAGCAATCTTATTATAGTCTTTAATAAAGCGTTAGTAAAAGTTACAGAAACCTAAAAATAATTATACCCCCCCTATAGTCCGAAGGGATGTCTACTAGGTAATTACAGCCGTTTTCTCTAGGTTAGTCTTAATTGTATTTATACTAATAATAAACCTTAAGTACTTTATACATTTAACACTAAACTTTAACTTCTTAATATTGGCCTAGAGGCTAGCCTTATAAAGCTATTAGAGGACTTTATAGATATACTCCTTATATTCTAGCTTATTCTTAAAGTAAATTATAATATTATTTAAGTAGGCCGTATAGAAGTTATTAAGGTAGTTAAAAAGTATATCGTTTATATACCGCTGGTATATAGCTAGTCCATTAGTTAGCCTAAAAGGTAATACCTTATATTTATACGGTTTGTAACGGGTTTAAAATATAATAAAACTCTCTAAGCTAGGGTTTATTCTAATTTAATAGAAGGCCTAGCGGATATTAAGCTTATAAAGACCTTAGCTCTACTTATTTGGGCTAGTGTCTTATTAAGTAGGGGTAGTGGGTAGCAGTCCTTATAGGTTATATTATTTAGCTTATAGTAATTAATATAGAAACAGAGTCCTCTATTTAGCTTTTTAGTAAAAAGGATAGGTAAGTTAAAAGGGGCTTAGCTAGGCTTAATAAACCCTTATTTAGGTTATTAATAAGATATTACTTTATAGCCTATAATTTAATAGTAGACTGCTAGTAAAGGGAGCTAAAGCTAAGAGTATTTTTTTTAGCTTAATCTTAATCTTATAGTCATACGGTTAATAAGGTGGGAGTTTATTAGATACTACCTTAGAGAATATATTCTTAAACTTTTAGTATTAATAAGGTGGTTTTTATTCTACTAGCTTCTTATTTATAAGCTCGCCTTTCTATCCGCTAAGTTCACTTTCCTTTTCCTTAAGTATTTAGTTAATTTTATATAAGCTAGTTATAAAAGTAATAGTATTAGGCTAAATTAAGTTCTAGTAGAATCCTACGGCGCTAATATAGTAGATATTAACTAGTGGGAGGTCTATAGGTTTCCTTATAGCTATTTACTAGACCATACTTTACGGTTTAGGGTTTATAATCTTTCTTAACTCCTATTTTATCTTCTATAAGTTATCCCTCTAATCTATTAGTTTAGTGTAATATTTAATATCTCTTATTATTCTTTATAGCTATATAGGGCCTAAGCTCTATAGGGAGCTTTTTTAGGTCACTATTAACTTTTTAAGTTTTTAATACAGGTAGCGGAATATAGGTAGCCTAGGGGCGGTATAGTATACAGATCCGTTATAAGTCTAGCTGTATATCTTTCTTAAAGGTATAGTCCCTACATATAGCATTGGCCTAATAAATAGTATTAATCTAGGGCTGTATAAGGTTTTCTATTATAATACTAATTTCTTTTATAAAGGAAGGGGTTAAAGGTAGAGTTTTGGGCTAAATAAGCCGTCTACTCTATATATTAAGCTATAAGCCTAAATAGGCTAGCCATTTTCTCTTTAAGATTATATTATAGCTTCCTAGGTCCGTAATAAAAAAGGGAATATTATACTACCTTTATCTATTAACGTGAAGGTAAATCCGTAAAATAGTTATAATAGGTAGTCCTATCTGTCCGTTATACCCATAAATAGGAATTAGTTTAGGTAGTTCTTTAAGGGATATATTTAGAAGGTTAGCTAGCTTTATAGCGTACTAGGTATCTATTAAGGTAAAGACATTTACTTTAGAGTTAGCTAAAGTAGAGATTAAAACTTAATATCTATTATAGAATAAGTATAAGGGATAGTGTAGCTTCTTTTACTAACTAGCCGACCTAGATTAATATATAACATATTAATCCCTTTTAACCCTAGAGAGAAGTTTTTATTTAGGGTTTTTCTTTTTTTTAACTCTATACTATCCTCCTAGATTAATAGAACTTTATCCCTTTTTATATTTATTAGGTAGTCTTTTATAACATAGCCCTTTTAGCTATAAGAGAAGCAGGCGCCTTAATTGCTAAGGGCCTATATATGGGGGCTACTATATATAGTGTAAGCTTTATAGTGTAAAGAATTGCATAAGCGACTTAATTGTAAATCTATGGAAATCGAGTAGACTATATACATAAAATAGGTGGCAAAGGTTGACGGCAATGCCGATAACAATTTATAACTATAGCCTAATTACCTCGGTAGATAGCGCTTACAGTCGGCAATAGGTAATAGAAATAGGTAGTAAGATATAGGTAGTAAGATATACGATGATAAGAAACAGGTGGTAAGTTATAAGGTAATGCGAACCTCAGTAGTCGGTTACATATAGGCTAAGCATTCCTTAAACCTACAGTAGGACTGGCCATACAGCTAGCTGTTAAATTAGTGGTAGGCTATATAGCTAGTGCTATAGGAGTTATTAATCGCGCTAGGGCACTATAGGCCGTTTTTATATTACTTATAGTCTAATTTAAAAGGTTTCTAGCTTTATACTATTTAGTACATGTCTTAGTTAATAGCTAAGTACTAATCTATAAGTTCCTTTAGCGTCTATATAGTAGTAAAACTAGTAGTACGGCGCGCTATAGGTCTAGGGTAAGCTTATTAAATAGGCCTAGTATTAGATCTTCCTAAGGAATTTAGGCCTGGCCTACTAAGTATAAAAAGTAGGTTTAAAAGACTAAAAAGGTCTCCGTTATTTTTATATTTAGGCCTTTATAATAAAGGTAGGCGTTTTATACCTTAAAGGGGTCCTTATAAATAGAAGATAAGTAATTAATTATTTCTTTTTTAGAGGTAAAAGGGTTTATTAAGTCCTTAGTGTATTACGGGCGTAGGTGCATCTAGGCGTCCTTACTAGTACGGCTAAAGACATAGGCCATTTAGGCCTAAGGGGTGGGAAAGTAGTCAGTATTAACTTTAAGCTTGTCCTATAGTTAGAGCTTCTAGTTATTAAATATAAGGTTTATTTTTTCTATAAGTAATAGGGGATCTACAACCTTTATAGACCGTAATAGTACTATATAGGGCTTAGTGGGTCCGCTAAGGCGCTAAGATAGGGCTTTAAGGACTATAGCAAGTCTTTAGGTATTTAATGATTTATTACTAAATATAGAAGTAGGGGTATCTCTATTACAGAAGTGGGTATAAGCTGGAATACAATGTACTAAACGGGGTAGTAATTAAAGAAGGCTACGTACGCGTAACTAGGCGTAGTTAGTGTAAAGACATTTAGATATAGAAATAGAATAGGTTAGGTACGGGTATAAATAGAGGTTGTAGGGGAACGTACATAGGTGTCTTGGGACGAACGTAAGCACAGGTTAAAAACGTTAAAACGCGCAGGGACGTGAGAACGTGTAAGTCCCGTAACAATCTCTAGCTTTAAGCAGCTCTTATAGTCGTTTAATCTTAGCGTTAGCTGCTACTAGCTCTACCTAGGGGTTTAAGATATTAACTATTTTATTATCTAAGGTATTTAAAGGTCCTATAGCTACTTTACTAGCTACTATATTTCTTAGCATAGTGGTAGGGGTATTAAATAATTCTAGGTAAATTTTTTAAGGGTTCTAGTCTGTGCTTATCCTATTCTTAGAGTTTGTATTCTTTATATATATATATATATATTTTTTTTTAGTTCTAGTTTTTAGGTTTTAATTCTTATTCTTATTCTTATCTTTAAATATATTTAAGTTCCTTCTTAGGAAAAAAGGGTAAGTAAGCTTTAGATAATATTAACGACTTAATTAATTAAGGCACGAGTACGCAAGAAGGATGCATATAAGCCTATATAATTGGGTTATCTATAAACAAGGATCTAAAGCCAGAGAAAGGAAAGGAGAAAAAGAGTAGCGCCGCTTAATATAGGATCTTCGCGTCACGTGACCGCAATATACGGCAATTTGTGGAAACTTGCTAGTATAAAAGGCTATAAAGTTTTGCTAAGTTTTACTAGTGCCGTAACATTTAGGATAGAGATTAATATAGTACTAATATAGTAAGCTTTAAGGGTAAATCAATTAATAAAGCTCTAAAGGCCCCTACCTTAACGGTATAGAAGAAAGATGCCCTAATATACTACTATAAAGAGGTTTACTAGTTTTAAGATTGTCCTTATATTAATAAATTAGCTCAACTAAAGGATTAGAAACTAGGTAAAGCCATAGCTAAGAAGGTTAAGAAAAGGATTACTAGCGCACTAGATTAAATTAAGTTAAGAATAAAGAAGCTAAGGTAGTAGGCTTTAGGAAAGGAAGCTATATAGAGCCTAAAGAAAAAGGAAGCTATATAGGGACCTAACGGTATCTTTGCCGTAAGCCAAGCATGTTACGGACCTTATATCGGCAGTAGTACGACTACTAAGAATGGACATAAACGGGTTAGTTAAGACAGCACGGAAGGCGCTGGAACCGATCGAGCCATAGGACGAGGGGTAGCCGAGTCACATAGCTAGTCACGTTACAAGTTCGGAACGTGGGAACGTAGGAACGTAGGAACGCAACGTACCAACGTACTAACGTACCAACATACTAAACCCTTTACTATAGGGAGGAGTTATATATTTAAGAACACACGGTCTCTATAGATAGTTTCTCTTCTTTGTAGTAAATCTCAGAATACAATTAGAGTTAATCTATTAGGCAACTACTCCACCAGTTATTATTACGTTGTTAACTTCTTATTTACCTACATACCCGGCCCATTAACAAGTCTACCATAGTATTTCCTACAAGGCTTTGTTATAAAGCAGATACCTAAAATACGGGAACTAACTACCTACTGCACGACAGCGTAATCCTTAACAATGCAACCAGTATATATATTATTAACAATTAATTAAGGTTCGTTAACGAGCTCTAACTGGGTAATAGCTTTATATATACCGGAACGGGTATAGATTTAATTAAAGGTATAGAAATAGCAGCGATTACAATATAAACGCCATTAGGTTCTAGGGAGATTTTACTAACTAAGGCAGTGTATATACCAAATTTCCATACAAATTTGGCCTGCTTAAAGAAGTATAACAATAAGGATGTATAGTAGGACAATAGAAGGAACCTACTATATAAGAACAACTACGAGATATTTACCTATTACGAGCGTTATTACAACTAATCGACGCTTAAGTATAATGGGCCGCGACTAAGGACCTTGAGTAAGGCCTTATTTAACCCTATTTCTAATTAGGAAGGACTTTAGAAAGAGCTTAATAAGACATTAGAGATTGTAGATAAAATTTAAAAGGATATTAGTAAAAGTCAATAGGTAGATTTTAATAAAAATTAAGATTAAGCGACTAATTAAGAGGAGCTTAGTCGCTAAGACGATGACGTTATTAGCCTATAAGTCTTAAAGGACGACTTCTTACTAGAGCTTCTTACTCTAAATTCTACCCTAGATTCTACCCTAGATCTTACCCCAGAATAGACCCTAAAGCCTCCTACCCTAGATAAGACTTTAGTAGGACCTTCCAAGCCTCTAATATAAAGAACGACATCTCTAGAAGCAGTTTTTAAAGAGTAGACACGTAAGACCTACCGCGTCTATATTAATAATATTATGGCGATTTACCGTAGAGAGAATGTACTAAAGCTTTAGCTATTTAAAAAGAAGCTTTGGCTTAGTAAGAATTCCTATATTACTAAAATCGATTGGCGCTTTATAGACTGTTTAGCTTATTTATATTATCTCCTTACCCATTAGTTTAACACTATAGATATTTCCTATTTAGGTATATTAGTATATTTAGCTAATTACCAACTAGTTAATTAGCTAGGGGGGTTATATTAACCTAAATCGGATATTTATATTATTATTATACTACTATCTAATAACCTAGATCGTCTATATAAACTATATCTTAGTTATCTCTTAACTTATAACTAAATATCTTATTAAATATTTTTGGCTAGCGGTAAAGGGACACCCCCTAATTAATACTCGGATACCCCCTAATTGATATTTAGACACCCCCTCCTAATTAAGTTT
>Ga0307515_10012562_pt1 | contig 15924 bp, 18 predicted proteins | sample 17_EM_MG_FD_194513 | JGI IMG/M metagenome (GOLD analysis project Ga0307515, IMG submission 194513) | Populus trichocarpa ectomycorrhiza microbial communities from riparian zone in the Pacific Northwest, United States - 17_EM | ecosystem: Host-associated > Plants > Roots > Unclassified | place... | reverse complement strand
ACCTGCAGCATTCCCAAAGAAGATGTTTTTCCCTGACTGCTCTAGTGTGATTCGAGGTGCTTCCAGCCTTGTCACAGGCGCTCCCAGACTTGTCACCAGCGCTCCCAGACTTGAAGCCGGCACTCCTGGGTGCACCCAAAGATCTCTCTGGCGCACCAAGGTGTTCCCAAACCTATCACAATCACACCCATGGTACTGCTGTACCAGTCATTGGAGATCTCAATTACTCCGAAGGCCGGCCGGAATGCCCTCCTACAGTCTGATACTCTTCTAAAATTGACGCATCTAAGTTTACACTCCACATCCTCTCAGACACTTCTGGAGTATTCCAGAGACTAAAATACATTTTGCTGATGTAGCGGGGGGGGAGCTCCGCCATCAAACCGGCTCGCCTGGAGGCGGAGGGGGTTATTAAGGTCCTGTCATACTCTAATAAGAGTGAATACAGTATGATTAAACAACAATCCATATATCGCCAGTCCAGCGGTTGAGTTTTATCAATGATCTGAAGAACCTCATTTTCCCAAACAAAACGCATCCTCAAACAGCTGTACATCTTTTGGGCCTATTCCCATACAATTCTGAGATGGTCGGGAGATATTTTTGTTTTGTACCGGTATAATGATTGTATGACATAAGCATTGTCAAAGTCACCTTGCTTCAAGTAGTGGTACATGAGACCTTGCTGAAGACTATTTGGCAAATAAAAACTATCAACCTCCTTGTTCGACTCCGAAGCAGGCAGTTGAAAATCCTGTTGCTCCGCCTGCCTCCGTTTGATTAGCACTTGTCCTGCAAGCTGCCCTTGTCTCGCCTCCGATAAATGATCCGATAGTTTTCCCAGCGTTTTCGTTGAAAAAATGTCTCCCACGGTGACACTGAGACCCAAGTTTTGTGTAATACGGCCAATGAGTTGGATGCAGGTAATACTATGCCCCCCAAACCTAAAGAAGTTATCGGTAATGCCAATATCATCCAACAGAATCCCAAGCGTATCACTCCAGATTTTACAAATTTTAGTGTCAAAGTCATTTCTCGCGCCAACTTTGACAGAGGTCCGCTGCGATATGTTGATATCTGGCAATGCCCGTAGATCCACTTTGCCGTTAACAGTAACCGGGATTCGTCTCACATGGAGTATTCTCATCAGGATCATATACCGTGGCAGTTTGCTTTCCAAATATTCCAAAAGATCGGATTCGAGAATTTCACTTCGTTCAGAAACAAAATATCCTACTAGATGTCTGGAGGTCGCTGCATCGCCATCCCGAAAGGAGGAGTTATGAAAGGATGACATTACCCACGGAGAAAAGACACCTTAAAGGCGAAGTGATAATTCAGGATGAGGAACAAGCGATGAAAGAGGCAAAGGTGGAAAGAGGGGGACTTGTTCTTTGGACTGATGGAGCGAGAAAAGAAGATGAGTGGGTAGGGTGTGCAGTGGTATGGAAAGAAGAGGGAAGGTGGAATAAGAGGAGGACACACCTAGGCCGACAGAAGGAAGCATTTGATGCGGAAATGTATGCGATGTCGGAAGCAATGAAGATTGCGGATGAGAAAGCAGAGAAAGAGAAGTTTACCAGGGTTATGGTTTTTACAAATTCCCAGGCAACTTTAAGTAGAATCCAATCAGACGAGCCAGGACCAGGACAGGCGCTAGCACTACGAACGATGAACTGGACCGATGCATTAGGCAGAAAAAATATCCATGTAGAGTACCGGTGGGTACCTGCCCATAACAGGATAGAAGGCAATGAAGAAGCGGATCAACAGGCAACAAAGGCGGTGTATAAGCATTGCGGAAGTTATACCAAAACGCAAAATCCGCTACCGTTTTTGGATTATGTTTCTTTCTCCCATGTTAGCCAAAGGCTGACCGAGGTGAAGTGGGAAGAAAGTAAGAAAGAAAGAAAAGAGATGGGGAAGAAGTCAAAGCACAGTTACCGGTATGATTTGGTGAAGAGGGGAGGTAATAGTGCGGTGATGGAAGCCAAAAAGACGATTGCGGCGAGGTTTCATCAGCTTAAATCAGGACACGCACTGCTACCGAAATACCTATTGCGGATCGGAAAAAGAAGTGATATGAAATGCTGGTGGTGTGGGCATGAATATCAAACAAGAGACCACCTTTTTAAGTGGTGTAAAAGATGGAAACGAGAACAAAAGAGGCTTTGGGTTGATGGGCAAGAGGGGGAGGACGGGTATGAGGGTGTTGAAAAGGTTTTGAAGAAGCCAAAGATTTCATTGCCAATGTCTCTTGTTTTTGCAGAAGAAAAATGTTCGCGGGCTCTGAAGGATTTTTTATCTTGTACAGATGTTGGCAGAATTAGCGGAGTGGCGGAGGAGGCGGAAAACTCAGATCATGAGGAGTCGAGTGATGTGGGGGTGTAAAAGTTGATGTTGTTTTTTGGCGGTTTCTTTTGTTTTAGGGAGAAGAGGGCTCGCGACTTTGCCTTTGTTTCTTTATGTTACGGAAGACGTGGGGAGGAAATATGTACGGGATATGGCATGGCCGCCAGCGGCCGAATGCAATATGATTACAAACAAACAAACAAAGCATCGCCATCCCCTAAGTCTTTCGCTACCACAACGCACGTATTCACACCTGGATAGGAGAACAATACTGATTGGACTTGGCCCGGTTCGGTTCGAATACCCCGCAATTTCACCCGGAAGTCGTTGCGGCCTAGATACTTAACTTCGCCATTCAGCAGCCATCGTGCTAGGTCGCTAGTCTTGTACATTGTACCATTAACTCCACATTGCATTTCTTCATTGGTCTGAAGTGGATTCGGAACAAATCTCTCCTTGGTCAATTCTGGCCGGTTCATATAGCTTCGGGAGACCTCGAGGCGTCCAATATGCAACTCGCCAATTGCTCCAACAGGAACTTGTTTCAAATTTCGGTCCAAAACATAGCACTTAACATTTCGTAGCGGTCTGTTCTCTCGGAATCTGGGGCGAAGTCCTTCATAGCAGTGATGAATGCAGGCTCAGTGAACCCATATTTGTTGATGATGTGGTGTTTGAATTTTCGTCTCAATGCCTTGTAGCGTGTCACCGTTAGGTCTTCCCCTACAAGCACTAGCTTCGATAATGACGGGCAATCAGAATAATGATATTCTTGTAGGACCGAAGCCGTACCGTTCAGGTAGGTGATACCGTGTCGCTTAATGAATTGCGGCAGTTTGTGTTGAACAGGTTCATAGATTATGATTCATATGTTGTCTAAGATCTCGGCCGTATGGCATGTGACTTACAAGAAGCAGTTAGTCACTTCTCGTTTTTCTTCTCCCTCTCGTCTCTCTCCTTTAGTTCTCTAGATACGAATATACAGATTGTACGAGTTTCTCTTCCACCTGACGTTACGGCTTCAACAGGTTATGAGCCCGGCTGCTTCCATCTAGATCGACCTCTACAGACAGCATAGAGTGTGAATAAGAAAAGCTCCAGATTTTTCTCGAAGCGTACGTGGAGTACGACCTCCTTATTTAGTTAAGATGTCGACTGCAGTTTCGACACCGATTTCGAAGCTCACAGAGCATAACTCCCGCACTTGGGTGGTGGAAGCTAAGGATCTTCTGAAGCATCTCAACGTTTGGTGTATTGTAGATGGCTCCGAGATCATCCCTGGACCTCCGGCTGCACCGGCAGCATCTGGATCCTCCTCGCCAACGATGGCTCCAGATCCCCTGAATCCCGAGTATAACTTCAAGCCCGAATCACAGGACTCGGCGTACCTGAATCGTTTTGACAACTTTCTCCGAGTTTGGAGGACCTACAAAAACAACTAAGAGAAGGCGAATGGCACCATCTGCTCCCTGCTAGAACCATCGATCCGAAGTCGATACACAGCTGAAAAGTATGATGATCCGAAAGTGCTCTGGGATACAATCAAGACCGACTTCGAGAAAGCCATTAAGCTCGCCGCCCGATATCAGATGGCAAAGCAGGCAGCCTGTAAGCTCGAATCATACTCCTCGGTAACCGAATGGATAACGGCCCAGGAGAAGTACATCAATGACCTCGCAATATGCGGAGTAAAGACGGAAGATGAGTGGAGAAAGTTTTATATCTTCTCAAATCTACTGAACTCAGAGGAGTGGAGGAACTTCTCATCGGCACTGGAACTTACAGATAAGGCAGATACGATATCGAGTATTGTCACACCTGACAGCCATCGAGGCTAAGCTCCGCCGAGCTCAAGGATTAGCCCCTGAAGCTGCACTATTTGTTTCAAAGAGAGGCCGAGGAAATAAGAAGAATTCGAATTCATCAGGGCAGTCAGAACTTGTATGCTACGGATGCGGCGCAAAGAGCCATAGAAAACGAGATTGCCGAAACAAGGATAAATGGGCTGCATATGCAGAGAAGAAAAAGAAAGACGATGCGAGTTTGGCATTGGCGACCCTGGCCTTGAATAACGATGCAGAATCATTTCTATTTCTAACAATTCCTGACGAGAACCAATCCATGATCACTGTCGATGTGGCTTCGACGAATCGTCCTGCAGATTACTGGATACAGGATACGGGAGCTACGAATCACGTCACTGGTAATCGACACCTATTCGAGTCCTTCCAGCCAATGCCAAAGGGGGAGCATCAAGTGAAAACTGCAAGCAACTCCCGTATTGATGCTGTCAGCACTGGCATCATAAGCTTCTGGGCCAAAAGACCGAATGCAAAACCGGTCAAAGTCACCCTCCAGCAAGTTCTATATGTGCCAGCCTGCGGTACAAACAACCTCCTAAGCGTGATTCAACTGATGAAGAAGGGAGTCCGATTCGACTTCACGCTGGAGAAGGGAGCCATAGCCACCTTCGGTTCGACACTCGTCTACCAAGCATCATTAATAAACGACCTCTTTATGCTCCGCACCTTTCCGATCAAGACATCAAAAGCATCAGTAGCTGTTCTAGATGCCTCGAACCCCATTGCCGAAGCCTCGGATGTCTACTCCAACATCCGCCAGACGGCCGACGAAAAAGATATATTTGTGTGGCACACTCGGCTTGGACATCTATCTCTCCCAGCAATCAAACATTTGCTGGGTGTCACCAAGGGCATTGAGTTGCATGCCAAGAGCCCATCGCAATGCGTCTGCGAAGCCTGTCTATTGGGAAACATGTTTCCGAAATCCTTCCAGCCACTGAAGCCCGAAGATAAGGTTAAAACACGTCCCTTCGAACTAATCCATTCTGATGTTATCGGCCCTATGCAAACTCAAACGATGAGTAGCTACCGGTACATCATCATGTTCACGGACGACGATTCGAGGTACACCAATGTTTACTTCATGAAGGTGAAATCCGAGGCTCCGGCGAAGTTTAAGGAATATGTGGCCAAGGTCGAGAAGCAGCATCCGCAGAAGAAGGTATGTCGAAATACAGTTGATGGTTGAGGGGAGTATAGAAGCCGAGAGAAGTTTCTTGAGTACTTGGCAGAAGAAGGAATAGTTAGAGAAGTATCAGCACCCTATTCACAACAACAAAATGGGCTCTCGGCGAGATGCAATCATTCAGTAATGGATGCAGCACGATCAATGCTCAAGCATGTGGGAATGCCAAACAATTTTGGGCCAAAGCCGTATCCACGGCAGTATACATCAAGAATCGGCTACTGACCAGAGCAACTCCAAATTCTACCCCATTTGAGAGATGGAATCAGAAGAAGCCAGACATCTCACATCTCCGAACCTTCGGCTGCTTAGCATTTGCTTGGATCCACTGCGATCCACAAAAGAAATTCGATAACCACGACTACAAATGTGTGAATCTTGGCTACTCGGTGGAAACGACAACACAGTAAAGAGTTATGGACATCTCATCCAGTCGGGTTTTCATGGCCTGAGACATAAAATTCGATGAATCGACTCTCTACTATCAGCTCCTGAAATTGCAGTAACGTACGAAAGTCATTCTTGAGCCTGCTGAACCTCCCGATAATCATCCTTGGGTTGAACAACAACCACCGCAGAAGGTGACAGTTCAGCAGCAGAATAGGGATCCTATTGACGATTACGAGGATGCAGACCTGGCGCCACCCCCAGGAACTCCAGAGCCTTCGGACACAACTGGAACTCCCGAACCGACACCCCGAATGGTCCGAGAGCTTCAAAGCAACCTCAATAATAGCAATCTGGCCTCGACGTCTCGAACTCGGAAGGGAGCAAGCACAGCAAATATCAGCATAGCCATGATGATCGAGCCTGGACCGAAGACATATCAGGCCGCAATGGAAGCCAAAGACTCGAATCAATGGAAAGAGGCCATTGGAAAGGAAGTTGCTTCCATGGAAGATCATGAAGTGTTTACGTTTGTGGAGAAGATTCCGCAAGGTGCTAGTATGATTCAGAGCCGATGGGTTATGGGAAGGAAACTCCTTCCAAATCGACTGATTGACAAATGGAAGGTTAGGCTCGTTGGCCGTGGTGATCAACAGAAGCCTGGCGACTACAATGACATCACTTCACCAGTCGTCGATTCAACTTCAATTCGGCTTGCTCTAGGCCTGGCAGCCAAACACGACCTTGAAATTGCAGTACTCGACATTCCGACGGCATTTCTTCGATGTCCACTACATGAGACCATCTATATGCGACTCCCGGATGGAGAATGGCCGGATCCGCGTGGCCAAGCCAGCCCAATGGTGAAGTTGAATAGGACCTTGTACGGCATCAAACAAGCGAATCGGGAGTATTACGAAGAAGTGTTCGATTATATTGTTGACGACCTCGGCCTGAAGGCATGAGTTTCAGCACCTGGCCTATTCCATGGAGGCAAGCCCGGATCGAGAAACGGCGTTCTGATTCCTGTCTATGTTGACGATATTATGATCATCGGAAGCCTAGCACTCGTAACCTCGATTGCATCTCGGTTTCATGATCGGTTCAAAGCAGCTGGTCAAGTTCCAGTACCCGACACCGTCCAGTACCTTGGCATGACGATAACCCGAGATCACAAGAAACGCTCATTTACGATCGACCAAATTGGTTACATTAACCGTGTTCTTGACCGATTTGAGATGACCGATTCCCAACAGCGTTCAACTCCAATGGAAACCGGCTACAAGCCTCACGCCATAAGAGTAGAAGACGGTGAGAAGCCATACCTGGACATCTCAAATTATCAGAAGGCAATTGGCTCTGTTCTGTATGCAGCACTCGGCACTCGGCCTGATATCACGTACGCCATTACTGTTCTGGGTCGATATGCGGCTAAGCCATCGGTATTCCATTGGGTAGCAGTAAAGCATTTACTCCGGTATCTCCGAGGCACCTCCAACTACAAACTGACAATCTACGATCCAGACCGATCTCCAGAATCGTCGATCTTATGTTACGCGGATGCGGACTTGGGGGGAGAAATTGACACGTGTAAGTCCACATCGGGCATTGTTGTTTATGCCCTCGGTATCCTCGTCATTTGGAAGTCAAAGAAGCAGACCTTAGTGGCCCAATCAACAATGCAAGCCGAAATGATTGCGACTGCATACAGCAAGGTTCAAGTCGACTGGCTCCAAGACGTCATCTCCGAGATTGGACTCAGCATCGGAATTGCCAAACAGATCCTCAACGACGGCTTAAACTGCGTCACCACCCTCAACTCGGGCAACTTCCAGCCCGAAAGTTGGCACATACGGCTGAGGTTTCATTCAATTCATGAAGCCGTTGCCAAGAGAGATCTCGAGATTAGGCATATCCCGGGCACTGAGATGCGGGCCGATGCCCTGACAAAATCACTGGGAGGAGTGAAGCTTGGAGAGTTTGTGGAAGAGATTAGGCTCAGGTGGGCATGGATGGAAATCGAGTTTGGACTTTGGAATGGACGTATTTGGTATGGAATGGATGATTTGGTTTAGAGTTTCTGGAGGAGATATTGGTTTCCTATTTATGATCTTTTCTCTCTTTCTATTGGTTCCTTTGATGTACTGCCGGTCGTGATCTAGCCAAAGGGGAGTGTTGAACAGGTTCATAGATTATGGTTCATGTGTTGTCTAAGATCTCGGCCGTATGGCATGTGACTTACGAGAAGCAGTTAGTCACTTCTCGTTTTTCCTCTCCTTCTCTTCTCTCTTCTTTAGTTCTCTAGATACGAATATACAGATTGTACGAGTTTCTCCTCCACCTGACGTTACGGCTTCAACAGTTTGTGCGGATCGCGCTTTTCCTCGTCGTCAATGATGACCAAACGCTGAGAATGAGTAAAGCCATCAGTATCTGTCTAGCAAACGGCTCGAATACGTAGGCGGAAAACAGTAAGATTGCTTCCGGGTTTTCGCGGACATTATATCTCTCCGCCAGATCCGTGATACTGTTGACGACACTTCGATGTTCCTTGAATATACCTTTGTTTGTTTTAATCATACTGCATTCACTTTATCTAGAGTATGACTTTGAATATACCTTTCGGGACTCCAGTTGTACCGGAATTATATGTGACGTAGGCTAACTGGCTACTGGTTGTATCCAGTTGCAAATTATCCCGAGGGACAGATGAGTCGTTTGTCAAACGATCGAGTAAAGGTTCAAGTTCAATAACATGGAGCGGGCGGTTGGTAGGAACGTACTTTCTCAATCGTGACACATGAGGTTAGTTCGTAATGATGAATTTGGCCTTCGTGTCGTCAAGGTTGATGTATACTCTCTCGTTAGGATAAGTTGGATCAATTGGCACGTAAGCAGCCCCAGACTTCCAAACACCCAAAATGGTAATAATCATGAGTTCGCTCTTGTCGAGGAGAAGTCCAATGAGCTCTTCAGACTTAATTCCAATTCCACTAGGGGAGGATAAGTAATGCGCCAGTTAATTCGCACGCTCGTCTAGCGCTCGATAGGTAAGAATTAAGTCTCTATAGACTACCGCCACTTTGTCCAGAGTTCTTTTTACTGCTTCCTCAAAAGATGGTCCAATCGTTTCATAGATGGATAATTGGCGTCGGTATGGTTCCATTTGTAAAGCTGCTGCTTCTGTTGTACAGAGACATATTCCAGGTCTGAAACAAGTTGCATCGCATTGTTCGCAATATGCATTAACAAGATGTTCATAACGCTCCAAAACTCATCAATGGTGTCATCGTGGAATAGTTCGCCAGCGTAGCGAATAGGCAAAGCCGAGCCGGTCCCCTCAACTTCATGAAGAATCAACGCTAACGGAAGTGCAGCTCTTGCCCCGAAATGTCATTGTCCGCAACGACAAATAAGCTGTCGAACAGGCCTCGTTTCGACTGGCAAAGATCCACGTAGTCGCCATTGTTGAGCATATGAATAATCTTCGCTTCAATGCTACTAATGGATTTAATACAACATTGACTCTGCTGCTCCTGATGGTCCACAATAACCGGTAGCGCATGATGTGGAGACTGTAATGGGCTCCTAGTATCTTTTCTCATTTTAGCCGTTGCAATTACAGTCTGATTGCCATTCCCGTAAACATTGAGCACTTTGTGCCATGCGAATTGCAAAATCGACGGTAGAAATATGTTGTGCTTTGACCCCAATGTTTTCAGTTCGTAACACAGAGTCTCTTCGATAACTAGCATCATCGCTTTTTCCTCCTTGACATGAAAGCTATCACTCAAAGTGACTTTATACTTCACTTCTACTTTCAACTGTCCATTCAGATCACACGGCTCGGTAACTTGATCGCATAGGCTTGTCCAAAAATTGACATTTCCTCCAGGACGGGCACACAATGATCCGATAATCTCCGAACCCGGATAATCGTTGGGCTTGGCCATGGTAGTAAGCCTGTTGACGTTGATGTATCACGAAACAACGGTGAAAACTCAAAGACTGTTCAATAGTGCAATAGTGTTTACTAGGCAGGTGGAAGGATGAGTGGAAATGGGTGAAGTTGTGGAAGAAGAGAGGATGGGCACTCCAGACCACTAAAACCCCACTGTCTTGCAGGGACGTTCCTTATCGTTTGCTTTTGCTGATTTCTTCAGCCCCGAAGCCCTTCTACATCGATGGATAATTTTTGTCACCCACTCCTTGTCGGCACCGACACCTAGGCATTTAACTACACTGCCATTGGTCCACGCAGCCTCGTATCATAATATGAGGCTCTAGGTATGTCGAGAGTATCTAGCGCTCATGAAGGTTTTCAGTTAACCTCGAATATTACTCTGCATTAGTGCTGTGCATCAAACTATAATCCTATAATCTGTTGGCTGGAAACGTTGCGGAACCTTTCGTTGAGACATTCTAACATGATACTAACAGAACTCAAAAAATCTTGAACGGCAAGAAAAATGGAAATGCTCTAGTCCAAATATCTCAATAGCTTGATTTCTGTCAGCTAGTTCTAACCCAATCATTATAAATTTGCCCCTGTAATGTGTATTCTCTAGTCTCTGGCGGGCAGTAAAATATCGAATGTGGGATTCAACCGAGCAGGCTGAAGTCCACCGGTAGGTTGTAGGGGCAAGTGGATGCATTGGAACAACGATTTATCAGAGAATGTAGGGGGGGGTGGAGCGGTGGACGGAAGGGATCGAGTAAAGTTGATACACCTCTTTCCTTTGTTCGGTAGTTCAGACCCAAGGCCTAGAGTGGGCGGGGAAGTCACCAAGAAACGGTGCATGACATTCTACCCCACCTATCATATTGGGTAATAATGTAATTAATATTTAACTTTAGTCATTTTTCAGCCGCTAAGTACCAAGTTGCGGTATCCAAGTGCCACGTCCATTACCGTATTGGGTTTAAGTATTAAAGTACCTGATCTCACTTGACTCTCAGAAGTAGGCATTCACCGCCCAAACAAGCGCCCAATTGGTGGGCGACATTTGGCTCCCAATACAAAATCCGACCTTTCAAAATTCAATCATGTCCCTGCCAGTGCTAAGAAAAATCGGGTCCTATATATTAGATTATAGAGCGGGTCGTTTTATAATGAGTTTTTAATTTTCAAACTATTTGTTGGGGTGGCGATTGCAGTTCAAAGTTGGCCTATAAATAACCCTGGTTATAGGTATCCTTAATTTTAGAGGCTGAGGTTAGGCAGCAGCTTTGCATTCCGTAACGTTTCACTACCCATTCACGGAATCACCGCGTGTGCGGGTGGGGTGTAATCCGCGAATAGGATGCCCCAACCATGAAATCCACAAATGGAGTGGCAACAGCTAGCCATTTCTCACCATACGAAAAATTCACAATACCATAACATGCAACAATACTCTGCACCAATATGCCAAATTGATTCTTAATAGCATAAACCACTTGCTGTCTATTTTCTTATTGCTTACCACAGTAGCAAAAATAATTGCCAGTATATATATATGTGCTTCACAGCATCGGTAGCAAGAGACATAATTTTTCACTTAAGTTGTTATTTTTCGCATCACAATATGGGTATGGTGAAGTGATATGCCAGGATGATGATGTGTTGTAGTGCCATTAAAGTATTACAACTCAATAGCACATTCTTGTGCTTGGTGTGAATGATGAAAGCAGTAAATCAATCCCAATAAAAACCGCAAAACTAACAGGCCTAAGATTTGTGAACAATACTCAGATGTCGGATACTATTGAAATCGTTGCACATATGGTTTATCTCCTGTCGTATGGCTTCAGTTGGGCTGATGCATAATCTCTCTAAGATGATGGTCATTCCATACTCAGCTGAAGATGCCACTCAGCTGGAGATGCCAGCTGAGTGCGCATGCATGCATACAAGACATACAAAGACATACTCCGACTACCGTGTATTTAAGTCCATGAATGTACCAGTACTTTAGAATATAAGCTTCTCTATCATGACTATTTGAACAGGTTATGAGCCCGGCGCCCGCTACTATTTTTATCTCACAATCTTAAACAAGAGCCTCAAAAACCCTAACCCACTCACAACCATCTCTGCTCATCAGCCGCAACACCATCACCATCTATCACCCTCCATTGTCACCTTCCTAACCTCCTCCACTCTAAAAACATGTCAAACAAAACATTCAAGACAGATCATAGCAATGTGTCCAAGCTGACCGAGGAAAACCACCCTGTCTGGAAGCAAAAGATTTGCCGAGTCCTCATTACCAAGAAATCCTACGATATCGTCACCGGTGTCGAACTCCTCCCTGTCGGCAACGGCGTTGCCCTACGCCCTCTACAAGAAAGCTGGCATGACTGAACCAATTAAGCACTAGCACAAATACACCTCGGATACTGCGATGAACTCCTTCCACTCATCGACGATATCCACGATCCAGTGGGAATGTGGGAAGCACTTAGGGACCGACTTGACAATGCCTCAATGAAACTCGGCCGCACTCAGGTCCGGCGGAAGTTCACCGCCTCTCGACCATCGCCAGACGAAACGGGCACCCAGTACTTTACCAAACTAATCGCCTTCCGCAAGAAGTTGATCGGCACCACTGACAATATCACCAATGACGCCATGAAGACAAATATCTGCACTACCCTATCTAATTCATATGAAATGACCATCCAAATTCTTGAACAACGGATCCCCGCTCCCTCGGCCCAGCAGTGTATGGATGTGATCTGCGAATATGCTGAGCGAACGACCCTAACCAAAGAAATCGGAGATGCAGCCACCGGAGCGGCCCTATACTCCCGTGGCGGAAATTGTGGCCATGGCGGACAAGGTGGCGGACGCGGAGGTGGACGAGGAAATGGACGGCAGAAGCACAAATGCACATACTGCAAAATGGACAATCATACCACCGAAGCATGAGGAAAGAGAAAGCACGCTGAAAACGACACAAACACCGGCCGTACAAAGACTGGCAGTACAAACACCGGCGGTACAAACACCGGCGGTACAAACACCGGCGGTACAAACACCGGCGGTACAAACACCGGCGGCACAAACACCGGCGGTACAAACACCAGCGGTACAAACACTGGCGGTTCAAACACCTCCAGGAACGACGAACGTACTTGCTACCACTGCGGTCTCTCAGGACCCTTCAAGTCCGGCTGCATCCACTTCAAACGTGCCCGGGATCAACGCAACAAAGTCAACAAAGGCACAGAATCCACATTGCTTGCAACAGCAGGATATCGCGACCTGATCTGGCTAGCCGAAAATGCAACCGGACTCACCGCAGCTTCCACTCCAGCTGCATGCGTCATCGACTCCGGATCATCTCACCATATGTGCAATGACCGCACCAGATTCAACTCAATAAAGAAACTTCGTCAGCCAATAGTCATTGACCTCGGAGATGATAATAAAGTCACAGTAAGCCATCATGGACTCGTTAATGTTTCACAGGAGAACGAAGTCAATGCTCTCTACACGCCTACGTTCTGGCTCTCGCTTCTCTTCATCAATCAATTGGACACATCCGGGTACACATCCACATTTGGACGCGGCAAGTGCTCCATATCATCTCCATCAATCACCATCACAGGCAATCGGGTCAATGACCTCTATATCATATCTCCCGCAACTGCACTCACTTGGACAGTACCAAGCATGTCTACGAAGTCCAGTTCGAGAAAGAAGAGAAAAAGAGCATCATCGAGCGCACACATTACTGTACCATCATCGAGCGCACATCCCACCGTACCATCATCGAGTGCACACACCACCGTACCATCAATCGCGCACTCCACCAAGCCCACTACAAGCTCACTCCACACCACCTCTCCAAGTGCAGCGAGCACTGTACCTCAAAGTCCACCTACCACCGTACTCACAAAGACCACTCGGAAGCCTCTCACAATCTCAGAATCACGACTGTGCCATTGCCGTCTAACCCACATCAATCCTACTGCCCTACGATCTCAAATTGATGGATATACAAAAGACGACTCAATGTGTACCGCATGCATCCAGGCCAAGCACAAGCAGAAGATTATCAAAGTCAAAACCAAGCGCACTACAAAGCCATTTGAACTCATACATTCAGATGTGTGTGGACCATTCTCCATGCCCACCTCCGCTGGCCATCGCTAATATATCCTATTCATCAACGATTACACACGCTACACCTCTGTTTGGGTCCTTCCAGATAAGAAGTCGAAAACATGCACCTCAGCCTACCAATCATTTCAGGCCCGAGTTGACTCCATGGGATACGAAGTGAAACAATTTTGGTGCGACATTGGACGCGGAGAATACGACGACAAGACCTTCCGACAGGTGCTCGCAGCTCGTGGTACAACATACGAACCATGTCCTCCTTACGCTCACCATAAGAATGGGGTTGCCGAACGCATAATCCAGACCATCACCGAGAATGCACGATCTATGATGATTTACTCCCAGGCGCCACTTGTTTTTTGGGGAGAAGCAGTCAATACAGCAGTCTACCTCCACCGGCGAACCCCAAATGAAGGCGTAATGAAAAGAGACGACCGCGACGGCTATCAAGCACCATATCCAACTCCATACGAGATGCTGCAAGCATTTGGCAAGCCCTCTCACAACAATGACGGCAATGAAATCTCGTACAAAGCTCCTCTCCACCACCTTCGGCGATTCGGCCGCTACGCCAGTCGACTTATCCCTGAGCTGCAACGCGATGGACAATTCATCCCAAGATCCAAGCCATGTATGATGGTTGGTTATGTGCACAATTCGACTACACTGTGGAGAATATGGGACCCGGCATTTCGAGTAGTAAGGTCACAGTCGGATGTCATTTTTGACGAGGAGAGGAATGCCCACTCATCATGCCTACACAGAGACCAAACAGACATCTTTGAGCTACCAGAAGAGACAGAATATATCGAGGAAATTGAAACGGGTGGAGATGGACTTCTCCATGACCACACAGGAACCAGTTGAACAGGTGAAGGCCATGGAAGTGGTGATCATGACTGTACTGACGATGATACAGATCACAATCTGCCTGACGCTACCAACCGTTGAAGTCTCCCTGCAAGTACAGGTGTGAGATCACGTCCTCCTGACGAGGAAGATGCACCACCAGTGTCCAGAGAAACCGTCATCCACAATCGACATCTGCGCTGCGAATATGACATAGCCCGCCAAACGGCGGCCATGACCAAGCAGTCATGCCAACCACAGCCAACACGCACAAATCGTGTCAGAAGAAGTCAGGTTAAGATCTCCGCAAATGGACTAATTATCATGGCAAAGGCTCTCACATCAACGTCCATCAACAGCGATCCATTCACATACGCGGAGGCCATGGACAGTCCACAACGTGAGCACTGGAAACGAGCAATGGAAGAAGAGTGCACATCGATTCTGCGCAATAACAGATTCACAACTGTCAACTCCCGGGAAGCAAGGCAATTGCGAGTCAAGCCAATTGGCTCCAAATGGGTCTACAAGACAAAACACAATCCTGACGGCACCAGACGATACAAAGCACGCCTAGTCATTAAAGGCTACGAACAAACGGACTTCGGAGAAACTTATGCCCCTGTCGGAAAACTCACCACTTTTCGATATCTCATCTCCCTGGTCCAAAAGCATGTGTGGAACATCGATCATTTGGATGTGGTCACTGCTTTTGTCAATCCTGAGGTCGATGACGATGATATCTATATGACGCTGCCCGAAGCCTGGCCGGAAGGCCTCAACACACCTACGATCATTGTTCGACTAAAGAACGCACTTTATGGCCTCAAACAAGCACCACAACTTTGGCACAACAATATTAACACCTTCTTGCTCTCTCTCAAGTTCACACAGTCCCTGGCTGACCCCAACCTCTATCTCCGCAGCGATGGTATTCTGATGCTTTTGTACGTCGACGACATCTCGATGTTGTACCCAGAAGACGCTACCAAAGCTGCAATTGAAGTCAAGGCTAGTGTTAGCAACGGTTCCGGACCGTCAGTTCGGGTCCGGGTCCGGGTCCAACCCGAACTGTTGCCAAATTGGCGGTCCGGGTCGTCAATAAACCCGAACCGTCAATTCGGGTACGGTTCGATGGCAAACTCTCAACCCGTCCGAATTGGGCGGGTTATCAGCGG
>Ga0307515_10012561_pt1 | contig 15925 bp, 19 predicted proteins | sample 17_EM_MG_FD_194513 | JGI IMG/M metagenome (GOLD analysis project Ga0307515, IMG submission 194513) | Populus trichocarpa ectomycorrhiza microbial communities from riparian zone in the Pacific Northwest, United States - 17_EM | ecosystem: Host-associated > Plants > Roots > Unclassified | place... | reverse complement strand
CAGTTTTGAAAGGAACTATTGTAAGTAGCTCTTTTTTTTTTGTCTGCTTAAATGGTTTGTGGTGCCTTAAAATATTCATTCATTTACTTTCCTTTCTCATGTACTTTTAATATTTTTCAAGCAGGATGCTGAAAAACTGCGTGGCCTTACCCTGGATATGCATGCATTAATGGAAGATGATTATGCAGAAGTTCTCTGTACCAGTTCAATTGTTCACCGAAAGCTCGTCAGGCTTAACTTCTTTCAACAATGGCTTTCTGACTTTTCCGACGGGGGAAAATTACAAACTGGCCAAACAAGTTTGTTTCCCATCCTCAGCACGGATGCTTTTAGAAAGATGCCAAATGTAAAATTTCTCCAACTAAATTACACGAAGTTCTATGGAAGTTTTGAGCACTTCCCAAAGAATTTGATATGGTTATGTTGGCATGGATTCTCTTCGAGATCCATACCAAATCATGTATGCTTGGAGAAGCTGGTGGTTCTTGATCTATCCAGAAGCAGTCTAGTTGATGTTTGGAAAGGCAAACTGGTACGAATCTAGTCTCTCTGTCTAGCTATCTCTTTCGTTTTCAATTGATAACAACTAAATTCGTTTTCAATTGATAACAACTAAATTCATGTATTTTCGCAGTTTCTTCCAAAATTGAAAATTCTTGATCTCCGTCACTCTCTTGATCTTATTAGAACCCCAGACTTCTTGGGTCTCCCAGCCCTTGAAAAGCTAATACTTGAAGACTGCATCCGTTTGGTTCAAATTCATGAATCTATTGGTGATTTACAAAGACTGTTGATCTTAAATCTAAGAAATTGTACAAGTCTTATAGAGCTTCCAGAAGAAATGAGTAGATTGAATTCACTTCAAGAGCTGGTTTTAGATGGTTGCTCAAATCTTGATAGCCTGAATATGGAGTTAGAGCATCATCAGGGGCGCAGGTTGCTTCAAAGCGATGGAATTGTTGCAAGTACATCATACATTACATCTCTTCCATTGAAGCTATTCTTTCTCTCTAGGTTTTCAGCTAGGAAAATGTTGAGATTTACCTTGTTTTCACTGCCACGCTCCTTGGAGAAACTAGATTTAAGTGGAACTCCAATTCGTTTTCTTCCAGAAAGCATCAAGGATCTTGGTCTACTCAGAGGTCTATATTTAAGAAATTGCAAAATGCTCGAGGCACTCCCAGAGCTTCCATCCCATTTGATTTTGTTAGATGTGTCCTTTTGCTATTCACTCATGCAAAGAGTCTCAAATCTAACCGGTTGGATTAGTGCAGATGGTTGTGATCAATTAGTCGAGTTCCAAGATGGGATGAAGCAAGAATCAATCCAAAAGTTCGACTCACACATGTTCAGAATAATGGAAATGGTTAGTGCTCAAATACAGCCATCAAGATTTCAGGTCCTCCCTCGCCCATTTTATTTTCTTTGAAATCTACATTTGAATATTTTTCTTTTGCTCATTTTATAGACATTGTTTCGGTGGTACAGATCGTATTTATAGATGGCATATTCATCGTTGTCGTATATGTATTTGATGAAGTTGAGATGTTAAGGGGGTTTCATGAGGAGAATAAATGGCTAATTCAGAATGAGTTTGTAGATAACTTTTCATTCAAAATATCCTCACCTGGGACGCACCGGATATGTAGCTTTAATCTGTTCACAAGGTCTTGTATGACGTCAGGGTACAGTCACAATGATCCTTTTTATATTGAAATCAGAAACAATACCAGTGGTCAATCCATGCTTTGTCAAACCTATACCTTCCCTGCGAGTTACGCGCGTGGGGTTCGTGAATACCAATCGCTAAGCCACTGCAAATTAGGGGTCGGTGATCCTACATTTGATAATGGTGATGACGTGAGTATTTCAGTGCGTCCACATGGTCCAGCTATTCAAATAAGGACCGTTGGTGTACAATGGTTGCATGAAGAGGAAGGAGATGATGATGATATCCAATCAAAGGATGAAGTTATCAATGCCCACAACAGTAGCGATGATGATGATGATGCAGCACACGTAGCCAAAGTAGAAATAGCTTCTCTTATTTTTAGAAATTATTATTGTGCTTTCCGTACTGACTTTTATGATGGCGATTTCACTTGGTGTTTTTGGCAAAGAAAGGTCTTCAACCTGTATTAATATAGGATTCATTCAGTAGAGTTTTGTGTTTTTAGATTTCGAACATAAATAATAATAAAAAAAAAGCTTGAAAGCTTATGAGAGATTTCGAACATAAATGGCTAATTCAGAATGAGTTTGTAGATAACTTTTCATTCAATATATCCTCACCTCCTCCTGCGCACCGGATATGTGGCAATGATCCTTTCCGAAGCCTCTGTCTTCCCTAAGAGTTACAAGCGTGGTGTTCGTGAATTCCAATCGCTAATGCACATGAAATTAGGGGTCGATGATCCTACATTTGATAATGGTGATGACGTGAGTATTTCAGTGCTTCCACTTGATCCAACTATTCAAACAAGGACTATTGGTGTCCAATGGTTGTATAAAGAGGAAGGAAATGATGATGATGATATCCAATCAAAGGATGAAGTTATCAATGCCCACTACAGTAGTGATGACGATGATGATGCACACGTACCCAAAGTAGAAATAGCTTCTCATATAGTTAGAAATTATTATTGTGCTTTCCATGGTAAACATAGTGCTTGCAATTTCGCTTCGTGGTATTGTGCTTTCCATGGTAAACATAACTTGTATTAATTTAGGATTCATTAGGTAGAGGTTTGTTTTTTTAGATTTCAACCGTAAAATGAAAAAAAGCTCCAAAGCTTTTGAAAGAGTTTTTTTTTTGCTTCAAAGCTTATCGTGAAAAGAGTTTTGTATCTCTAGTAATCTTCCTCCTTTCTTTGTCTAGCATGAGATTTTTTATTTATAAATATTTATAATGGCTTTTACATTCTTTTTCAATATCATATGATATTATTTTATTAATTAATTTTTATTTATAAGATCTTGTATTATTATAATAAGATATATTCAATATTTCATTTTATGTGTCAACCTTCTTTTGACCAAAATATACATAAAGTTCCATTTCTTTTCCATGTTATTTCACTAGGTAGAAATTGAAGAATTGATAAGTTTGAGGATTCAATTGAGCTTATAATTAGTTTAATTAAAGAAATTAGAGGCTTAATTGAAGAAACAATAAAGTTTGAAGTCAATTAAGAACTAAATTGATTGAATTAGAAGCCAAAAACTGCTTTGTAAAAGGCACCGAAATGAAGGGGCCTAGTTAAAATTTTTCCAAGGCGTCCGTTCAACATATGTTAAAACTTCAAGGAGCAACTTGAAAAACGGCCGCTCCGCTCATTTCCATTCATCATCTTCTTCCTCTGGAAACAGAGCAGACCCCCTGCAAAGAAAACAACGATCGCCACCAAACAACCCACAAGCACACGACAATTCCCATGACTTCCATCACCAGTGTAAAAAAAAGAAGAAGAGAAAGGGGAGAAGACCAGAAAAATAGAGAGACCAAAAGAAGAGAGAAACAGAAGCCAAAAAAAGAAGAGATAAAAGAAGAGGAAATGAGCAGAGGCAGAACAGAGGAGAAGGAGCCCAAGCGACCAGCGACTTCGCGTCTTCATCGCCAGCACATGTAAGTTTCTTCTCTCCCCCCATATTCTTGCAATTTTAATTACCCCTCTATTGTGCATGCACGCTTGAACGCACTTGAATATTGACAAAATGATCTTCCTCTTATGACATTTTTAGGTGTGGGTCATCCAAGATTGGAGAATATTGACAAGTTCCCACTTGAAGACACTTCACGACCATCATCATGCCGTGGAATACGGTTGATCCTCGTTCTCAAAAGAGGTTTGAAATAGTATGGGATAAATGTTGAAATCTCCTCAACAATATAGGCCTCACATATTGACGCCTCAACATGCGCCTTTTTCTTAACTTTTTTTTTAAGATTGAACAAGTACCTGCATATATAAAATTAAACAAAAATTATCAATTAAAAAAAATGAAAAAATGTTTAATTATGAATTACATTGCAGCTGTAATATCTAACCTCTCAAATGGATACATCCATCTATACTAGATTGGTCCTCCAACGTTTACCTCAAACGGTAAATGTACGGGTAGATGCTCCATTGAGTCAAAAAATGATGGAGGGAATATCATCTCAAGTTTGCATACTATTTCGACGATATTCGTTTCAAGCCTTTCAATATGATCAACATTCAACTTGCTGGAGCATATATCTATGAAGAAATGACTGATCTCTGTGAGTGCATCCCATATCCCCTTTGACAACAAATCATGAAAAACTAATGGGATGAGTGTTTGCATAAACACATGGCAGTCATGACTCTTCATTCCATATAATCTGCATTCCTCTGTATTAACCAGCCTTGATATGTTCGAGGCATGTCAATTGGGAAAACACAGACTCTTAAATAATTTGTAGACTAGTAGTTGTGCGTTTTTCTCTAACACGAAGCTTGCTCTTGGTTTTGCGACCTATGACCCATCACAAACCAACTCCATATTTTTATGGTTACAGAACAACGCTAAATATAATCTAGCCTTGATGCTGCCCTTTGTCTTCCCCTTCACATCCATAACGGTGTTGAAAATATTCTCAAACACGTTCTTTTCAATGTGCATGACATCAAGGTTATGGCAGAGAATATTGGTCTTCCAATAAGGAAGCTCCCAAAAGATACTTCGCTTTACCTAATTATGGGTCAAACCAAAACCAGGAAACTTCTGCTTACCTGATTGGAGACCAAACACAATGTCACCGTACTCTAAAACAACATCATGCAATTCTTCACCAGAAAGACATGGGGGTGCAACATACTTTCCAACTCTGCCAACAAAGAAATCATTTATGTTCTTTCTGTACCTGTGATTCGGTGGCAAGAAATGACGGTGACAGTAAAAAAAAGAAGCTTTACCCTTGTTTGTTAGCGTGAATGCCTTGTTGTTTTCCATACAGTATGGACATGCTAGTTTTCCATGCGTGCTCCAACCAGAAACCATTCTATAAGTTGGGAAATCATTGATAGTCCATATCAAAGCCGCTCTCATAACAAAATTCTGTTTTCTCGAGATATCATAAGTCAAAGCTCCAAAGGACCATAACTGCGTCAACTCATCAATTAACGGTTGAAGACAAACATCTATATTCCACCCCGGATTGCTCGGACCTGATATGACCAAAGATAAAAACATGAACTCCGGCCTCATACACATCCCCGGTGGCAAGTTATAAATAATCAGTATGACCGACCAACAAGAATAAGGAGCAATAAATGACCCGAATGGGTTGAATCCGTCTGTACACAACCCAAGACGCACATTCCTTGATTCAGCTGAAAAGTGAGGATGCACACTGTTAAAGTGTTTCCATGTTTCGCCGTCAGAAGGATGCACCATTACTCCATCAACCGCATGATGTGATTGGTGCCATGTTATGTGCTCAACAGTCCTTGGTGACATGAATAACCTCTGCAGTCTAGGTGTGATTGAGAAGTATCTAAGTTTTTTATATGCCATGAGAGTCTTTCCCCTGCCAGTTCTGGGTTTCTAACGGGAATACCCATATGTCATGCACTCGGTCAACCCAGCATTTTCAAGGTAGTATAACATGTAGAAGTTAGGGAACATGTCAATTTTCTAGTATCCTAAACCGAGGGGTTTCATCATGGACTTTGCAGCATAGAAGTTCTCTTTCACCCTGTTCCCTTCAAGTTAAATGCTTCTCGCCCATTCAATAATCTTGTCATAACCGGCCTCACTCAACCTGTGATTTGACTTGATGGTGAACACCTATGCTACGACCAATAATTTACTGTGGTTCGTGCATCCATCTTATAATGGTTCGTTAGAATCTTTCAACAGATCAAAAAACCTTATTGCATCTGCATTAGGTTCTTCTTCTACGATTGAACATTCACTAACATTACCTTCATTCATTCTCATTGCATCCATAACCATATTCCTGTAAGGATTACTGTTGTCATTTACAACTTCATGCACGTTGCTAGCACTAGAAGTTGACCCAACCACCCTTTCTATCATGCTCTCATTAAGAACAAATAGTTCTCTATGTGCATACCAACACAGGTAATCCTCCATGAACCCTTTGGTTAGAAGATGCATCGTTACAACATCTTGATGCAAAAACTTTTTATTTTTACACTTTCTGCATGGACACCTAATACTGCAATCAGTAAAATTCCTCGGAATAGATGTTGCGAAATTAATAAAACCCTAAACCCCATTACAATAATCCATCATCCGCGAACCTTGGGGTGAGTCCCGATACATCTATGAACGATCATCCATGATTTCTATCGAACCTCTATAAAATTATGACGAAAACATGTATTAATTAACTATGTTACGTAAATAAATTTGCAAAAATATTGGTTTGCCCCAAAATTTTCAACAAACTAAAAAAACACTTATGTTAAATATTCATTATCAATTATCAATTATCAACGTCCATATAAATTTATACATATATAAATTTACAGAAATCACAACTCCGCAATAGAATTAATAACAATTAAAACGGACCCCTTAATCAAGCTATTATTTATTTCATCATAACATATCTAATTCAGTGTAATTCAAACAAAGTTTCAACAATTTACAAACAAATACTGTCGCGCGTCCCCCGTGCGGCGTCCGATGGCGATTTTCATTCGTTTGCTTGATTTGGTTCTTGAGAGTCGTCACCTAGTATTTGATTGAGTGTTACTAGAAAACCCGGATGTACTGGTCGTTGTCAGAGATTCGAGGGTAAGGGACTGGTTATGGCTACGGAAGATATTAACACCCCTAGCACACCCTACATGAGGTAAACTGCTTCATGATTTTATGTGATTTAAAAAAATAAAATATTAACCAAATTCTAAAGCTTTAATAAATCAGTTATTAAATCTCATAATATATGTAGAAACATGTTCTTATATTTTCATGGAAAATACAACATGATTTTATTTATTCTTCAGATACTTGACCATATACAAATTAAAACATTAAATTCATTTTTTATATTTTTTATTTTTATAATTCAATAACATAAATAAAAAAAATACACACACATTACCGTTTTTTTTATTGTAATATACTCACACACACCCATAACTAAATATTACAAAATAATCGATGTTCAAAACAATCCAAATAACACATTAAACAATTTAAATTTACAAAGAAAAAAAAAGCCCTAAAGATAGAATCAGGAACAGTGTTGGAAGCCTCCAAGTCATAGAAACAGTGCTGGGAGGTTTTCTGGGCAACTTTTGTGATTTCATAATAGCGGTGGCGTGTCCTCCACGCGCTGCCGCTACTGTTGGAACGTGGGCCATTGAGTCTGAAGCCCCACGGTCTCCTCTTTACTCCTGCATCGGTGGTGACCTCCACCGCTTCTCAAGAAGAGAGATCTGGCTGCCTTAAGGTTTGGCCTTCTCTCTCCTTCAAATCTTCTCCGCTGGTGGAGATTTATTGTCACCTGAAACAGAAAAAAAAAAACGTAACAGCAGTTGGTTTTAATTAAATTTTACAGGTCTGTTCTCGTTCCCCTTTTTAGATCTGGCGGCTGTGGGAGACGAGGACCTGGTTCGGTCAGCGGGGAGAGGTTGGTTGTATGGGGAAAGACTGGCCCGGGTTCAGTGAGAGGGAGAAAAATAGGAGCTCCAGGTGTGGCTGGCGGCTAATTGCTATGGGTCTGTGAGGGAGGGAAATGGGGGAACAATGGAGGCAACGGCGGGCCTCTGGTTCTGGGAGAGCCGAGAGAGGGAGACCGTGGATTTGTGGAGGCCGGTGTGCAGGGGAGGTTGGTCTGTGGGGGCTGAGAGAGGAAAGGGACGATGGAGAGGCCCGTCCGGTGTAGAGAGGGGAAAGCTTGTTTTGAAAAAGATGAAAGCTTCGGTTTCTTAGGGTTTTTTTTGTGTTCTTTCGTTCCCCTAAAATTTTCTCTGCTCCTAAAATTCCCCCCTCCCGTGGTGTTTTATTGTAGACTGGTACTTACAGGAGAAGTGTGGCTTGACCAGAATCAAATTTGTCCCTCAAGTTTTTTTTTTTATTTTAAATTTATTTTAAAAACAAATGATAGTAACGTCGACTTAATAAGAAAAATCAGTGATTGTAAAATTAACGCATAAAAAGTTGAACGCGTTCAAAATACCTTTGAAAATTTAAATTCTTCTGAGATGACGTTGAAAATGCTAAAAACGATGTCAATATATGAAAAATGCATTTTTTGGGATTTTCATTATTTTTTTGCTATTTTTGGTTTTTTCTGAAAATTTATCAAAAACATGGGTAAAAAATTGGGTAGCAACAAATACAATTTGACAAAATCTAAAACAAACTATAACAACTACAAAATTATACATTCATACTACAAGTTTCTTTGGTAAATAACAATCAAACAAGTACATACGTTAACAAAATACATATACTAAAAAAAACAATAAAAAATAATAAAATTGATATTTAAATGTTCGGATAACGGATGTTGTGACCATGTACAAAAGTATAAGAAACTTGAGTGCTTGTGTTGAGAAGAGGGGGAGAGTTGGGATGATTGGTTGGCTGCAGTTTGGGAGGGGAGAGTTGGGATGGGGAAGAAGAAGGGGAAGAAGAAGGAGAAATAGAGGAAGAGAGAGTCGACAAAGTGGGTATATATTGGCTTTTACCGATGGAAACGTTCCGTTGGTATACCCGTCAGTAAGTCAGCCGGTGACTGTGCCACGTCACTATTCTGTCGGTAAAATCATCTGAAAAAAATCCACGTCATCACACCGTTGCAACTTTTCAAAAATCTATATAATCCGTCGGCAATACGGTCGGTATATACCGACAGAATACGTCCGTCAGTGTATACCGACTGTATTGCCGACGGAAATGGTCTGTCAGTATATACCAACAAAATTAGAGAAAAAATTATTTCTGTCGGTAAAAATTACCGATGAAAAAATTTCATCGGTAATTCCATTGATTTTCATCTATTTTTTGGTAGTGTTCTGGATGTCAATAGCCATCAACTTCTGGAATTTATTTTGTAACTTGTTTCTTACTTCAGGATTTCAATAGCCATCAACTTCTGGAATTTATTTTGTAACTTGTTTCTTACGATTTCAATAGCCATCAACTTCTGGCATCAAGATTTTCTATGCGTAACTGGTCATGTTCAGACATTCCGACATCTGCTTCCAATTTGAGTCCAGAGTCATGAGCCATAGAAAATTTCTACTCGCATGAATCGTGCATGGCTTGTGTCCATAGAAATTACAATTCTATGAACATGTCTATTAATTCCAGCGTCCTTCACATTAACTATTAATTAATTAATTTCACTGTTTGATTGCTACGATGCTTGACATGTCAATTTATTCATTCAATTAAGTTGACGCCCAGCAAATAGTTTAGTGAATAATCAACATCGAAGTCTTTCAAATAAAACCTAAAAAAGTCCCCACGCGGAAACTTTCATATCACCGATATAGAACACGTCTGAGAGAGTGTTCAAATTGATTTTTTAATAATTTTAATATGTTAATATTAAAAATAAAAAAATAAAAAAAATTATCTTGATAAAAAAAATCCTAGATTATAATAATACCAAACAAGTTCTAACAACTCTATAAATACAAGCGTTAGATTTGTTTTGAGTGCAATAAGAAACAAGCAAGTGAGGGAAATTAGAAAGACCAGTAGTGCAGTGTGTTAGTGGAGAGAAAGAGGGACATTAGAAAGACCAGTAGTGCATAAACGAGAAAGAGTGATATAGATAAAAGACAAAGTGAAACTTGCAGGAACCCTGTCAATCTATCTTTCTTATCTTTTGTGTATTTTATTATATTACTCTCATTCCGTAATTAATGCAGTGTGTTTCTATTTTGATTTGTGAATAATGTTTTTTTTTTAATTTTAATTCTTTATCTAAAAAAATAATTTAAATGCTCACAGTTTGCTTTACTTTATTTCTATTTGTATAAAATTCATCACGGTATAAAAATAAGAAACAATGCATCTTTAACATGATTGTTTTTTAAATTATTGAGACACTTTTATGCCAGACAAACAATTTTTGTATTCATGGATTTTTGCTTAAAGTTTCTTTAGTTAAAGCTCTCTTTCCTTGTCTATATATATATATATATATGTTTTTTATTCATAATATGCTGTAAATAAATGTTTTCTTTAGTTCCAACTCTTTTCTTCTTTTCTTTGTTGAGAATCACAAAAATTAAACCACATTTGGTTACTACTAATTATTGATCATCTCATCTAATAATGCCACTCCAAAAATAGGGTTATGAACCCATTTTGTTGTTTCACCATAGATATTAATCAGAAGTTATATCTTTCATAGGCCATGTTAGAATTACAAGATGAGTGCTTTTGTAAATTATTTAGGCTTGTACGGTCTGATGAGCATCCTTAATGACTTTCCTTCCCTGCTCCTTCTGATTGTATATGCTTGGCAGCAGGTGCTGAGAAATTATGTACAAATTCTCTAAAAGGGCTTGAGTGGAGTTGATTGCAGGGAAAAATGTTTAAAGAAAAAGTAAGATAATAAGATATATAAAATTTAGCTATCGATAATTATCGACATTAATCTTTGGAAAGCTTTTTCTCATTTGGTCAGATCTTTGAAAAGCTTTTTCTTTGGTATACTTGAAATGGCCGCTGGGAAATATCAAGAATCCTCATCGTCACCATTTTCTCATTGTAAATATCAAGTGTTCTTGAGTTTTAGAGGGGAAGATACTTGCAAGAGCTTTACCGATCATACAACCCTGGTTCAAGCAGGAATTCACACATTTAGAGACGAAGATGAAATTCAGAAAGGAGAAAATATCAATTCGGAGCTTCAACAGGCTATACAAAAATCAAAGATTTTGATAATCGTGTTCTCCGAAGATTATGCTTGGTCGAGGTGTTGCCTCGATGAACTTTTAATGATCATGGAACGTATGAGGACTGCTAGTTGCTCAGTTTTGCCGATATTCTATAATGTGGATCCTACCGAAGTCAGAAACCAAACAGGGAGCTTCACTGCAGCATTTGTGGAACATGAAAAGTGCTTCCAGGAGGAGATGGAGCGGGTGAAAAGGTGGAGGATTGCTTTGAAGAAAGTTGCAGATTTAGGAGGAATGGTTTTAGGAGATGGGTAAGTTGTATCTCTTAATGAACCACACATAGCATTAATATACCACTCCCAACATATTGAACATGGAAGAAAAATAAAAAAAAATTTAAAAACTTTTTTCTTGTATTCTTATCATTTTCCTTCTTAAATACTTGAAAAAGTAATAATTTCTGCATTATTTAATTTATTTGTTTCAATCATGATTTTGTTTTAATAGGTGGTGATAACGCAACTACAAACTTAGCTATCAATCATTGATGCACAGCCTGGTTTAATTTCTTTTTTCCAAGATACTAAGATTTTTATACTTTACAGAGAAACTAATAATTATCATATATTGCAATTTTCTTTTTGATGTAGGTACGAGGCACAGTTTGTCCAATCTATCGTAGAAAGGGTCTCAAAGAAATTGGATCGAAAAATATTTTATGTCCCTTTTCATTTTATTGGAAGAGATCCTCTAGTAAAATATATCAACTCATGGTTGCTAGATGGCTCTGATGGTGCTGCCATTTCTATACTTTATGGAATTGGCGGAGTTGGGAAGATAGCCATAGCAAAGAGTGCTTATAACCAGAACTTTCAGAATTTTAAAGGCAGGAGTTTTCTATCAAATGTCAGAGAAAGGTCAAAAGAACCCAACGGTATAGTTTGTCTACAAAGGCAACTTCTTTCAGATATCCTAAACAAGACTGTTGACGAGATATATGATGTTGATGAAGGAATTATGAAGATTAAGGATGCATTATGTTGCAGAAAAACTCTTATTCTTCTAGATGATGTGGACAAAAGAGACCAATTCAATGCAATCATTGGCATGAAAAATTGGGTTTGTCAAGGAAGTAAAATCATTGTAACAACTAGAAATAAAGGTCTGATGGCAACTGATGTTGAGTGTGTCAAGTGCAAAGTTGAACCTCTAGATAACAAAAAATCACTCGAGCTTTTCTGTTGGCATGCCTTTGGACAAGATAACCCTGTTGAAGATTTTGTAGAAGACTCTTGGAGAATAGTACATCATTGTAATGGACTTCCATTATAATTAGCCCTTCGTGCTATTGGTTCTTCATTATTTGGAAAACAAAGAGAAGTATGGGAAAGCGTATTACATGAAATGGAAGAGATTCCTAACTGTGATGTTCAAAAGGTGCTTGGAATAAGTTACGACTCTCTTGATGATGATTATCAGAAGAGCTTATTCCTTGATATTGCTTGTTTCTTCAGTGGAATGGATGAGGATTATGCAGTTAGGATACTAGATGGGCTCGGTATAGGTGCAAAATTTAGGATTGACAATCTCATCGATAGATGTCTTGTAGAAATAGTGGAAATCAATAATGATAAAAGGTTGTGGATGCACCAGCTCGTAAGAGATATGGGAAGGGAAATTGCTCGTCAAGAATCTTCCAAATGTCAAAGAATATGGCATCACGTGGAAGCATTTACAATATTGAAAGAAACTCATGTAAGTACCTCTTTTTCATATTCTTTTAATGTTTTTGAAGCAGGAAGCTGAAACATTGCGTGGCCTTACCGTAGATATGCATGCATTAATGGAAGTTAATTGTACAGACGTTGTTTGTACTGACTCAATGGTTTGTCGTAAGCGCCAAAAGCTTAACTTCTTTCAACATCGTCGTATTCCTACATTCATCTCTTGGGAATGGCTTCCTGACTTCTTCATGGGGGAAAAAGTACAAATTGGCCAAACAAGTTTGTTTCTCATTCTAAGCACGGATGCGTTTAGAAAGATGCAAAATGTAAAATTCCTCCAGCTAAATTACATGAAATTCTATGGAAGTTATGAACATTTCCCAAAGAATATGATATGGTTATGTTGGATGGATTCTCTTTGAGATCCTTACCAAAGCTCTTATGCTTGGAGAAGCTTGTGGTTCTTGATCTATCTAGAAGTAATCTAGTTGATGCTTGGAAAGCTAAAATGGTATGTATCTGATCCTTTTCTATAACTATCTCTCCCATCTTCATTTGATAACAACTAAACTTAAGTGTTTTTGCAGTCTCTTTCAAAATTGAAAATTCTTGATCTTCGTCACTCGCATGACACTCCTTAGAACCCCAGACTTCTCAGGTCTCCCAGGCCTTGAAAAGCTAATACTTGAAGACTGCATCCATTTGGTTCAGATTCATAAATCTATTGGTGACTTACAAAATCTCGTAATCTTAAATCTGAAGAATTGTACAAGTCTTGTGGAGCTCCCAGAAGAAGTGAGTAGAATGAATTCCCTTGAAAAGCTTTTTTTAGATGGTTGCTCAAATCTAGATAGCTTGAATATGGAACCGGAGCATCATCGGGGGCGCAGGTTGCTTCAAAGTGATGGAATTGTTGTTGCAAGTACATCATACATTACATCTTGGTTGTTGAAGCTATTCTATTCCTCCTTGTTTTCAGCAAAGAAAAATTCTAGATTTGCCAGGTTTTCATTGCCACACTCCCTGACGACACTGAATTTAGGTGGCACTCCTATTCGTTTTCTTCCGGAGAGCATTAAGAACCTCAAGCAGAAGCCGAGTTTTTTATCCCTCAGATTTTCCGATATCCTTATCGGATGAAAAAATTGAATTGCTTTGGCTAAACCACTGGAAATTTGGTGGCTATGATCTTGAGTTTGATAATGGTGATGAATTCAGTGTTTCAATGTTTACAAATAATCCTTGTGTTCAAATAAAGAGGGTTGGTGTACGAATGTTGCATGAAGAGGAAGGAAATGATGATAACATCCAATCAAACAATGAAGTTATCAGCTCATCAAACAGTGAAGTTATCACAACCCACAGCAGCGGTGATGATGTACACGTAGCAAAAGCAGAAATAGCTTCTCACATTTTTAGAAATTATTATGTCACTCTCCGTCATAATGATGATAACTTGGACCAATATTGTTGTTTTTTTGAAAGGAAATCAATGTGAGAAGCAAGAGAATAATGGTAGGTTGAATTGAACGATTATAGATTTTGTACTATAAGAGTTTTGATCCGTATTGTGCATCATATCTCTCTTTCTCTCTATCTTTTCTTCAATTATAAGATTATCATGCATCATTTTTGTGAATGACTCGATATCTAACTAGATTCACAACTCGGCTTATCCCGTTGCTAAACCGATTGACTTAGTGAATGACTCACTTGACATGGTGTGGTTTGCTCGGTTAAACCAAAAAATGAGGGATGATACAGTAAGGGTAGGAATTCTAACTGATGACTCAGTTGACTAGTGAGTTTAATCCGACTTCTCTTTCTTTTAATCATGATAAGAGCATGGAATTCTTATACCCCAAGCAAATCCTATATTGTTATAATTAATGGTTCTAACTTTAATTCCTCCTTCACCTTTGCTACTTGACATTGCAGTAGAGGGACTATCTATGCTTTTCCACAGAGCTTCAACTTCAGATTACTTCAGGGGTATTGAGATTAATTTTGAAGATTTTATAACCCATTTGCAGTACGCGGATGATAATTTGATATTTATTCCAAATGATTCAAGTTCTTTAATTCATGTAAAGAGAATTCTAAGATGGTTTGAGCTTACTTCTAGTTTGAAAATAAACTTTTACAAAAGCTCGTTGCTGGGAATAAACTTGGATGATGATTTTACTACAGGAATGACTAATGCATTATTTTGTAGATGGGATTCTTTTCCTTTCGGGTACCTAGGCTTACCTTCGGGTGCTAACTTGAGAAGAATTTCAACGTGGAAGCCAGTCATTAATTTCCTGGATCAGAGCAAGGCTAAATTTGTGAAGAGGCAGGATGTTAAGCTTGGCAGATAGAATTTATCTTCTAAATCTATCTTGACTGCTTTATCTATTTACTATATGTCCATTTTCCTTATGCTAAAGGGGTGATAAAAATGGTCACAAAAGAGTGTGTGGGCTGGTACATCAGATTAGAGGAAACTATACAAGGTGTCTTGGTCTCGTGTAGTAAAGGAAAGAAAAAAGAGGAGAGCTAGGGGTGGGATCTTTTTCATACCCTGAGATCTGTATTTATAGTATCAGAGTCCCTTCGCATGTGAGAAACCAAGTTTCAATCAAGCTCATTCTCTTCTTTGAAGTTTGAATTTGATTAAGAATCAAATTTGGAAGCGGATAACTATCATTATCTTGAAGACAAGGATTATCTTGAAGATATGGATTATCTTAAAGATAGGCATTATCTTGAAGATAAATATAGAATGATAAAAGCACATTGTAGTCCTTAATTTTCATGCAAGTTGACAAATCACACTTTTTATCGAAATAAATCTCTAATCTTTTAATTTTACATTTTAAACCCTGTAAAAATTAAATTAAAAGCCAATGAGTCAAAATTGGGTTACAACAGTTGCCCCCTCTTTACAATGCTTACGCTGCAAATGCATTAGAAAATTTATTTTCTTTTGACTTTGTATAGTAAGTTTTGTAAAGAAGAATAATTGTGAAAACCCTTCCCCCCTTTTTTGTTTTTGATTTTTTTAGAAGGGTCTCATTGTAATGGGTGACCTACCCAAGTAAAAAGAGAAAGGAAAATGAGGGCTCGAAGGCGCACTCAAAAGGATGGTCGAGGGCTCAAAGGCGCACTAAAAAAAGAAACGAGGGCTCAAAGGCGTGCTCGAAAGGACTCGAAGAGAGGCGAGGGCTCAAAGGCGCGCTCGAAGGGAAGCGAGGGCTCAAAGGTGCGCTCGAAAAGGAAGCGAGGGCTCAAAGGCGCCCTCGAAGGGAAGCGAGGGCTCAAAGGTGCGCTCGAAAAGACAGCGAGGGCTCAAAG
>Ga0307515_10012559_pt1 | contig 15926 bp, 5 predicted proteins | sample 17_EM_MG_FD_194513 | JGI IMG/M metagenome (GOLD analysis project Ga0307515, IMG submission 194513) | Populus trichocarpa ectomycorrhiza microbial communities from riparian zone in the Pacific Northwest, United States - 17_EM | ecosystem: Host-associated > Plants > Roots > Unclassified | place... | reverse complement strand
GAGACTATAAGAAGAATAGATGCTAGTAGCAATTAAGAAATGCGAGTTCTTTACTAGGAAGACCGATTTTATTAGATTTATTATTAAACTAGGCTAACTTAGTATAGATCTAAAGAAGATTAAGGCTAGAGTGAACTGGTAAGAACTAGAGAATATTACGTAGTTAAGATTATTTTTAGGGTTTTGCAATTACTATAAAAGGTTTATAGCGTAATAGTTAAAAGATATTAAGCTATTTACGCGGTTAATAAAGAAAGAAGAACTATAGGTATAGGGAAAGGAGTAATAAGAACTATTTAAGGAAGTTAAGAGGTTGTTTACCTAGGAGCTAGTTCTTAAGATCTATTAACTAAGTCTAGAGACGGTTATAGAAATAGATATATTAGACTTTATACTAAGAGCATATTTTATATAAAAGCATCTAGATAAATAGCATTTAGTAGCATACTATAGTTAAAAGATAACACCACTAGAGTTAAACTATAACATTTATAATAAGGAGTTATTAGGTATAGTTGCAGTATTAAAGGAATAGAAAGTATTCTTATAAGGTATAGAAAAACTATTTATAGTTAAAATAGATTATAAAAACCTAATAGGATTTCTAACGATAAAGGAACTTAACTAAAGATAGGTTAGATAGGCAGAGATGCTTATAAAATACCATTTTGAGATTTAGTATACTAAGGGTATAGATAACATAAGAGCAGATGCTCTAAGTTAAAAGGCTAAACTATAAAATAATAAGAAGCTATTAGGGGCTTTATTGCGGAAAGATATAGATAGATTAATTAGATACAATTATCTAAAAATTATAGTAACTTAAGAAAATAAGTTAGAGAAAGTTTATAAGTTACTAGAAAGCTTTTAGGTATAGAGGATTCTAAAAGCACAGCTAGAAGATCTATAGACGGATATATATAAGAACTAAAAAGTAAAGTACATTCTAAGAAGTATAGCAGAGCACTTTATAGAAGATTTCTATAAGGGGTTAACTTAAGGACACAATAGAGCTATAGGCTTAGTATTAAGACTTTAGGAGGAGTATATTATTAATAGAATCTAAAACCTAGCACGGAAGGTTATAAGAGAATGTCTAGATTACTAGAGAAATAAACTAATAAGGCATAAGCCGTATAGAGGGCTATAACCTATTAAAATACTAAAGAGACTATAGGAGGTCATATTATGGGACTTTATTGTTAAATTACTAAAATTAAGAGATCCTATTACCGGACAAGATTATAACGCGATCTTAGTGATAGTAGATAAGCTTACGAAGTGGGGATACTTTATAGCATGTATAGAAGAGATATTAGCAGAAGATGTCGCTAGAATTTATATTAAAGAAGTGTTTATAAGATATAGAGCACTAAGATTATATTAGATAGAGATCTAAGATTTATAGCAGTATTTTAAAAGGTATTCTTAGCGGAGCAAGGAGTTTAAGCAGTAACTTTTACCGCATATTATCCGCAAACAGACGGTTAAATGGAAAGATTAAACTAGACACTAGAGTAGTATTTAAGGCACTATATTAATTACGCATAGAACAATTAGGTATTACTATTACTAGTTATATAGTTTATATATAATGCAACACTATTGTTACGGACGCTTTAAGTACGATGTTACGACTACTTAGAGAGGAGTTAGAAGAAGCTAGTTGGTTAATATAGGCACGGTTTAAGATAGATCTGGTAGAACTATATAACGAGGAATAGTAACCGAGTTATATAATATAATCTGTATAATCTATATAATCTATATAATTCGTAATAGAGTAGATAGAGTACACGTATATTATATATAAGAAGGATTTTATAGAAGTACGGTTGTGTATTTAAGGACCCTTAGTCCTTACCTAGATAGTTCCTTCCTTATAGTAATTCTTAGAATATAATTAGAGTTAATCTATTAGGCAACCACTCCACTAGTTATTATTATATTATTAACTTACTTATAATACCTATACACCTAGCCCAATAACGAGCCTATTATAGTACTTGCTATAAGGTTCCGTTACATAATCACTACCTAGTTATAGTTTTAATAAGTTAAACAACATGCCACCAAAAGCAGCCACTACAACGCCATTAACGGCGGCAACTACTTTAAGGTTAGGAGGTAATACCAGTATAGCAGATACTAACTTATAGCAACCTATAACGGTCGGACAACTATAAGAGATAGTTAACCAGTTAACAAAGAACAATGCGATACTTAAATAAAGGATTAACAGAATAAGGGCAGTAAAGGTTAAGTTACCTTTAATCAAGAGATTCTTAGGGGAGAGATTAAAGCTTAAAGGCTTCCTTACGTAAATGCACTTTAAGGTCGCGTAAGAAGAAGTAAAGCTAGCAATATTTATAGATCGGATAGCGTATATAGGGCTATTCTTGTTAAGAAGAGCACTTAAATAGTTTAAGCCTTACCTTATAGAGATATAAGTAAATAGAATAACGACTACTAATTAGGACGTATGATACATGTTCTTAAGTTAGGAAGGGTTTATAGAGCGACTTATATAAATATTCGGAGATCTAGAGGCAACAACTATAGCGGAAAGAAAACTCTAAGACATTACGTAATAAACCTTAGCAATTAAGTACACAACGTAGTTCTAAACGCTAGCTATATAAGTTAAGTGGAATAATAGGGCGCTTATAGCATAGTATAAACAGGGACTTAAGGCTAAAGTCTAGGACGTAATTATTCTAATGGAAGATGCGGATACCCTAAGGGAGTTAATAGATTAAGTAATAAAGATTAACAATAGGATCTACTAAAGGGAATAGGCTAAGAGAGGTTAGGATAGAGTTCTATAGTTGTATAAGACGTAGAGTACATAACAACTAAAGCTAAGTTAAAAACTATAGTATAGCGCAGAGCTAATAAACCTAAGTGGTACCAAAAAAACCCATAAGAGATGGAGTAAAAAGCTATAGAAATTTAGAGGTTAAGGATTTAGTAATTATAGGACTAAGGAGTAGAGGCTAAACCAGGGATCTTAACAGTAGAAGATATTTAGGCGGACTTTATAGCAAAGTTAATAGTTTAGAGACGGAGCTTACATAAATTATAAAAAACAGGGTTATTTTGCAAGGGATTATAAAGATGGTTAGAGTTATTATATAATAAAGGGAACCTAACTAGCAGAAGACATATATGTATAAAGGGATAATAGTATACTACAAGGAACAAAAGAATGTTTAATTAGAAGTTTTACGTTTTGTTATAATAACGCATGCTAAATTTATAAAGACGCTAAGTATGGCGTAAGCTATTGGCTATAGGAGCTAAAATCTATAGAGTATAGAGGAACTAATAAACTATCGCGTAGATTGGATATTAAAGATAACAAGTTTAATATAGGCGAAACATTTACAGATAACGAGGTAATAAAGGTAGCTTACTAAAAGCGTATAAACCTCAGAAAAGTCACTATAAAAGTAAAGACTAAGACCGCCACAGAGTAAGGTTTAATAATAGGCATTATAATACTATTAGATATAGCATCCATCGCTTTATAAAACGGAAGGAGCAATATTTAGAGACAATTAAGTAAGCAGATAACTGCTAGTGCTAGCTTACCACTTAATAAAGGTAAAAGGCTAAAGGCTTAAGATTTTTAAGACGAGATAAGAGAGATCTAAGACTCCGAAGATAGGATAAGAACAACTTAAGGACCTATAACGGATAAAAACCGATAAAGTAGAGCAGCAGCTTAGTTTAGAGATATACAAATAAGCTTAGGACAAGAATTCCCAACGGTATAAGACTCTTAAGACGAGATAAGTAAGATTTAAGACTCTTAAGACGAGATAAAAATACTATAGACGCCTAGTTGGACTAAGGCGGGAGCTAAGCTTAAGTTAGAAGCAAGCTTAGGATTAAGAATCTTATAGGACTAAGATTTTAAAGCATAAATAAAGACTACCAATAAGATTAGAGAATCCGTAATATAAATAGCAGTTAGATTAGGAGACAGATATATAAACCTAGAGGACTTACTAGGAGAACGCAGTGTTTAGCCTAAAGATTAAAAAGTTAATACTAAGATTAAGAAGTAAGAAAACTTTAAGGATCTACTTATAAGACGCAATAAGAAAGAAACCATGGCAGAATTTAAAGCAAGAATTACTATATAGCAAGAATAGAAACTAGATAAGAGATTTAGCATATTAGGACGTATAAGGGACAGAGCACCTATATAAAGAATTACTAATAAGCCGAGAGTAGGTATACTAAGAGCTAAGTAGCTTACCGAACTAGAATAAGAAGAGGATCTAGGAATTCCAATTAGGTTTAAGGAATAATATATAAAGGGCTGTTATAACGCAGTAATAAGAAGATACTTCCTTACGGACAAGCTGTATACACTTAAAGGGTTATACTAAAAGTGGTATAGACAACGACATAATAATAAGTGGGAAGATTTCTATATATGGTTAGATAAAAAAGTTATCTAAGACCACCTAATTATAGAAAAGGCTATAACTTATATTAAAGGAGCCTTAATTATAACGTTAAAGGATCTAAAGGAGTAATTAGAGGACTAAAGAAGTAAAAGACGAATCTTAGTACCTATGAACGAAGTTATAACGCTTAGATTAATAAGAGAAAGGTTTAAACTTAAGGATAAAGATAAGCCAAGAGTTAACCTAAGATACCAAGCATATTATATACTATTATAGATAGTATACGTGGATAATGCGTGTAATATATATAGAGTACCTAAGGACAAAAACTAAAAGTATCTAATAAGAATATATTAGATAACGAATAAGGCAAAATATTAAAACGCTAAGTATATATATAGTTAGCACCCTATAAAAGTTTAAGAATAAAGGGACTTAATACTTTAACTAGGAAGATTCCTTACGGAAGAATACCTAGAAGGATAACAATGGTAGGAATGTCTAGAGAATACCTATCTATGGTATATTAAAGATAAAAAGCGAACTAAGTATTAGCCTAAGTTAGACTAAGTATAAATAGAATTAAGTAGCTAATAGTTAGGAAAAGTAGAGGCCTATAGAACTAAAAGGAACTAGTAGTAGAGCCTTAAACCCTTAAAGGAATTTAAAAACAACACCTAAATTTATAAGTAAAGTAGTAAGATTAATAGTTTAAGGCATTAATAGATAGTGGAGCAACTAGGAACTATATCTCGCTAGCAGCAATTAAAAGAATAGGGTTACCATATGGGAAAAAGGAATATCTTTACCTATTAGTAATAATTTTAGGAGATCTAATAGCCTATAGAGAAGGCATTATTAATCTTAAAACAGGACCTATTTAGTTAACTATTAAAGGGAGATAAATTAAGATATCTTTTAATATATTACCATTAGGGAATAATAAGGCAGTATTAGGAATGCCTTAGTTATAGGAATATAATCTAAAGATTAATTAGGTTATAGGTCAGGTCAATATTAGAGATACTTAACGCCGCAAGATACGATAATAAGCTAAGTTAGTATAGTACTAAGTTAGAGCGATATATAAAGAAACCGAAAAAGGGTTAGATTATATACCAAAAAGATACTATAAGTATAGTAAGAAACTATAGTCGCCGGAAAGTAAAAAGCTATTAAAGTATATAGTATAGGACTATAAGATAGAGTTAGAACCAGAAGTAAGTTTAAGGTTCTTTCCAATCTATAACTTACTAAAGAAGAAGGTAGAGCATTAAAAAAGTTTATCTAAGAAAACCTACAAAAGGGATATATTAAACTATCGCAATTATTAGCGGGTTATCCAGTACTATTTATACTAAAGAAAAATAGCAAACTAAGGCTGTGTATCGACTATAGATAGTTAAACAGCATTACCAGAAAGGATAGGTATCCTTTACCCTTAATTAGCAAAATCTAAGACAGGATAGGTAATGTATAAATCTTTACAAAGATAGATCTAAGATAGGCGTACCATTAGATTAGAATTAAGGAAGGCAATAAATAAAAGACAGCCTTTAAGTTAAAGGAAGAACTATATAAGCCATTAGTTATACAATTCGGGCTTATAAACGCACTAGTAATATTCTAAAAGCGAATTAATAATATATTAAAAGAATACTTAGATGAATTTGTTATAGCATATCTTAACAATATTATTATCTACTTAATAACTAAGGAAGAATATAGAGAATACGTTAAATAGGTCTTAAAGAGACTATAAGAAGAATAGATGCTAGTAGTAATTAAGAAATATAAGTTCTTTACTAGGAAGACCGATTTTATTAGATTTATTATTAAACTAGGCCAACTTAGTATAGATCTAAAGAAGATTAAGGCTATAGTAAATTAGCAGGAACTAGAGAACGTTATATAGTTAAGATCATTTCTAGGGTTTTGCAATTACTATAAAAGGTTTATAGCGTAATAGTTAAAGAATATTAAACTATTTACGTAATTAACAAAGAAAGAAGAACTATAGGTATAGGGAAAGGAACAATAAAAACTATTTAAGGAAGTTAAGAGGTTATTTACCTAAGAGCTAGTTCTTAAGATCTATTAACTAGGTCTAAAGACGGTTATAAAAATAGATGTATTAGACTTTATACTAAAAGTATACTTTATATAAAAGTATCTAGATAGATGGCATCTAGTAGCATACTATAGTTAGAAGATAATACCACTAGAGTTAAACTATAACATTTATAATAAGGAGTTATTAGGTATAGTTATAGCACTAAAAAAATAGAGAGCATTCTTACAAGGTATAGAGAAACTATTTATAGTTAAGACGGATTATAAGAACCTAATAGGATTCCTAATAATAAAGGAACTTAACTAAAGATAGGTTAGATAGGCAGAGATGCTTATAGAATACTATTTTAAAATTTAGTATACTAAGGGTATAGATAACACGCGAGCCAATGCGTTAAGTTAAAAAGCTAAACTATAAAATAATAAGAAGCTATTAGGGGCTTTACTGCAAAAGGATATAGATAAATTAATTAGGTATAATTATCTAAAGATCGCAACAACTTATAAGGAACTAGATAAGGTTTACGAGTCACCAAAAAGCTTTTAGGTATAAAGAATTCTAGAAATATAGCTAGAAGATTTACAGACGGATATATACGAAAATTGAGAAGCTAAGTATATCCTAAGAAGCATAGCAGAGTATTTTATAAAAGAATTCTATAAAGGATTAACTTAAGGATATAATAGAGCTACGGGCTTAGTGTCAAGACTCTAAAAGGAGTATATTATTAATAGAATCTAAAACCTAGCATAAAAGGTTATAAGAGAATATTTAAATTACTAAAGGAATAAATTAACGAGGCATAGGTTATATAGAGGGCTATAACCTATTAAAATACCAGAGAGACTATAGGAGGTTATATTATAGGACTTTATTATTAAGTTACTAAAATTAAGAGATCCTATTATAGGATAAGATTATAATATAATCTTAGTAATAGTAGACAAGCTTATAAAGTAGGAATACTTTATAGCCTATATAGAAGAAATCTTAGTAAAAGATATCGCTAGAATCTATATAAAAGAAGTATTTATAAGATATAGAGCACTAAGTAAAATTATATCGGATAGAGATCTAAAATTCGTAGCAGCATTTTAGGAGGTATTCTTAGCGGAGTAAGGAGTTTAAGCAGTAACTTTTACCGCATATTATCCACAGATAGACGGTTAAACAGAAAGATTAAATTAGACACTAGAGTAGTATCTAAGGCACTATATTAATTACGTATAGAATAATTAGGTATTATTATTACTAGTTATATAGTTTATATACAATGCAACACTATAAGAAGGAATAGGTACTTCACTATTTAAGGCGAATTACGGATACAAACTAAGAATATTATTATCACTATATTAAGTAAAGAAGATAAGTAGTATAGCTAAGTAGAGAATAGAGACTTTAATAAATCTTTATAAGAACCTTACAGAAATAGCTAAAGTAGTACAGCAAAGAATAAAGAAATACTATAACGCTAAAAAATCTAAGGGACCAGATCTTAAGGAGGGAGATAAAGTATAGCTACTATACAAAAATTTTAAAAGTCAACAACTAAGTAAAAAGTTAAACTATATTAGACTAGGACCTTTTAAAATTATATAAAGAATTTCACTAGTTACGTTTAAGTTAAACCTACTAGCCAGAATAAAAATCTACCTAGTATAGTATATTATAATACTAGAGCTAGTATATAGGAATATTAAGCTACCAGTTTATAAAGCAGACACGTATAGAGGGCAAAAAGAGAATAAATAGTAAGTTTTAAAGATTATTAATTATAAGGACGTTAATAATAAAATATAGTATAAAGTAAAGTGGATAGGCTATAATAAGACTACCTAGAAACTACTAGAAAACCTAAAGAACGCTATAGGAAAGGTATAGGAGTATTAGAAGAAAATAGGTTAGGTAATATTAATAAAGAAGAATCGCTAAAGAATAAGTCACCTAAGGGGGACCTAGGAAGAACGACTGCTAAACTACTTAGAGTTGTTCCCTTTATAGGAAAAGAGTTAGTTCTTTTATTACTAAGTTCCTATAGACCTTATTCTATAAGTTTCTACTCCTTAAAACGGACCTTCTTATAGACTTTTTTAAGACGAATTAGTTAAGTAGACGCAGCAAGACGGGAGTTAAGGGCGCGCTGTTAAGTAGCAGCAGCCTCCTTCTTAGTATTATAAGAATAATAAAGTTCCGCTAAAGCCACTAAGAGCTTATTATTAAGCTTTGTAGCGGTAGATTAAATATAAGACTCTATAATAAATTACTTAGGGAACTTAATAACTATTAAGAGTAATAGGACGTGTATATTTAGCGTTAGAGATAAAGCAAATGTTATAAGACAAATAAATATTCACTTTAGTGCACTCTAAATAAAAGGACGGTTGTTAGGAGGAAGGACTCGCTAACGTAATATAAACTAACCCCTCTTTTATATAACGAGAACACGGAGATAGTATAATCTCACTAAGAGATAATATTACAGCAACGGTACGAGACCGACGAGCTGTAGAAGAAGAAGAGGTTACTTTAGGTATAATAAGTAACAATATTAACTAAATTAATTAGATAGATATTACACCTCTAGTAAACAACTTAGAGATATTTGGAATCTTTAAAGATAAAGATAAAAAGGAGGGAGATAGTGTTACGGACGCTTTAAGTATAATATTATAACTACTTAGAGAGGAGTTAAAAGAAGCTAGTTAGTTAATAGAAGCACAGTTTAGGATAGAGCCGGTAGAACTATATAATGAGGAATAGTAGTACAAGTTATATAATATAATCTGTATAATCTATATAATCTATATAATCTGTAATAAAGTAGATAGAGCGCACGTATATTACGTATAAGAAGGATTTCTTAGGAATACGGTTATATATTTAAGGACCCTTAGTCCCTACCTAGATAGTTCCTTCCTTATAGTAATTCTCAGAATACAATTAGAGTTAATCTGTTAGGCAACTACTCCACTAGTTATTATTACGTTATTAACTTACTTGCAATACCTACACACCTAGCCCAATAACGAGCCCATCGTAGTACTTGCTACAAGGTTCCGTTACATTAAGGTGTAGGATAAATACCACTAGGAGCGTTACTTCTATTATAATATTAATATAGCTTAGCTAAAGCCAACTAACTACTATAAACTTACTAATTATTTACCTATATATTGTGCAGCTATAGTCCTTTATCCGTTAATTAAATAGACTTTTACTAATAAATATTAAATAGGCGAAGGCTAAGCTAGTTAAAAGGAAGCAGCTAAGTAAGCTATTTATAATCTATAGCTTAAGTATAAACACCGTCCAATTAAATTAATTACTAATAGCGAGCCTCTTATACAGCAGCGCGTCTTTTTATCTAAAATTAATAACTACTTTATTGGCGGCTTTGCTTAGATAATATCTATAAATAATTGCAATAAGTATAATAACTGGCTTGTATAAGTAGGTTACCCTAAGGACGTTTACTATACTAATCTAATTGCCTATTAGTAAGCTAGATTAAAAGGAACTTACTCTTAATAACTCGCTTATATAGCTCTTAATTTACTAACAATTCTACTAATATCGGCAGACCTTAAATGTATATTTAGCCTTATAGGCTTATATAAGGGGACTTTGTAGACAGGGGGCTATAAGACACGATTGTAGGAACAGATAGATTGTGGAGGAGACGAATCCTTGAGGAGGTAAGGCCTCTGGGATCGTGGAGACTATATACTACGGGCGCGTGCCTCCGGCACGTGCTCGGCGACCATCCGAGGGGCGTCCGGGGATTGTCCTGAGGGCAACCCGAGGTGACCGCAATAATATCCCTTACAGCTTACTCCTTACTGCCAATTGCGTATAACTACAACCCAATATAATTAGAGCTTTAATGGCGGTAGGATCGTGGGATAAGGAAGGCATAATTAATGTAGATGGGCGGTTAAAGTGCCCGTAAAAGAAAGGAATAGGATATACACGGCAGGAAGGTAACTCAACACTATGCCAAGACTCGCGATAGGCTATATTAATGGCCGGGGCGAAAGGAACGCCGGTAGAAAACAACCTAGGCGTCGCGCGGTAGGTCCTCTTGCATTAACACTATGCTAAGACTTATAATAGTTACTAACTACTACACTAGTTAGATTTAGTTGCAACCATTATAATATTAAATTTAATTAATTTAATTAAGCCCTCTGCTTACAAAGCTTTTAATTCAACCAACTCGAGGTGTCAATTGAGTTGGGTTGAATGATTTGCAAGCCTGCTCCATGCTAGCTTCTCAATTGTTTGTCTAAGGTTAGCGCTTTGTAAATTTGGAGACTTCATAAAAAGACACAAAGTAGGTACTGCCTATAGGTTCGATAATCAAAAATATTTAACAACAGTTCAAAGTGTCTCGTTATAGCCGTGCGGTGAAGTGTACCACCTTTTTGATTAAGCATTGTTATCTAGCGATCGCTATGGAACAGGAACAATGTGCCCGCCTCATTACTAAGTGACGAAGGTTCATCAACATCAAAATTTGGGATTCATCTAAAAATCCGGTCGCTGCCGGGCAACCGGGACCTGGAACCTCTTTCGTCCACTAATCACCCAATCGCACATGGCGAACAAAATCACTGCCAGTACTAATGGTCCCGCATAATTCATATTGGTCCCCGTAACCGGCAGGAAGGTTGGGAAGGGCATCCAAATGACGATAAAAATAACGTAACACATAGCGAACAGATTAATGGGGATGCCTGCCTTCCCAAGCCGGAACGGGCCGTAGGCGGGGGGTTTTGATGAGATGCGCTTCATGAAGAAGAATAAGATCGGAAAGAAGTAGGATATGTAGAGAGCGAGTGCCGGGAGTGATATCAAGGCGTTGAGGGCAGTTGATGAGCCGATGTTGATGATGGCGAGAAGGAGGATGCAAGTTCCGACGAGCCCAAGCGCATTGAGCGGCATTTTAAGGGTGGGGTGGACCTGTAACGTGGCAAAATCAACGGGTGTTCGACAAGAAATTTGTGGCCGAGCAATGTTCTACTCACGGCTCCGAAAACGCTCGAGAATGGCAATCCTTTATCTCTCGAGAACGCCCATACGAGGCGCGAGACAGATGCAAATACGTTGAAGAAGGAAATAAATATGATTATAGCAAGCATGACGACGAATAGGTTGGCAGCATGTTTAGATCCTGTAGCTTCGTAGTAGACTTCAATGATGGGTAGTAGGGTAGGCGTGTTGGCGACCTTGTCCACGTCGCCGATAGTGAAGAGGAGGCAGAGGATATAGGCGAACTGCATTATGCTGTTCATCAAGACGGAGGCAACCATGCTGCGGGGGACATGGGTTTTGGCTTTTTTGACTTCGTCGCCTGCGGGTAGAATTAGTTATTTTGAGGCACTATAGTGTCGGAGAGATTCTAAGAGATAATACTCATATGAAGAACGCCGTCAAAGCCTAGCAACTGGTCAGTACAATAATATTAAGCAAAATTTGTAAAATTTAGGTAACGCACCTGTAAGAGGGTATGTTACTGTCAACAATCCAATCCCCCACGCAACAGCAGGATTTGACCATCCACTGACATCGTGCGTCAATGTGCTAAATACATAGCTCGCCGTGCTGCGTTGTGCCAATACTACCAAGGTAATAATGGAGACAATAAAGAAGACTACATGGCAAATAGCTCCTATCATCTCAAGGGTGTTTAGAAGACGTCTAAACCAGAAATTTCCGATAAACGGGAAAACTATAAACGCCCACATAATGAGCGTTGTGTGCCATCTTTCAGGCACGTAGTCTGGATAGTTAAAAATAGCCAGGCCTACAACAATGTTGGAAAGAATGGCAGGGTTCGACGTGCAACTGCATATCCATGCGAAGACGGTCACCCAGCCTGACAAGAGTTAATTGGCATTCTGTTGCAAGGCCAAGTGAATTACCTTGCATCAAACCCCAGAATTCGTTCCATCGCGGGGCGAATTTAGCGGACCACCTATACTGAGCGCCGACGGTAGGATCAATAGAAGCCATTTCGGCTAGCGAGATGGCTACCGTGGTGGTGCCAATGCCCGCAAACAAGCTCCCGTAGAACATGGCAGCAGGCCCGCCATTGGCGAGAGAGAACTGGAATGTTACTGCGGCTGCTTCCCAAGAACATTGCAGGATGAAACCGAAGTTGATGGCTGATACAAAGTTGATGTATTTCTGTAAATCTGTTAAATTCGCCCCAAACTGGAAAGAAAAGATAGGAGAAGGTGCGTGCGTGTGTATGTTCTGAGAGAATACCTCAAGAGCTCCAACATTCTTAAGACTTTGCTTCTCGCCGGGCCTGATATGGTCATCTCCAACAGCTTCGTGGACGCCAACGTCTTCAACATTAGTCTTCGCAGCCATCTCAATGTCCTTGTCGTCAGCCATTGTGCAAAGCATGCAAAGCAGGGAAAGGTGGAAAGGCACAATTCCAGCAGGACGGTTAGTGGATAGGACTCGCAAGAGCTGAGGGAAGATTATTGCAGTCCAAGATAAGCGGAAACAACGTGATCCATGAACTGCGGCACGACGGGAAGCGCGGGGAATTTGTCGGTTTACAATGGGGAGAACGGGCCGGACACCCCCGGTTGGCTTGCGCTATGGTAAGAAATTCGTAGTAGTAGTGAAACAGCCAGACTGGATTACTTTGCGATGCTGCTCGGCTGAAGACCCTGTGAAGACCGTGACCTGTTATCGGCCGCTCTCCGTCTGGCCTTTGTCTGCCGCCCATCTCCCCTCACAGCGGTTCAATTACTCGTGCACAGAGATGTGATTGGAGTGATCAGCCAGCCAGCCAGCCAGCCAGCCTTCTGGCGTCGTGATTGTGAGCGTTAGTGGCAGACGGCGAACAATCCTGGCTCTTCGTGGGGTCGAATCAAGCGGAGCTTGTTACTATCAGTGCGTCGGAGAGTGCGTCGAAGAGCGTCAGTAAGAGCGTCAGTCAGTGCGTCAGGGAGTATCCCGCGGACGGCCACCAAGCCTGAACAAGCCTGAACCAAGCCTGCAGAAGCCTGCAGAAGACTCTGGCATTTCATTTCGATGGTCGCCAGTGGCAGCGGGAGGAATCCTGGACACCGAGCCCGGGTGGGACCGTGCGAGCCTCGCCTCGCCTCCCCCCCGGGTTGCAGCTTGCATCTTCCATCCCTGGTTCCCCTCTGCGACCTCCAACCAAGTCCATTCCGATATTAGACTTGACCGAGGGCCGCTCACTCTCAAACATCTTCATACCTACTCTTGCCTTAGACTCACGTTTTCTTCACGTTCTCTCCACGTTCTGTCCATGTTTTCTCCACGTTTTCTCCACGACTAATCTCCTCGTTCACTTCATTGCTGAATCTTCTCATGCCATCCCAATGCCCGCTCTGAGGCTTCCGCAATATGTCTGGCGAACTCGCACCTTTGGACAAGCTTACCGATAACAATCGGGGTCCAATAGTCATCATATCCGTATATTCTTGGGTCTTTGTTACTCTGATCATCGCCATAATCCGCTTTGGCCTCGCTATACATCGGAAGTTGGGGTTCAACCTCGATGATTTGACCTTCTCATTAGCCACTGTGAGTCACCAAGGCCCGATTAATACACGTTCCCGTTGACCCACCCTGACTGCAGCTACTCGCCATAGCAGATTCGGCTTGCTATCATGTATCCGTCAATGCTGGGCTTGGCCGGCATCTTTCAGACCTCAGTCCGGATCATCTGGATTTGTACTACAAGGTTGGTTGCATCGATATACCTGCACAATGCGCAACTGACCTCCGAAGATGATGTTCACAGGTCAATACCTCGGAATCGCTGCCATGGCGTGCGCGAAGACCTCCGCCGTACTTCTTTCAGATGGCATAGTTCCCCAGGAGCCACGACGTTACTACGCCATGCTCTCAATCATAGGAACATGGGCACTGTTCTCTGTACTTGCCGTATCATTTCAGTGCCAGTTGCCTCACCCATGGGTATTTGTTCCATCTAAATGCTCTACCCACGGCTATCTCCAATACCCCATCATTATCGGAAACCTGTTGACAGACGCGTTGCTTGCCGTTTGGATCATACCCACCATCTGGAAGCTCCTCATGGACCTCAGAAAACGCGTCATCGTCATGGTCCTATTCGGCACACGACTGATGTAATCCTCCACCCCGTAACCCTTTACTAGCTTCATGCTCACCAAGCTTAGTGTATCTTTCGCTTCCATCGGCCAAATCATATCAGTTGCACAAAATCTGCACTCTCCAGATCAAACTTGGGCACAATTCGGCCCATCCCTCTGGACACAAGCCGTCATTAACCTGTCCGTAATCTGCGCCACCCTCCCACGCACCAACCGATTCCTTGCCAGCCTACAGTCTGGGCGTGCCACCATACGCCTCACTCAATTCGAGCTCGATACATCCCGCAATGCGTCTCAAGCCCCAAGCCCTGAGGAACCACCGCTGAAGTTGACTCCATCGTTGGACAATCAATTGAGCACTAGTGTGAGCTCCGGGCAGAAGAAGAAGAAAAGGAGCATCGAGGATTGGAAAATGTATATGACCATGGAGAGTAGCCAGGATGATGAAACCAGTACGAGTAGTTTATTCAATCAGGGAGGTGTGGTTTTGAGGCATGACCTTACGCAGCAGGTAGAGATTGTGAGGAAAAAGCCAGTGACAGTACGTAGATAGTCAATAGTAAGCCTTTTAAACTGTGCAGATACGTCGCAGACGTCTATTTTGGCTCCCGCGTTCGTTTTATTTAGTGATACCTCGGGCCCGGATTATGCTGCGACTTTCTACATCAGTCCAGTGTAAGATTACCGTTATCTATTAATTCAGAAGTTCACCAATAGCCTACTCTCGTCCGTCACCAGGAACACCTCAAATTGTGCCTAAAATGGATCAAGTTTCGACCTCGCTACATCAGCTTCCCAAAACCCCAGTCATTTCATTAAGCAGGGAGATTCTCGCCGATCGCCTCGCAGTTCTTAGCCTAAGGTTAAAACGTTTGCAAAACAATTATCTACGAGATTATTGGTTACAATTCCTCATGACGGATATGCCATTGATGCAATCTCTTTTCAATCTTATATCCGTTGTATTGTACCAGTGATCTACTTGGAGCGGGGTCTATTTGGAGCTCCAATGTGGATCGGTTTCGATGTGGATTTGGATTGGGCCTTCTGGTTGGTGGATTGGAGTAGATCTACGGTTGATTTAACTCTTGGAGCTCCAGATCTATACCCAATTCGAACTACGGCTGAGGAGGAATAGAGCGCTGAGGGGTCAGTGTAAAAGAAGAAGCCAATCGGCAAGTCTCTTAACTCTACCACTGACTCCGTTGCGGCTCTGTATCTACACTTACTGTTATGGTGTTGTATTCAACCTCCCTACCTCTACAATGGAACGATTTCTCTTAGTACGCCCACCTCCACCAT